>PJEL010000084.1_pt1 | contig 103162 bp, 93 predicted proteins | sample 1853271 | NCBI WGS metagenome assembly PJEL01 (sample SAMN08108733, study PRJNA415343) | Invertebrate metagenome, whole genome shotgun sequencing project. | host: Globobulimina | place: Sweden: Gullmar Fjord | collected 2015-08
AAGAAACTCTTTTTCTAACTCATTTTGAGGATGAGCAAGTATCATTTGTCTCATCCTTATTATTATATTCTCAAGGATAAGTAATTTTCGGTTTTGATTTTAGAACTCCGGACAACGCCAGGCCGCAACAACTTTTATAAATATATAAAATTGACAAATAATATCTGAAAATGGATAAAAAACAAAGATATGAAATAGCATCTGCTGGGTCTTCTAAATATGAAAAAATAGACTTACATAGATTTCCTAGAAATTATTACGAGGCATCTCTCAAATTTTCTGATATCAAAAATGGAGATACTCTTTTGAAAGTGGGAACCGGCTCTGGCATCCCATTTAAATATTTTCTGAAAAAAACTGAGAATATTCATGCTATTGATATCTCAGAAAATAATATAATAGAATGCAAAAAAAGATATGGGGATAAAATAAATTTTGTTGTCGGGGATATGGATAAAAAAACTGAATTTAAAGATAATCAATTTGATATTATAGTATCGGTTGATGTAATAGAACACTTAGAGAATAGATATAATCCTATGGTTGAATTTAATAGGATATTAAAAGTAGGGGGAAGGCTTATGGTAGTTACTCCTAATTTGGTAAAATTGAGAAATAGGGTAGGCGTCTTGCTTGGGAAATATCCTCATACCGCTGGGACAGACTTAGGAACTTGGATGTATGATGGTGGGCACTTAAATCTTTTTACTTTTGATACGCTAAGAGAACTTGGAGAGCAAACAGGATTTAGGGTTACCAAGGAATACGGATATGGAAGATATGGAATATTGCATAACATATTTAGGAGACTTTTATCCGGATCTATTTGCATTATGTTTGAGAAAGTTAAAACGATAGATTCCCCAAAAAAATGAATCGGTGATTTTGTTTGAATTGTTATATTAGTTATGGTATATTTTCTGAGAATGTAACCTCTCTCTTAAATCGCTTAGCTAATCAAACAGAAGTTAATATAAACTAGATCCTTTACTCATAAATATGAAACAATATGATATCCCTATCTTGCTGGTTATATTTAATCGTACAGATACCACTCTAAGAATTCTAAAAGAAATAAAGAAAGTAAGGCCTAGAGAAATATTCATCGTTGCGGATGGCCCAAGAACAAAGGAAGAGAAAGAAAAGACGGATTTGGCGAGAAAGACTGTTTTGGATTTTATTGATTGGCCATGCAAAGTAAGTAAAAAATTTAGAAAAGAAAATTGGGGTTGTGATAAGTCAAGTGTTGATGGGTTGAATTGGTTTTTTGAAAATGTTGAACGTGGGATCTTTTTGGAAGATGATTGTTTGCCGTCTGAGAGTTTTTTTGAGTACCATAGAGAATTGTTAAAAAAATATGAGGGAAATGACAATATCAAGGCAATATGTTCAGTTAATTTTTTTGGATCATCAAAGATTCGGGAAAGTTATTTATTCTCTGCTAGAAATTTTTCTGGGTGGGGGTTTTCTACATGGAAACGAGCATGGGGACTAGATAAAGAATTTGTGAGAGATAAATATGAAAAAAATATGAAAAAAATGTTTCCAAATTTCTTTCAAAGACTTGCAGTGAAAAGAAATTTGGATAATGTTTTTTATAAAAATGGTCAGGGATGGGACTTTATTTTTGCATCAAAAAATATTCTCTTAAATGGGCTAATGATTTTTCCAAAAAATAACTTGATTGAATCTATAGGTTTTGATGGTACATCAACACACTCTTTTAATAAAATTGATGAAAAGTATTATAAAATTAGCCTAGGCAAACTGAGCTTTCCAATGGTGCACCCAGTAAAAATACTGGATGATAAAAAATTCAATCATGCAATGAGCCTTATGAGTGTGAAAAAGTATGTTGAAAAATCTATTTATAATTTAAAAAATACTTTATTGGATCGCGTCAGATTTTTCTAAGCTAATTTTTAATTGCCTCTAAAATTAAATCTTGACCTCTCCATATAAATGGAAATTTTTCAAGCTTTATCCAAGATTCTTTTGAAAGCAGTCCCAATCTCATTAGATGCCTAAATCCAAATCCAGGAAAATGATAAACTCTGAATTTTGCAAGGCCTGCATCATAAGACACTCTCTTTAGAGATTCTTTGATAAACGGGGTCTTGTGTGTGTAGTCTGACCAGAAACCATTTTTTTCTTTATAGTGTGTCATTTTATAATCTATTGTTATTGCCACTAATTTCCCATTTTTTTTTAAAACTCTTTTTATCTCCTGCATTGCAAATAATGGATTTTCCAAGTGCTCTATTACTTGAGAGAGGAAAATTGCATCGAAACTCTCATCCTTAAATGGAAGTTTTTCTGATATATTGGCATACTGTACCTTACATCCTCTGGACTTTGCAATCTGCAGGGCTTTCTTATCAATATCTACTCCTTCTATCTTACTTGGGCTAAGTGATATAATTCTTCCTACTGAACATCCAATATCTAATATCTTTTTTGAGTCTTTCAAAAAGGAGTCAAAAAATAAAATACTTAGATCTTTTTTTGCATTACTAGATAGATTTCCAGAATATTGTTTGTCCGTATAATAGTTCATATGACTTTTGCACCAATTAAGTTTAAATTCTTTTGCTATAGGATATACTTATTTTGGGAAAAATTTTTGTATCTCTTCAATATTTGATTGAACCCAATCATTCAATCTATTTACCCCCTCTTCTGGGGAAATTTTCGGCTCCCATCCCAATTCGTTTTTTGCCTTAGAGATATTCATAATACAAACCTTTTGATCTCCGGGCCTCCAGTCGTCGAATTTCTTGTCGAATTTATTATGCTTTTCAAGTTTATCCACCAGTTGCAATAAAGACATTTTGTTTTCTGGCCCACCACCTATATTGTAACATTTACCTTTCGCAATATCAATTTTCTTGTGAGCTAGATCGTATGCATCAATTAGATCTTCGGCCCACAGGACATCCCGAACTTGCTTCCCGTCTCCATAAATAGATATGGGCCTGCTTATGTTGTTTGCAATTGTGAACCATGCAACCCATCCTTGATCTTCAACTCCGAATTGACGTTCTCCGTAAATACAAGATTGTCTCATAACAACTGTGTTTAGTCCATATATCCTGGAATAATCTCTGACATACTGGTCTCCAGCTCCCTTGGAGCAACCATATGGGCTATGAAAATCAAGAAGTCTGTCTTCTTCTATGCCATTCGGTAAATCTTCATAATAATAAAATTCCTCTCCTTCAATAATTTTAATGTCCTCCATGCCCCCGTATACTTTGTTTGTAGATGCATAAATTAAAGTTGGATTATTTCCTGTCTCATCCTTCATTTTTCTTATTTTCTCTAATATATTAAAGGTTCCTAGTGCATTAATCTCAAAATCTTCCTGAGGATTCTCTACCGATGTTGTTACCGCCACTTGTGCCGCCAAATGTAAAATCAAATTTGTGCCTGGTAAAATTTTTTCTAACTTATTCAAATCCTGATCTATTCGGATATCTCCTTGTATAAAACTTATTTTATCTCCATGTTTTTTTTGTAAGTAGTCTAAATTTGCTACCGTTCCCTTTCTTGAAAGGTTGTCGTATATTACTACATTATCTCCTTTGTTTGCATAATAGTCTGCAGCATTGCACCCAATAAACCCAGCTCCACCAATAATTAATATACTCATGAATTATTGTATGCATCTTCCTTATTAAGGTTTTTGATTTAGTATTTCGTGAAGGCCTCTTTTTTCCAGGATATTCTACGAACAAATATTTATTAACTTATTTCTTGTGGTTAATTAATGAGAGTCTTGCTAATTGGGAATATTGTAAATGATGGGTCAATAAGTATGCATGTTTACTTGGAAGACTTGACAAGGAATTTAAAAAATGTTGACTCTATTCATCCAAAGACAAAAATTCCAAAATTTATTTTTAAAAACTTCATATATCCATTCATCATTCCAAGAGGATATGATGCCTACCATATAGTGGACCACAGCTATTCTCATTTGGCACATTTTTTGCCAAAAAATAAAACAATAGTAACATGTCATGACCTGATACCGCTAAGAATAAAGGATTCTTGCACGCCACGGGGAAGACTATTGTTTAGATTTTATATTTCTGGATTAAAAAAGGCAAAATACATTTTATCAATTTCTAAAAATACGAAAAAGGACTTAGTTGAATTACTTGGAATACCAAGGAAGAAAATAGTCACTATCCCTTATGGGTTGGACCTAAGGCTGTTTAAAACTAAAAATAAAGAAGAAATAAAGAAGAGATTCAAGTGGGAAGGTAAAATAATATTGCTAAGCATTGGAAGCACTTACTACAAGAACACGCTAAGGATGCTGAAGTCTATAAAAAATATAAAAAATAAACACAAAAATATCTTGTTTTTGAAAGTTGGATTTTTTTCAGAAAAAGAACAAAAATATATAATTAAAAATAATCTTAAAAAACTTATAATGCAAAAAAACAACTTAAGCCAGACAGAACTTAATGATTCATATAACGCTTCAGATATCCTATTCTTTCCCAGTTTATATGAAGGATTTGGAAGACCTCCTTTGGAGGCGATGGCATGTGGAACACCTGTCTTGACATCCAACACTTCCTCTCTTCCTGAGATAGTAGGAGAAGCTGGCATAAAGGTGAATCCGTATTCTCAGGATGAAATAGACTTTGCGGTATTAACGCTAATAGAAGATAAAATGTTTGCGAATAGCTTAATAAAAAAGGGATATGAAAATATTAAAAGATTCTCTTGGAACAAATACTCTAAAAAAGTTGAAAAAGTTTATAAAAAAATTAACTAATTATCTTGCTTATCTTATTTGATGATTTATTGATGGTATAGTGTCTTTTAAAATATTTTCTTATTCTAATGCTATCGGATTTTCTTTTAATTCTTTTTTTTATATGTTCAGCCAATTCGCTCCAATCATCTTCATTGGAAACATGCCCTAAAAAATCCTTAGAAATAATCTCTGGTATTGATGCATTTTTGTAGGAAAAAGTCGGAATTCCATACATAAATGCTTCCAATATAACCAAGCCGAATGTTTCTTGTGGATATTTTGTGGGAAAAATCATGAAATCTGTTTTTTCCAAAAATTTATTTCTGTCTTTTCCATATTTTGGACCCAAATATTTACATTTTTTACCCAACTTGTATTCTTTTAATTTGTCCATAAATCTAGCTTCGAACTCTTTATCTTGAGAATTGCCAATAAAATTACATCTGAAATCTACTTCTTTTTTATCTAACTCATTACAAATTTTTAAAACATCTAAGGGGCCTTTTGATTCAATCATATTAGATAAAAATAAAAAAACTGGTTTCTTGTTTTTCTTTCTTTTGGTAATTATTTTTTTAAATTCTTTATCGGTTATTTCGTCTGGTATTCCGTTTGGCAAAATCTCAACTTGGCTCCACTTGGCAACATTTTTTACATCATCGAAAAGAATTTTTGATAAAAGAATTATTTTCGTATTTTTGAAAATGAATTTGTAATATTTTTCTGCTACTTTGTTTTTTGTGGTTTCTTTTGCACCTTTTGCATGAAATTGTATAAATATTTTTTTATGAAACATTTTTGATATTAAAACAAAAATACTATCTTTGAAAAAAGCTACTCCTTTTGGTGCCATTTCTAAATAGATTATTTCTGGATTAAAATTTACAATATTTGAAACCAACTCTTTAACTACTTGAAAATATCCTACTATTTTTGAAATATCTACTCTTCCAATCTTTTCTAAGGAATTGTATTTATTTATTTTTATTTTTTTCACTTCGAACTTTTTATTTTTTTTTAATACTTTAAGGTATAGCTCGTTCATTCTTGCTGCGCCATGTACTGGAGGGGAGAATCTTCCTAGAAATATAATCTTTTTTGTTTTTGCTTGGAATTTTAATTCTTTTTTCATTATATCATATGGATAACAAGTTATAAAAAGCTAATCATGTATTCGGAGTGCCTGTGTCCTTCTTTTGAATATTATTTGTCCGCCTAAATAGGATAGTCTTGAGCAAATTGTTGCGATACATGCCCCTATTACCCCCTCCATCATTCCGAACTGTAAGCCATAATTAACAAACCAGATATTCAGAAGGATATTTACAACTGTGGATATAATTAGTAACTTTGCGATAATCGAGGTTTTTTTAATTGATGTAAAATACACGTTATATACCCCTGAAACTGGGCCTATTGTCAATATGATTGAAAATAGCTGTAATATGATTATTCCCGCGAGGTACTGTTCCCCATATATTAGTAGAATATATTTAGCAATAAAAAATGTGAATATCGTAGCTAGGAATCCAATTAATAATGTGAAATTTCTTATTTTTATGAAAAATCTCTCTAATTCTCTTCCTTTTATTCTTGAAAATGTTGGGAGGATTGATGTTGCGACAAAACTAACAAACACTCCAGCAGCTCCAATTAAGGCAAAGCTTGCTCCGTAGTATCCTATATGTATTGCGTCAACATAATGTCCCAGCATGAAAGTGTCTATAAATCCAAAAAATGTTCCTGAAAGTGCTGTGAAGGCTAAAGGTAAGACAAATTTTTTTAATTCTTGCTTTTCTTCCATAGTTAGTCCGCTAGCCTTTTTCCTTAGGAATGGTATTTGTTTTTTGGCAATTATTCTGAGATAGAGTAATGCTAAAAAATAGCAAAATGACAATGTAAGGATTATAATTGCCAGTATGATTGATTTTTCTAAAGAGGTTTTTAGGAGATAAAATATTGCTAGTGGAACTAATGATAATCTTGAAAATTGTAATATTATTTCTTTTATCATTCCTGCTCTAAAATTATTACCGGCTTGGAATGCTGCGTTGATATAACCTATAAGTTGGGATATTGGGATGTAGATTGCTCCTGCTAAAAGGGCGTAATATATTGGCTTATCTATGTAATAATAGTTAGTCAGGAAGTATCCCAGCGCAATTAACAATAGGGAGCTTAGGATTACTAGATAAATTTTATATTTTAGCAATCCCTTGAAATAGGTTTTTGCTTTGTGGAGATTATTTGCCCCTAATTTTCTTGATGTGAATGTTAACATTGATGCTGTTATCCCTAGATCTGAGAATACTGAAAATAAAAGTATAGAGGAAAGAGACAAAGTGTAAAGTCCGAATAATTCTACGCCTAGCATTCTTGCAATAATGATTGTAAAAAAAAGGCTTCCAAATTTTGCGACCAATGTTGTTGCTAGATTGTATGTTGAATTTTTCATAATTTGTCCTGACGTTCCAGAGAAATCTCTTTTTCTAAATCTATTAAATGTATTTTTAATATCTTGTTCTTCCTTTTTTATAAAATTGGATGCCACTGTAATGTCTTAATATAATGAGTGGACAGTTTAAAAAAGATACCAAGAGGTTTAAAAATGCAAAAGCTCCTTTTTATTCATGAGAATTGGAATGACCGGACATCGGGGGCTGATAGGCACTTTTTTGAAAAGGCGTCTTTTAAAGGAGGGGCATGAAATTGTCTTAGAAATGGACAATCGTGAGAATATGCCGGTTGATGCTTTGGAGAATGTTGTTGACATGAAAGGAAAGATTGATTTGCTTATTCATATGGCGGATTTTTGTAAAATAAATAAGTGTATTAAGTATCCTGCATTGGGACACATTAATGGAGTTAATGCTTATCGGGTTATGGAGTTTTGTCGTAAGAACGAGGTTCCTAGAGTAATTTATTTTTCGTCTTCTAGGGTTTTGTCTACAGAAAGAAATCCTTATACTGCAGGAAAACGATATGGAGAGGAGCTTTGCAAGGCTTATCATGACTGCTATGATATTGATTATTTGATAATTAGGCCTTCTACTGTTTATGCTGCGTTTAATGATAAAACGAAAAGGCTTATTGATATCTTTTTCTGGAATGCCATGAAGAATAGGGATTTAATAATCTATGGAGACTCTGAAACTAAAACTTTAGACTTCACGCATATTAGTGATTTTGTCGATGCCGTGATGTTAGCTATGGACCATGGATGGAACACTGATTATAATATAAGCGGGGAAGAAGAAGTTCGTATCTCTGATTTGGCCAAGATGGTAATTGAAAAGACTGGAAGCAAAAGTAAAATTGTTAGTAAACCTGCAGAAACTTCTCAGCCTCAAAAAGTTCGAGTCAATACTGAGAAATTAAAAAATATTGGATACGTTCCTAAAGTTAGTTTGGAAAAAGGTATTTCTGATTGTGTTGATTTTTATAAAAAACTCTTAGAAAAGAAATAGGCTCAAGTTGTTCTTTAAAAAATAATCTACTCTTCCAACTGTCTTGCAATATCTGCAAACGCTGGTCTGGAATTGGGGCTTCGCGTTATTGGTTGTTGGTTGTTGGTAAGTGAAAATCTGGGATTTTCACGACTTGTTCGAATTTTGTTATTTTATTTCGAATTTTAGTGCATATTATTGGAAAGAATTATTCTTCTAACTGCCTGGCAATGTCAGCGAAGGCTGGTCTGGAAACTAAAACACCAGTTGTGATTCCAATTAATGTTGTTATTGCGAAACCCTTTAGAGGTCCCGCTGAGGCCGCTCCGATGCCCAGGGGGGATGGTGGTTGGCGAGTGAAAATCTGGGATTTTCACGACTTGTTCGAATTTTGTTATTTTATTTCGAATTTTAGTGCATATTATTGGAAAGAATTACTCTTCCAACTGCCGAGCAATATCTGCAAACGCCGGCCTAGAAATCAAAACACCTGTAGTTATCCCAACCAGAGTCGTGACCGCAAACCCCTTCAAAAGACCCGCAGAAGCCGCTCCGATACCCATGAAGCCAAGAAAACCAGTTAAAGGTATCATTGCCATAAAAGTTGTTGTAAAGGCCGTTGCAATGATAAAAAGGGCTTTTTTGATTCGCTGCTTGATTGATTCATTCTTGTCTTGCGATTCATCTAAAATTATTAATTGTGAGTCTATTCCTGTTCCTATTGCGGCTATGATTCCTGCTATTGAAGGTAGGTCTAGGTTCCATCCGATTAGAGAAGCTGTTCCTAGAATTATTAAAACTTCTGATAATGAAACTGTCACCAGAGCCATAGATGCTTTTATTTTTCTGTATCTAATAAATACAATAATTGAAACTGCTATGATTGCGAAAAGTCCCGCTAGCATGATTTGTTTTGTGAATTGGTCTCCGAGATTTGGTGAGATTTTGTCTATTTTTACGATTTCTAGTTGATAAGGAAGAGAACCTGTTATTAGGATTGTTTGAAGTTGCTTCATTTCTGCTTTTGCGGATTCGATTGCTTCATTTCTAGTTGAGCCTTGTCCGGAACCTGATATTGAAATTTGTGTTGTAACTGAGCCCTTTAGAGATGTCCCTATGTTTAGAGAGGATGTCAATTTGTCGTCTATAAAGAAGTCCAACTTTTTGCTCAAGTAGGATCCGTTAATTGAGAGTTCGTCTGTTATGTCGGCATGTCTTTGTGCGGACTCCTCAGATAAATAAATTGTGAATTGAAAATTACATGCCTCTCCGCCCTGGACCGCAAAGCATTCTGTTACCATTGCATCAGAACCCGTCCTTCCAACATGAGTTATGTCTTTATCTCCGCCTATAAAAACTGTTTCGTTTCCTATTTTTGCTTCGAAATGTCCTTGCTTTGCGATTAACTCTTCTAGATCATCTGGAGAAGAACCGGCAATTTCCATTCCCATCAAATTATCGTTATCAGAAGTTTTTACTTTGAAAAATTTTACGTCGGAGAGACCGTAAACGTTTAATCTTTGTTCTGAAACTGCTATTAGGTCGTCTAGCTCAGCATCACTTAATGGAACGTCTGCCTTTATGAAAGCCCTTGCTCCTCCTCTAAGATCTAGCCCTGTCTTTATTCTTGTTAATGGAATTTCTTCTAAAGAAATATCTCCCACTACTGTTTTATCATAGAGATTTATTATTTCTATCTGGTCTGTTTGAATTGTTAATTTTTCCGTTTGATTTTCCTCCAAGTTAGACATTTGCTCCATTGCTAACGCATAGTCTTGTATTGATATTATTTCGTTGCCGTTTATTGACTGAATTATCATCCCTTCTCTTAATCCATCCTGAAAGGCGGTTGAGTTTTGGTCTACGGAAGTTACGAGGAGTCCTTTTTCTAATCCCTGCGGGGGCAGTCCGAAAATTGAAATTAGGGATAATAAAACTACTATTATTAAAACCCATATTCTAAATGTTATTTTCATTTGCTTTCTACGTACCATTTAATTATTGAAGCATTTGCAACCCATGTGTTGAAAATATCAAAACCTAGACCGATTAAGAGAATTGTAAAGATTTGATTTAGGACGGACTCAAATGAGTAGACTGCGATTAGAGCCGTTGTTATTGCGATAATGGATGTTATTGTCATTGTCGTTCCGGTTTTGAATGCTCCTAGGAGAGCTTTGTTTATACCTTCTTTTCTCTTAAGAAGTCTTGTCGTTAGAAGAATATCTGTGTCTACGGAGTATCCTATTAACATTAGAAAGGCCACGATTCCTGCTGTTGATAATTGAATTCCTACCAGATTAACAAGAGCTAGTGTCATTACTATATTTGCAAAAGCTGCTAGCATTACCGCGAAGGCTGGTACTGATTTTTTGATATATGTTTTTACTAAAAATGCCAAAAATGCTGCAAATATTATTGAGGATATTATTGGATTAATCTTTAGGAAGAAGTTTCCTAGGAAAAACCCTAAAACTATGTTTAATATTATTACTTGGAATTTTTCCTTTTTACCTTTTGAAAAAATTAGGAATACTACTGCTGACATCCAAAAAAATGCGAGGGTTATTGCTATTAGAAGTTGCTTGTAAAAATCCTGAGATAGTGAGGCTGATGTTGTTTCCGTGGAGGAATTTTCGGAAGTTAATTCGTAGCCTAAAAATTCTTCTAGGGATGATTTTAAATTTTGCGTATCACCTTCTTTTGCCGTGACTATTAATTGGAGCTGGGAGCCTGCATTATCTGAAATTGTTTTTATTTGAAAGTCTTGAATTGATTTTGAAAGGTGGGATTCTAGGTCCTCGGATGATTCTTGAGTTATTATTGTTATAGCTGTTCCTCCTGTTAATGTTACGTCTTTGTTGATTATGTCTCCGGTTTGTATGTAGAAAAATGCGAGGTAAAGGAGAGATAGGGTTAGGACTATTGCTGGGATAATTAGGACTTTTTTGTAGTTGGTGTTGTACCAGGTTTCGAATTTTTGCATTGTAATTTGAGAGAAGTTGTTGGTTTTAAAGTTTGTGGGGTTGAAAATTCTGGAAATGGTAAAGTTTAAAATGGCTCGGTTGGTATTTATTTTGTGCGTGGATAGTTTAGTGGTAGAATAATTGGCTTCCAACCAATTGACCAGGGTTCGAGTCCCTGTCTGCGCATATTTTCTTTTTTTATAGGTACTGAGCCCCAAGGTTTCCTGCCAGGATGACCTTTGCTGATGCTCGGCCTTCGAGCCCCTGTCTGCATATAGATAATCAACATTTTTCCTGGTGGAAAAATCTCTGGAGGAATAATGCAGAATTTCGGGGATAATCTTTTGGGAGTGAATCCCGAAAATTATCTTATTTATTTCAGGAGAGCTTCTTCCATAAAAAATTCCATCGTCTGCGACGCTGGATTTCTTATGGATATTTTATTGATAATTGAATTGTTTTGAATATTTGACTATCAATAACTTTTTATATTGGATTTATTGAGTTATCTTATGAGGGAATGCCGGAGTGGTCAAACGGGGCAGACTCAAGATCTGTTAGCTTATGCTTACGGGGGTTCGACCTTTGCTTTCTAAAGAAAGCTCGGGCACGGAAATCTTTGATTTCCTAAAGGTTTGTTTTTTCAAAAAAACCTTTAATCCTCCTTCCTTTGTTCGAATTTTGCTTACATAAAAAATTGCGCCATCTTCGACGGCGCAATTTTTTATGGAGTTTTTTATGTTAGAATATTTGTTATCAATAACTTTTTATATTGGATTTATTGAGTTATCTTATGAGGGAATGCCGGAGTGGTCAAACGGGGCAGACTCAAGATCTGTTAGCTTATGCTTACGGGGGTTCGAATCCTCCTTCCCTCATTTTTCGGATTTGGAGTATTCAAATCCCGGGTTCGACCTTCGCTTTCTAAAGATTTGTTTCTTCGAAAAAATATTTAATCCTCCTTCCCTTTATTTTAACATGCTTCCATAAAAAATTACGCCATCTTCGACGGCGCATTTCTTATGGAGAAATTTGATAAATGCTAAAATAATTTCTTAAATTAAAGGGATCACTACTCACTCTTTGTAAATAAACATGAAGAAAACTTTGGTTTAAATCCAATTCTTTGGTAAAAATCGTATGGGTGATCTCCTTTTTCTGTTATTAGGAAATGGCGCTTATTCCTTTGCTTGAAGCTCTCTTTGACACAGTGTAGGGATATTTTCTTACCAAAACCCTTTCCTCTTACAGAAGGAATTGAGCCAACCGAAGAAATATATCCCATTTTATTACAATTTGTTAAAATCGCTGTTGCAACAGGGTTGCCTTCATCATATAATAAATAATATTTGTCTTTGCTGTTATTTTGGGCATACCATGATTTCCTTAAAACCTTTGCGAATCCAGTTTGTTCTCCATAGGGATTTTTTGGATCATCCTCTGGATAGCTTTTTATGTATGTTTTAATCCACTTCTCAAAATCTTCGTTATTTTTTATTTCTATAATATCTGAATCTTTAAGCTCTGGAGTTGGCTTATCCCAAAACAGCCAGACATCTTTTGAAGTAATATTATACCCCTCTTTTTGGAGAATCTTTTCTAGTGGCATGTTTTTTTCGTCATCAGAAAAATAAATTGATGGCTGTCTGTTTTTCGACACAAAATATTTTTCTATTTCCTTTAACTCATTATTAGAAATAACGTGATCTATAAGGGCATAGTTCCACCAAAGTTCTGGGTTATCGCTGCAATATTCATAAGTTATTTTGCCCTTAGCTGTTGTCTCACTTAGCATGCTATTTTTATGCATCTCAATAAATGTCTTGAGGGCTTTGTATTTATCTATTCTCATTACTAACGCTCCGGGCAGGATTTGAACCTGCGACTTTCTCCTTAGGAGGGAGACACTCTATCCAGACTGAGCTACCGGAGCATAGTTCTAAAACTTGAAAATGTTATATAAAGTTATTGCAGCTCTCGGTTGGATTAGGGATTTTTGTGGAACAATAAATCTCCAGAAAAATTCTTTGAATTTTTCGTGTCCGAGCTTCTCTGAAGCGACGGTTGAACCTGCGGCTTTCTCCTTAGGAGGGAGACACTCTATCCAGACTGAGCTACGAGAGCATGAATTAATAAGTCAAAAAAGTGTATTTAATGGTTTTGGTGCGGTGCTTATTAACTATGCTTGATTTATCCGATAATCTTGTTTTGTGTACATTTATTTGCAATAGGACTTATATATAATATTTATTTTTGGTTGGAATGGAAAAGGTGATTTGTGTTTTGGGTTTTTTGATGGCTGTCTGTTTTGCTGGTTTTGTTTTGGGGGCTGATAGTGATACGCTAACTGTTTCTGTTGGAGTGATGGCTCCGGAGCCTGATGTTGTTGGAGTTGCTGTTCCTGATAGTCTTGATTTTGGCAATGTTACTAAGGGTGAGGAGTCGGATATAATGGATTTGTATATTAATAATACTGGAAATGTTGCTATAACTGTTACGCCAGAGCTTGCTGGTGATCATGATGAGATTTTTAATAATTTGTTTTTTAGAAGAACACAGAGTCAGGCTTTTACTGAGGTTGGAAGTTTTAGTGTTAATATAACTGAGCCTTCTAGTGGGGATGTTAAGACTCAGCGGACTTATGTTATGTTGGATTTGACAAATTATGATGGGGATCTGGGGAATAATACTATTGTGGAGCATGAATCTGATGTTATTTTTTGGGCAGTTGCTCAGTAGTTTTATGAGATTGGTTTTATTTGTTGTTTTAATTTGTTTTGCTCCTGTTACTTTTGGACTTGGGGTTTCTCCGGCTGAGCTTGATTTTAAGGGTAATACTGGGGAGGTTCTTTGTGGGAAAGTTGTTGTTAGTGACTTTGATGGGGAGGTTGTAGTTGAGGACCGGTGGGCTGTCCGGGGATATAGTGGTCGGGATTTTTTGAGTCATGATTTGGATGCCTCTGATTTGGGGATTAGTGTTGATTACGTGGAAGGAGAGGTTTGTTTAGCGGGGGAGAAGAGTGGAGTTTATCATGGACTACTGTTGTTTCGAGGAGAGGGGGAGAATTCTGGGGCTGGAATTTGGATTGCTGTTGATTTGATTGGAGCTGATTTGATTTCTTTTGAAGGGATGTCTGCTGGGGTTAGCGAAGAGAATAATGGAACTGTTTTGTTACTTGGGGCTATTTTTATTCTGTTGCTTTGTTTGGCTTTGATTTGGGTTGTTTTTAGATAATTTTTAGATCAGTAGATAGGAAAGTAGTCAAAAAACAGTAAAGATAAATTTAAATAATCCAAGATTGTTATTTAGTTATGGCAGAAGGAGATACTGATTATTTTTTAGGACAAATAACAGGACAGCTAGAAACATTAAACGAAAATATTGTTAAAGCTGCATCTGGTATTAAAAGAGAACTTGCAGATATAAGAGAAGAAATAGCTATGATTTCTAAGAAAGAGGATTAACCTCCATTATCAAAATCCATCTTAACTTGGTATAAAATAATCGCAAACCTTTTTGCCGTAATAATCGGCTTTCGAGATACTCTTCCATCTCTCTTAAAACTAATACAAACATTAACCATGACCCACAAATTATAAAGAAAACAAGAAAACACAAAATAAAAAAGTCTAACCAGATAATTCTTAGAAGTTGTTCGTGGCTTAAAGTCGTGGTCTAAATTTCTATATGAAGTTTCTATGCCCCAGCGTTTTGAATACATTAAGTATAGCCTGTAGGCAATTGGTTCAGCTATGGGAAAATTACAAATAAAGGCTCTTTTTACACCATCCTCATCATTAACCAAAACTAGATTTACTGTTGCAGAATTTTTTCCTTTTCCAATTTGAAAATCTTTCACCACATGAGCTTTTGCACCTTCAGTTTTTTCGAACCAGGCTTTTACTGTTGGTGACCTAACTTTTGGCATTACAAAATTAACTTTATGTTTTTTCAAAACATTAATTATTTTGGGTCTGTCAAATCCTCTGTCTAGGTATGCAACATCTATCTTAATTTTACCTTTGATTTTCAATAAACTTTTATCTATCAAATCTTCCAACCTAGTAAATGGACTAACTGGCTGAATATCTATAATGAATCTTTTTCCCGCTGTAACAATTGAACAGGTTAAAAATCTAAAAAATCTACTAGTACCATTCTTTGACTTGCCCGAGACAACATGAGGCACGCCTTTACCATAAAACTCTATATCATGTTCATCAAACGCAATATCTACTTTTCTATTTTGCAAAACATTATAGTCTTTTTTTAGAAACCTTAAAATTAAATCCAGAACACCATCAGACATTTTCATTATTTGTTCTATTGATTCAAATTTTGAAAAGTGGTGAAGCATTGTATCCGAAGTTGGAGTTTTTGCATCTGGGTACATATCCATAAACGTAGTACTTCCATTATTAGTAAAATCATGTGTTGTTGCTACATGAGTTAAGACGTCTAATAAATTCTTGGTAGAATATCTAGCATTGTGGTGAATCGGTATTTCTATCTTAGGATAAACTAGCTTCTTAACAAGCCTAGTAGCCTCCTGGAACTCTTTTTTTACAAGTCTTGTCTTTCTCACTACTGCCTCTTTGACTATCTCTAGATCTAATAAAATATTGTTTTTTGTAGCTTCTGACAATATCAGTTCAGCCAATCTATCCAGTGATTTTTTATCATATTGAGACATATAATTATTGAAAGTTCTTTTGGGAGGAACCTCTTGGATACCTAATTCAGAAGCTTCGATTTTGTTTTCGAATAAATATTTTTCTAATTTAGTGTATTGGTTTATGCCCTTGATTCTCTTGAAGAGATATAATCGTATGATTACATTAATATCAAATTTTGTATTCTTTGATTCTAAGAAACTTATTTTTTGGAGAATATATGAAACCCTTAGTGTTTTGCCTTTCTTTTGTTTGGCAACTTTTATTATTTGCGATTCTATTTTGTAATTCATTATTTTTATACTCCATTTAATACCCTGCCTCAAGAAATTTGATTTTGCCTTGATTGATTATTTTTTTAAGTTCCATTTTGATTGATAAAAACTCTCCCCCCTCCAGCCCATATTTACCGAAGGGGGGAATTTTGTTTTTTTAATAACTCTTTATGCTATGTCTAAGAGTGAATTATAATAATATTACTATTATTCACACTTATAAACCTTTCTAAACGAATTATAATAATATTAGTTTTAGATAAACTTATAAATAAGTAATACTATGGATAAATATGATTAAAAGGGGTGATAGAGCTAAGAGTATTTTAAAGAAGGTTAAACCTGTGATAGAAGAGCCTGAAGAAATAGTTAAAAAAGTCAAAATTCAAGATACGGGAAGACAGTTGGTGATCCAAATTCCAATCAGGATAGCTAATGCACTTAATATAAAAAAGGGGGATATGCTTGTGTTTAAAGTTCCATTAAAGAAAAAGGGAGAATACTCAATAAAATTAGATAGAGATATTTAAAAAATGACAAAAAAAATTAAGTTAGATATATATGAAAGAAGCATCTTGGAGCTTCTCTCAGACCTTAGTGAGCCAGTGACTGCCTCACAGATAGCAGAGGCAATCGGAATCCATCAAACCACCGTACAAAGAAGAATTATAATGCTGAAAAGAAAGAAGTTGATTGATTATACTACACGAGGCAATAGGAAATATTGTTTTGTTTTGGATTAGTATCTAGAATTTACATCTTGATTTACTTATATTTTTCAAAGAAGTTTTCACCTGTGGACACTTAGCAGAAACAACTTCTATACTTTCTATGTCTTTACACTGAATTTTTTCAGAGTATCCAGATGCATAAATTAATTGCTGAAGCATGCAGCTATCTTTTTCTAACTTTCTCATCTCTTCTATCTTGTACCCATCTACAAATGTAATAATCTGCATAACAGACGTATCTTCATTAGAACAAAGGCTATAGCTTACTACTGTATTCGGGACATCTTCTAGATATCCACTTTTGGAGGTACCAATATTAATTTGCAGATTATCACAAAATTCTTTTTCTTGCTTAAGCTCCAAAACCCGATTTTCTAATTCTGATTGTTTTTCATTATTATTTATTTGAGACACAAGAAATGTGAGAGCCAGGACTACTAGTACAATCATCGCTACATAATACTTCAAATTAGATTCTTTCTTCATATGTCTTCGTAGACATATCCAGTATAAAAATATATCTGTCTTCGAGAACATATGAAAAGGAAATCTCTTTTCGATATTGTAAGGGGAATTCATAATATTTTAAAGAAGGAAAAAGAGATGCCTGTTAAGGCGATTGCTGACGGCATAGGAAGTCAATGGGATACGACAATGAAGTCTTTGGAATTCATGAAGGAGTTTGGTCTTGTTAAAGAGAGATATGGAAAAGAAACTTACAGGAAAGAGAGATTATTTAGTTTAAAATGAAACCACAGGGAGATGCGTCCGAAAAGTAACTGATTTGCAAAAAGAGCTTAAATTTTAACCGAAAACCCTATTCTCGAAGCTGAATTAAACTTAATTAAACTAAAACCTCGATTTTCTAGCTGCTTTAATCTAATTTCTATAAGTTGCTTCTCCATCTTCAATACTCCTTCTTGCCTTTTCGAAATTTTTCCGAGAAAATTGAGGGCTGCTTTTATTCAGAGTGTCTCTTTCATCTGCCAAAAGACGTAATTTTTTAGAAAGAATACTAGTGTCTTTATTAGCTCTAATGGATATATTTCTAAAAAATCTAGATTTATTCCTTAAGGATAAATAATTATTTCCTGAGTTTAAATGAGTGTTTGACTTCTGATTAGGATTTAAAAAAGTTATTAGTGAAATCAACGCAGCAGCAAATAAAGATAAACAAGCTCCAATCACTGGAGACCAATCGTTTAATATCGAAATTCCCGTTACTCCTGAAAATATTGCTGCAGGAATACCAAGCCATAAATTTATTTTCTTCCAATTATTTGATGCTTCAAATTGACTTTTTGCAGAGTGTATCGAATCTTCTTCGATACGTTTTGCTTCTGCAATTAATTCCTTTATTATTATTTTTGTCATTTTAATTATATGAAGGAAATTTATTTCCAAATATTTTACTCCATTCATTTATTGCACTTTCTATGTTTTGATTTGCTTCAAATTGCTCAGCTTTAATTGCTCTAGAATATGCAGTATTGAATCTACTTATGGCATCATCAAGACTAATGCCACTTAAGCCAGAAACTTGATCCTCTGAATTTGCAGGGTCTTGAATTTTATATTTAATTTTCTCTCTTCCTTTATCAAAAACATACCTGACACCGCTTGAAAAATTTGAAATTGTTATATTTTTTAAGATTTCACAGATTAATAATTCTAAATAAAATGAAGAAAATACGGAGCCTATATTTTTGTTCCAGGTTTTTATCATTTTTATAAGAGGAATCAAGTCTCCATCGTGATTAGAATTTTCCTGAGAAACATAATTTACATGAACTTTTGGATTTGTAGATATCCAAGTTTTATTTATTGAATCGGGAATTAAATAACCTCCACCTTTTCTATTAAATGCGGGAACTACATCTACAATAAAATCGTTAAATGTTATAGTTACGGCTTGCCCATTTCTACTAATTTTAGGAGTTTTTGTATAAGTCTTCAGTAATGTCCTCCTTATTTTGTCTAATAAATTTACCTGTCCATCTTCTTCATAATATTCAGGGTCCAAAATAATAAAGATATCAATATCTGCCTCGCTCAATGGAGCTACTAAGGTAGAGCGAGAATACGAGCCAGTTAGAAAAGAATCTAATACCTTTCTTCCTTTTTCAACAGCTTCCCTAACTAACTGTTGCCTTGTAGAAACGGTTGTCCTTTGCAGGTTGGTTATTTCAATATTTGTTCTGAATACATTAAAGGCGTTTATTACGGTCTTAACCATAAAGAAACAAGAAAAACAACCTTAATAAAAATATGCGATGATAGAAGCCATAGTTCTTTCAAGTTATTAAAGTGTTAAAGTGAAAATACTTAAAGAATATTGAATTAATATTTGTATGCCAAAAAAAGAATCAGAAAGAGCAAAGAAAATAAAAACAGCGGCATTAAGAGCCCAAGGGATTCATGATGTAAATAGTTTTGATAAAGGACGAGAGCGAATGAAAGATAAGATTTTGATTGAACTTAAATCATCTAAAGAATCGAAGATAAACCAAAAAAGGAATGGGAGAGATACTATAGAAATTCTAATAAAACAAATTAAAAGGATTATCTAACCTTCAATCAATACAGAGACAATTATAATAAATATTAAAAGTTTCTCGGCTATATCTTTCATAATATATATTAATGGTGTCTTGTATGCTCTCCCATGATAGGCTACATAATACTCGCCATATGGTTACTGAGTGCAATAATTGGAGGATTTTCATTTGCCGTTTGGAAACTTCTTAATGAAGAATGGGCAGAACTTCCTGCCATAATTTGCACAGTACTTTTCATTGGAATTCCTTTCGTATTTTTTGCAGCAATCTTATTAGCAGGTGCGGATTGGCTGTCAGAATCTGTCAAAAATCTACTCGGATAATATCTGTAAATATCGTGCAATGTTACTTCTTGGACTGTGTCATTGGGTATATGAATGTTGATTATGAGGTTGGAATGAAGGGTAGGAAATTATCCAAAAAGTTAAGTAAATTACATGAGCTATTAGGGCAATTTTAAATTTTATTTTTTAAAACAATATATTTATAATCTTATATGTCCACATACAAGTGGACATTATGGTGGACATTACTAGAGCTAAGAAAATAAAAGATAAAATTAGAAAGGGTTGTGGAGAGCCTTGTTCCCAAGAAGAATTAAGGTTGATGTTTGGAAATATTGACAGAAGAACTATTGCGGGATATTTGCAGTGTATGGTTGATTTGGCAGAAATTTCTGTTAAAGACATGGGGAAAACAAAAGTATATTTTATAAGGAGAAATAAAAAATGACTAGATTAGAAAATAAAGAATGGAAGTTGAATACAAAAAGATATTTGTATGGCTTATATTTAATAGAGAAACTACACAAGGAGGGAAGAATGAAAAGAAAAGAAAAGAAAAAGGCAGAGGAAGTTTTGAACTTCCTCTTTGAAAAAAAATATTGGGAACTTAATCCCAATTTAAAAAATCCCTTATTGTCTGAAATATTCAACAGAATGTTTAAGAGTTTCCAAATTTCTTAGGTCGTCTATTTGCTTGTTAATAGAGCAAAATGCATTTGCTTGGACTATTCTGTCCCATTTTGCAAAGATACGAACATAGGATTTTCTTCCATCCTCAACCATGAGGTTAATCCTGTCTTTAGTTCCATATTTTGCTATTCCATTATCACAATTGCTGATTGTTCTCAGGCTCATATCGGAGTTTAAAAATGCTGGAGGGTTTGGTTTCCCGCTTCCACCTCCACGATATAGCTTATGACAAGTAGCATTTGCTCCAATTAAGAAACAATAAGCGATCAGAGAAAAGCCGCCATGTTCATTCGTGGGTAATCTAAATGTATACCAATCTATGTCGCTAAGCATTGAAGAAACTACTTTCCAGGCTCCACTATAGTTCTTCCAGTTTGAGTAATTTACAATACATTCACTAAATCTCTCACTTATATATTGTGTTTTCTGACCCAATAAAATAAGGGCATCATTACTCTTAACATTAACGTTTAGAACTGGAATTAATCTTTTCCCTTGGTTTTTCAGAATAAAGCCATCGATCCTTTCCTTAAATTCTTGGAATGAAATATTATCCTTAAAAAGAATCAATCGCACATCTGTTTCTTTTACATCTTGTATATAATCAAGAACCTCCAAGTCACTTTCAGAAATATTTTTCTTTTCAGTAAATTGTGGATAAAATATCCCAGTTAGATTCGCATTGTCTTGACAAAATTTTCTAAAATCTTCTTTCAAAATATTTTTATCAAATTCCATTGAACCAATTTCATCGTCACTGAATATTTTTATAAAAGAAAATTCTCTAAACCCTAAATCATTTTTCACATTTTCTCTGTTGAAATTTTTCCTACACGTTAATTCGTAACTTGTAGGGAAACATCTTCTTAGTTTTTCTACCATAATAAGTTTGCAGCCCTGTTAGGCTGCCCCCCTTTCAGATCATCTGCATTGTTCACAAGATTTACAAAGATATATAAATGCAGATAACCATTTTTATTTGTGGTAAAAGGTGGCATACCTGCTATTCTTTGTTTATTTGTAAAACTATAAGTATTACTAGCTTTCTTCATCATATTTTTCTTTTTTAATTTCACTTTTTAATTCCTGCATTATTGCATATTAGATATTATCAATTAAATCGGCATCGTCTTTCTCGATATTTATCCTTCTGTTTTCTAATTCATTAGATATGGCTTTTTCTGATATATTTAATGACAGTTCGTTTACTAGGTAGTTTCTTTCCTTTATTTTTTCTATTTTAATGAAGCACAATTCTTTCAATTCATTGGTATGATGATTAAATCTAGCATACTGCCAACTTTTTATTTTCAGAAATCTTAGCGCATTAACATAGTAGTCATAAATGTCCCTAGATCTTTTACTTTCGCATTCCAAAATTGCATATAGAATTAAGAATATTTTATCGTCCAATACATTCATTCTTTCAATCTGCACTTCAACTATAGAATTGTCATATATTTGTTTTATTATGTTTGGATTTTGCGAGTCCATGTTAACCAGATTATCTTTGTTTTCTATATTTTTCAATATAGTTTTTAATGCTCTTAAGCCAATCCTTAGATCTGAATTTTGAGTATAGGTGTTTTCAACTATGATATCTAGAGTTTTTTCAAATACTAGACCTTTATTTATTAATCCGCTATCTAATCTTTGCTTTAATATTTCTTTTATTTGTTTTTTGGAATATTCTCTAAATTCTATTTTTTCTAAAGCCAGTGAGCTTCTTGTCGCATTGTCTAATATCTTATCCCACTCTTTTTTATTTGATATTAATATCAGCATTATTTTCCTATCATTTTCTTGCTGTATCTCATTAAACCTACTTACTTTATAAAAAAAATCTCTTTGCTCTTCGTTTGCGAAATCAACCTCGTCGAGAATCAATATCAAATCCTCTTCAAGGCACTCTTTTAAAATATCTTCCTTTTTTCCTAGGTCATCTATGTCAACCTGACATATATCAGCTGGAATTTCCCATAAATCTTTGAAGTCCCTGCAATTATAATATTTTGCTTGTAGTGGTAATGATTTTTCTTCAGATAATTCCCTTACCTGTTCCATCAGGTATTTTGAGTATGCGCTTTTTCCATTCCCAGATGTTCCATGAATAAAAATATTTTGAATAACTCTGTGCTGGGAAAATAGTAGCACGGTATTAAATATGCTTTCAACTTCTTTTCTGAGAACTAGGTCTCTCGGATTATGAGATATTTCAAATACTTCTGCATTTTTATAAATGCTTTTTTGCGTATTGTATCTCTCAAGTAGAGATGGTGCTTTGCTAGTTTTTTGGATATCCATATTGTTTTCATCTACCATATTACTGATATTATGTATATTTTTGTTTATAAAGCTTGTGGTGATATGATAATAAAGATGTTCTGGAAAATCTCAGTAAATCTTTAAAGTTATATTATTGTATCTGCTCATGTCACGCTGTCTAAAATGTAACTACGAATTAACCTTCCTAGAAAGAAGGCGTAGATACAAGTGTGCGAAATGCTCCAGCCTTTTTACCGAAAAGGAAATAAGGCTCGAGGAGTTTAAGAAGCATAATAAATATGAAAGAGAGAAAGATAAAGCCATTGCTAAAAAGGAAATAAGAAAGGCACAAAACAAGAGATTTAGAGCCAATCCAAAAAACAGAGAAGTTTTGAATCAGAAAGCTAGAGATTATCGTAGTAAAAATAGAGACAAGCTGAACGAGACATCTAGGAAATATTATCAGGAACATAAAGAAGAAATTTCTAAAAAAAGAAAAGAGAAAACTAAGGATGGTAAGCAAAATGAAATTAGAAAAACTCGTAGGAGAAATAATCTTGAGGCGACTAGGGTTAATGGAAGAATTGAATACTGGAAAAGGAAACAAAAATTAATGGCTGAATCTAGGTTTGATGAAATTTTAATTTCTAAAACTTTCAATAAACCTGAAAAAATCTTGCCCACTTTGATACTTTCCTAACTACTTTAGATAGCGTTAACTTTAAAAAAGGAAAATAACAGGTATAGCTAGACGACCATAGTATCTTGGTTACACCCGATCCCGTTCCGAACTCGGAAGTTAAGCTTGATATGTTCGCGTTTGTACTGTCTCTGATGGGAAGGCGCGGAGTTGTCTATTTATTTTAATATTTTTTCTGGTGAAAAAATCATTAGGTTGGTATTCTACAGGAATCCCTATTTCATTTTTACGCAGAATGTGATTCTGCTTCGAAATATTTATTGAGACGAAACTTTTGTTTCGCCGGGGTGGTGGCTAAAAGTTCTACCTGTGGCTTTCCGTAAAAAACCATGGGCTTCGCCGCATGGCTTCTTATGGATGAATGCTATTTCCTAGGACAATAAATCTCATATAGGACTGCAGTCCTTATCTATCAATGAAAGAGACTCTTTTGGAAAAAGTATGGGAGGCGCTGGGTTCTGCTGTTACTGTTAATGAAAAGGAAAAGGTTGTTCTTATTGAGGATGGGTTTTTTGGAAGTAATATCGCCGAGGAAAAATACGTTTTTCGTGGCTATGAAATAGTTAGGGACGGAGATTTTTCTTACTTGCCATAATGTTTTTATATTTTTTTACTTTCATTATTGATAATACAAGGAGGATCTTCTAACATCTATTGCCAACTCGGGAATTTGGGATGAATTCCCTTTGATTAAATCAAATTATCTGCGACGAGCAGTCGACAAGTAATTTGGATATAAAATTCTGCAGAATTTTTCAACAGAAAAAATGTCAAACCTTAAAACTTTTTGAATTTGTTAACTAGTTCAAGTGTATCTGTTTGACCTAAAATTTGGGCTCGGCAGCAGTATCTTTTGACTCCTAGTTTGTCTAAGGCTTCTTTTTGCGTCATTCCGTCTTCCACTAGAGTCTTATACTGTTGATACAAATGTGCGATTGGTTTTCCGCAACTAAAGCATCTTATTGGGATTATCATGTAATGGAAGCGAATTTTTGGTTTATAAAACTTACGTTGTCAAGTTTTCTAAACATATGTTGGTTTGGTTTACCCAGCAGGTGCCCCTGGTGGGCCGTAAAGTTTTTTATTTACGTAAATTTATATATCTGTATTATTTATTATAAATATGGTGAAGGAAGCAAAGAAAGAACTGATTCGACTGCGTAATGTTTCGAAGTTTTATTATATGGGGGACTCGGTTGTTCGGGCTTTGGATGGTGTTGATTTGAAGGTTTATATGGGTGAGTTTGTGGCTATTATGGGACCTAGTGGCTCTGGTAAGTCGACTGCTATGAATCTTGTTGGAAGTTTGGATGTTCCGACACATGGGGCTGTTTATTTGGACGGACATGATATTTCTACTTTGGAAGAAAGTGATTTGGCGCAAATTAGAGGGAAGAAGATTGGGTTTATTTTTCAGTCTTTTAATTTGATTGCGAATCTTACTACTGCTGAGAATGTTATGCTTCCCATGATGTTTCAAGGTGAGGATATTGATGTTCGTAGAGATAAGGCGGAGGAAGTTTTGAAGCTGGTTGATCTAGACAACAGAATGGATCATTACCCAGGGGAATTGTCGGGGGGACAGAGGCAAAGAGTTGCTATTGCTAGAAGTCTTGCTAATGATCCTGAGGTTATTTTGGCTGATGAACCTACTGGGAATTTGGATACTAAGTCGGGTGGGAATGTCATGGAATTTTTGGAGAAGATGAATAAGGAAGGGAAGACTATTATTATGGTTACTCATGATCCTGATTTAGCTGAGAAGTATGCTGATGTTGTTTATTGGTTGCGGGATGGGGTTTTGGAGAAGGTTACTAAGAGGGTCGGAAGGAAGTTTGTTGATGTTACTAAGAAGGTTAAGAAGGCGGCTACAAATGGGAAAAAAGTTGTTAAGAAAAAGGTTAAACGAAAGAGGGGAAAGTAGATGAGTGTTCACGTTGGAGTTTGGGGGGATAGTGTTTCTACTGGATTTAAAGATTGTGAAATGGGTGGATGGGTTGACAGATTAAAGATTAATTTTATGAATTCTGAAAAATATTCTGCTGTTTACAATTGTGGGATTAATGGGGACACTACGAATTGGCTCGTTAAAAGATTTCATATAGAAGCCAAGAGTCGTGGACCTGGGGTTATTATTTTTGCGATTGGGAAAAATGATTCTGCTGAAGTTTATAATATTGATGAGGGAAAATTTGAAGGAAATTTAAACGCGCTTGCTAAAGAATCTAAAAGTTTTAGTAAAAAAATTATTTTTGTTAGCGTTGGGAATGTTGATGAATCTAAGACTACTCCTTTCCCTAAAGGCAGGATGCCTTATTATTATAATGAAAGAATCGTGAGATATAATTCTATTATTGAGAAAGTTTGTGAAGAAACTGAGTGTGAATTTATTTCTGTTTATGGAATTTTTGATATTGAAGAAGATTTGTTTGATGGGGTACATCCTAATGCGGTTGGGCATCAGAAGATTTTTGAAAAAGTTTTGCCTGTTGTTGAGGGGATGATTGGGGAGGTTGGAAATGGCTAAGGTGGTTTGTGTGTTTGGAGATAGTATTTCTCAGGGATTTTTTGATTTAGGTTGTGGTGGATGGGTTGAAAAATTGAAGATGTATTTTATGAAGAGGGGTGGTGATGAGTTCACTTTTGTTTATAATTTGGGGGTTGAAACTAACACAAGTGATGACTTGCTACTTAGACTTGAAGGAGAATTGGAACGTAGAATTAATATTTTGCATGTAGATAAAAAATGGATTTACTCTCCTTTTGTTGTGTTTGCCATTGGGAAGAACGATTCTGTGTTTGTGGGAGATGAGGCTAATATTTGGGTTAATATTGAAAAATTTGAAAAAAATTTGAATGAATTAATTGATAAGTCCAAAAAGTTTACAAATAATATCATCTTTATTGGGCTTGGAAATGTAGATGAATCTAAAACTATTCCTCTTAATGAAGAGGGAGAAAATTATTCTAATAAAAACCTCTTAAAATATAATAACATTATTGAGAAAGTTTGTGAGGAAAATAACTTAGGATTTATCCCTATTTGTGGGCTGTTGGATATTGAAAAAGATTTGTTTGACGGGGTACATCCTAATGAGGTTGGGCATCGGAAGATTTTTGAGAAAATTTTGCCTGTTGTTGAGGGGATGATTGGGGGAATTAAAACATGAAAGATTTTTTCAATCTGGCTTTTAATAATTTAAGGAATCGTGGGATTCGGTCTTGGTTGACTTTGCTTGGGATTTTTATTGGGGTGATGGCTGTTGTTTCTTTGATTAGTCTTGGGAATGGCTTGCAGATGGCTGTTGGTGCGCAGTTTGGAATTAGTAGTACTGAGGTTATAACTGTTCAGGCTGGGGGCATTAGTAGTGCTGGTCCGCCTGGGACTGGGGTTACAAACAAATTAACTATTCAGGATGCTCAGGCCATTGAGAGGATTTCTAGTATTGAGGCTGCAATTCCAAGGATGCTTCCTTCTGGCAAGGTTGAGTACAATAACGTTGTTACATTTGGTATGGCTGGGAGTATTCCTGATGGAGAGAACAGAAAGTTGGTTTATGAGATGATGGATATCGAGGCTACTGAAGGGAGGCTTTTAAAAGATGGAGATTCTAATAAAGTTGTTTTGGGTTGGAATTTTTATTCTAGTGATGATATATTTGGAGAGGAGGTTGTTGTTGGAAAAAGTGTTTTGATTCAGGATGAAAAATTTACCGTTGTTGGAATAATGGAGAAAAAAGGTAGCTTTATTTTTGATAATATTATTTTGATTAATGAGGATGCTGTTATTGATTTGTTCGACTATGGAGATGACGCTGATTTGATTGCGGTCAAAGTTAAGAACAAGGATTTGATGGAAAGGGCAAAAGAGGATATTGAAAAGTTGCTCAGGAAAAGGCGGGATGTTGATGCTGGGAAAGAGGATTTTTCGGTTTCGACTCCAGAGGCTGCACTTGAAAATGTGAATAATATTCTTGGTGGGGTTCAGGCCTTTATTGTTATTATTGCTTCTATTTCTATCTTGGTTGGGGCTGTTGGAATTGTTAATACTATGACTACTTCGGTTTTGGAGAGGAGAAGAGAAATTGGGATAATGAAGGCTATTGGAGCTAAGAACTCTCAGATTTTTATGCAGTTTTTTATTGAATCAGGGCTGCTTGGTTTTGTTGGTGGACTTGTTGGATGTGTCCTTGGGGTTTTGATTGGGGTTTTGGGAGTTATTGGGATTAATAATTGGATCGGGGCTGAAGTTGCGCCTTCGGTTGATTTTATTTTGGTTGGAGGGGCTCTTCTTGGGAGCTTTGTTGTTGGGGCTGCTGCTGGGATTGTTCCTGCTATGAATGCTGCTAAACAAAATCCGGTGGAGGCTTTACGAGGATGATAGGCATTGAAAGCATTCAGTATGCACTTAGAAATATTATTCATAGAAAAGCCCGAAGCTTTTTAACAGTATTGTCTATTTTTTTAGGGATTGCGACTATTTTTATTTTTGTTAGTTTTGGACTTGGGCTCTATGCTTATATGAATAGTTTGCTTGAAGGTGGAAGTGCTGATAAGATTATGGTTCAGCCCAAGGGTTCTAGTGGGGTGCCTGGGCTTGATTCGACTTTTGCCCTAGAGGATAAAGATGTTCGGGTTATTAGGGGAGCTGGTGGGGTCATTGAGGCCTCAGGAGTTTATATGAAAATTGGATTGATTGAAAGTAATGAGGAGCAACGCTATGTCTTTTTGATGGGATATGACCCAAAAGTTCCCATTATTATGGATATTGGAGATGTTGATATTCTTGAGGGTCGGGAACTTCGGTCGAATGATGTGAGCAAAGTTACGCTTGGGTATAATTATATGTTAGATGATAAAATTTTTTCTAAGGGACTTGAGCTTAATGATAAGGTTGAGATTCAAGGGAAAGAGATGAGGGTTATTGGTTTTTATAATCCTATTGGAAACCCACAGGATGATTCTAATATTTATATTGTAAATAATGCAATTGATGATGTTTATCCCAATGATACTAATTCTTATGGATGGATTATTGCCAGGGTAGATAGGGACAAAATTGATTGGACTAGTGATAATGTTGAGCGGGAGCTTCGAAAGTCTCGGGATTTAAAAGAAGGGAAAGAGGATTTTAAGGTTGAGAGTTTTGCTGATATGGTTGCTAGTTTTGCTACTGCTATGAATATTATTGTTGGGTTTGTTGTTTTAATTGCTTTGATTTCGGTATTAGTGAGCGCGGTTAATACGGCGAATACTATGATTACTTCGGTTATTGAGAGGACTAAGGAGATTGGGATTATCAAGTCTATTGGTGGTACGAATGGGGAAGTTTTTGGTATCTTTTTGTTTGAGGCTGGGTTTTTGGGGCTGGTGGCTGGTGTTATTGGGGTTTTGCTCGGATGGGGTTCTGCTTACGCTGGTGGTGTTGTTTTGGATAATTTGGGATGGGGATTTTTAGCTCCGGTTTTCCCTGGATATTTATTTGGTGGATTAATTGTATTTGCTGTATTAACAGGTGCTATTAGTGGCGCTATCCCTGCTTGGAATGCGAGTAAGACTAATATTGTGGATGCTTTGAGATATGAATAGGGAATCGCTTTTGGCGATGTTTTTGGGTTCTGGTTGTTGGGATTTGGTTCTTATTCTACGAAAATAGATAGCTTTTTATTGAGGAATATTTTGTAGTTAAAATGGATAATGATGATCAAATAGCTTATTTTAGTCATTATTTTAGGGAGCGGGGAAGGAAGGGCCTTGCTCTTGAAAATTATTTTGGATGTATTGATGGTGGTGGGGATGATGCTAAGGAATTATTTAATTTGTCTGAAAAAATCCTAAGGACAGATGTTAAGACTTTTGAATAATGCATTGGAAATAAGGGTGCCAAAATTGAATTTGCTGAAGAGATTAATATTCTTAATGAATTGAGGCAAGAATACAATTCTTCTTATGTCAATTTTAAAGATAAGCCTGATAAAGGGAGAATTTTAAAGATGATTAAAAGAGCTGATGACATTTTTAAAAACGCCTATAAATCCAGAAATCTTTAATTGGAACTCATTTTTTCTTACCTTTGGATCTTCTAACTTTTCTGTAAATCCAATAAGCCAATAACAAAACTACTGCCGTATAAAAAATATATGCTCCTGTTCCAGGAGCGGTCTTTTGGTCAGCTTTTCTATTTGTAAAATATGATGAATCGAAATGAATTGTTTTTTCTACTATTCTTCTTGTGTTAATCTTGTCGGAATAAATTAAATTTACCTTAAAGTCTCCTTCTTGAAGTGTAGCTTCGAAATCTGCTGATGTATACTCATTTGAATCCAAATCTCCGACAACAACTCTATTTGCTCCCTTTACTTCAGCCATATCTTGTTTTGGGATTTCTATTGTTAATGCCTCGATGTCAGATTCCTCGATGTTTAAAACTTCTAATGTTACTTCATTTGTTATATAATTATAATCTTTTACATAAATTTCGAATTCGGCTCGAACATCGTCAACTTCTATTTCGAAAGTTTTTGTTATTGGCGCGTCGTTTTTGGATTGCATTTTTGCCTCTATTGGGTTTACTCCATCAAGAGCGTCCTTATTTATTCTTACCTCGTAAGGAATTAGTAAGTTTGCTTCAAAATCTTTTATGTAATCTAATTTCCTGAAAGTTTTTAAACCCGTCTCCCCTGGGTTAAACTTTATTGGATAGTCTGACAATAGTTCAAATGTTATATCATTGCACTGTGTCGGGTCTAGACCTTCAACCTGAAAAACTAGTTTTACATAATCTCCTGGCACTGCTGGATATGGGTCTTGGTTTAGGAGCTTTGCATCTAGATCGCAAGCTGCGGAGGCTAAACTAACTGAGAGCAGCAATAATAAAATCAAGGTCACATCTTTTTTCATGATTATTAATAGCATTAATTCTTTTTAAATTTTTGTGCTCATTATTGCAATCAATCTCATAAAAATTTAAAAAGAGGTATGGACAGATTGGATAAAGATGGCCTCAAAAAGTGCCATGAAAAAAAGGAGATGAAAAAATAATGGTGAAAAAATGTGTTTATTGTTCCGTTGAAGTTGCGGATAATTCTGTTGTAGATATGTGTCAGCGTTGCATGTATCAGGTCTGGGGGGAGAAAATGGCAAAGACTATTGTTGAAAATATGGAGAGAGAGAGGGATGCTGGAAATTTGGAACTAGGGCAGGTCTCATCTACGGGTTCTCCCACTATGCAGAATGGCTCGCAATCGGAAACTACGAATGACTCATTGCAAAATGATGAGGGCTTGGCTGTTCAGGAAGTTAGCGCTGAGGAGTTGATTATGGATAGCCCTGAGGTTGGGCGATTTAATTAGGTAGTTTTTATTAGAAAGTTGACGTGCGGAAAACTTATAAAGGGAATTTTTCTTGATTTGGTAGGACAGGAATGTTCGAGTTGATTGCAGCGACAAAGTTTGGGTTTCTGCAATTTAAGAAAAATAATATTCGGGGAACAAGAACCCCTCTTAAAAAATCTTGAAAATATAAAATGGCAAGAAGAGCAAAGAAAATAAGAGACAAGGGAAAATTAAAGCTTAGTTCTTACTTTAAAATCATTGAGGATGGAGAACGAGTTGCTGTTGTTGATGAGAGAGGAGTTAGAATGAATTTTCCAAAAAGGCTTAGGGGAATGAGTGGAGTTGTTATGGGGAGTCGTGGAAGATTTAAGGAAATTAAAATTAAAGATGGGAATAAGGCGAAGACTTTTGTTATTCACCCTGTTCACCTAAAGGTGCTTGGATGATAAAGGAATCTAGACCTATTAGTATGGCTGAAGTTATTAACTTGGTTGGCGATTCTGAGAAAGGTGAAGATATTAAGAAATTTATTAAGGGATTTGAAGTTCTGGATTTTGATAAGGCTAAAGAATTAGAAGAAGAGGTTAGGGCTACTAACATTATGAAGTTAAAAGAAGAGTATATAATGAAGATTGTTGACTTTGTTCCAACTACTGCAGTGGAACTAGGTAAGGTTATTATTGAGGTGTCGCTTGACGCGGACGAAGTAAATAAGATTTTGGAAATTACCAAAAAATACAAGTAGTTAATATGACACGAGAAGATACTGCAATTGTTTTAGACTTTTTACCATATGGATACCCTTTGGATAACAGAAGGATGCCTTTAGCTCAGGCTATTGGTGCAAATGGATTTACGCTATTACAGCTTGTTCCTAGGCGTGGGGAAAAATTTGAGATTGGAGAAAAGGCTTACATTGGAGATGGAAAAAGGGATAAGGTTCAATATATTCTAGGAAGATGCCCAAGAGAAAAATTAACTGACGCCGCTAAGGATCAGTTAGGAGAATTTGTAGCTGAAATGGTCAAGAAGGACGAAGAGAGATTTGTGAAATTTTTTAACAAAGCGCAAGCTATAAATACCCGACTTCACCAATTTGAATTGTTGCCTGGTTTGGGAAAAAAGCATACGGCTGCTATTCTTGGGGCACGGGAAGAAAAAGACTTCGAATCTTTTGATGATATTCGAGAGCGAGTTACAAACATGCCTTCGCCTGAGAAAGTTATAGAAAAAAGAATTATGGAGGAATTAACGGAGATACAGAGACACAATCTGTTTATTGCATAAAATGGGAGAAAAGAAAGATTACAGAAAGAAGAAAGAAGAAGTTACTCTTGTAAGAGTTCTTGGCCGAGATATTCGTGGAGATATTAAGATTAAGTCTGCTCTAACAAAAATTAATGGAATTTCTTGGGCTGTTAGTAATGCTGTTTGTAAGATTTTGGAGCTAGATAAAGAAATGAGAATTCAGGATTTTAGTAAAGATGAGCTTGGTAGAATTGAGGACTTCATGAAGGCCCCAGAGTTGCCAGTGTTCTTGAAGAATAGAAGAAATGATTTTGATAGTGGGGAAGATATTCACATGAGTGGAATGGATTTGAAGTTAAGAAAAGAATTTGACCTAAAGAGATTGAAAAAGATTAAATCCTATAAGGGTATTCGGCATACTGTTGGGTTGCCTGTACGAGGTCAAAGAACTAAAGCTAATTTTAGGAGGAATAGAAAGCCATCAGTTGCTGCGGCCAAGAAGAAAGGATAATGGGAGACATTAAGAGAAAAAGAAAAATGTTTAGTAGGCCGAAAAAGTTATTTGATCGGACTCGGATGGATGAGGAAAATGTTTTAGTTAAGAAATATGGACTAAAGAATAAGCGAGAGATTTGGAAAGCTAAGACTGCGGTTTCTAAGCTTAGGCGAAGAGCTAAGGGATTAATTAGTAGCGATATTAAGGAACAGCAGGCATTTTTTGATAAGTTGAATAAGGTTGGAATGGGTGTTACTGATATTTCTGATGTTTTGGCTTTGACTGAAGAAAATGTTTTTGAGAGAAGGTTGCAGACTTTTGTCTTTAAGAAAAAATTGGCGACTACAGTTAAAGGCGCTAGGCAATTAATTGTTCATAAGAATGTTTTGGTTGATGGTAAGACTGTGAATATTCCTTCATTTGTTGTAACTTTAGACTTTGAAAATAAGATAACATTAAAAGAGAAAAAAGCTAAGGAAGTTGAAGCTCCTGTTACTGAAGAAACTGAAGAAAAAAATGATGGGGAGAAAACTGAATAATGGTAAAGAATGAAGAAAACGTGGGAATAGTGAATATTTATGCTAGCTTCAATAATACAATTGCTACTGTAACTGATCTAGCTGGGAATACTATTGGTAGAACTAGTGGTGGACAGATTACTAAGCATGATAGGATGAGAGCCAATCCTACTATTGCCATGTTTATTGCTAAAAAAATTATGGAGATTTGTAGGGATTATAGGATAAATTCTGTTTATGTTAGAATGAAGGGACAGACTGGGGCTACTGGTATTGGACCTGGCGCTGGAGCAATTGTTAGAACTATGACAAAAGAGGGAATGAAGATTTTAAGTATGGCGGAAACTACTTGCGTTGCTCGTGGTGGACCTAAGAAGAAGGGGGGTCGAAGGGGTCGAAGACCATAAGGTTTTAAACCCAAAATTATAAAAAATATTAAGATGGAAATAATAAAAAATACAAATGAAGAAGTTGTTTTTACTGCTGGAATGAATGTGAGTTTGGCTAATGCAATTCGACGAAGTGTTGGGGAGATTCCAGTTTTGGCTGTTACCGAAGCTGATATCTACAAAAACGACTCTGCCCTCTATGATGAAATTATTGCGCACAGATTAGGTCTTATTTCCTTAAAGAATCAGAAAATGAAAAAGGATGATATTGTTGAATTCAAACTGAAGGCTAAAGGAAAAGGGGAAGGTGAAATGGTTTTGGCTGGAGCTATGGGGGATGAAGTTGTTTATCCAGAGACTCCTGTTGTCTTGCTTGGGGAAGGTCAGGTTTTGGAAGTAGTTGCTCGAGCTAAGGCTGGGAAAGGAAGAGATCACGCTAAGTTTATGCCAGGACTTGCTTACTACAAGCATTTGCCTAAGATTAAGATTTCTGGAGACGGGGAAAAACAAACTGAATTAACTAGTTTATATCCTGAAGTTTTTGAAATGTATGGAGAAAAGATTAAGGTTAAGAATGCTTGGAAATGTGACATGGATAATGAAGATATGAAAGAATACCCTGGTGTTGAGATTTCTTTTGATGAAAATATAGTTTTCGCAATTGAATCATGGGGTCAAATTGAGGCTAAGAAAATTTTTGTGGAGGCTTGCAAGGCACTTAAGGATAACTTAACTTTGGTTTCTAAGGCATTGAAATAATTATGGAAATTACTATCAATAAGACTAAAATTGAGAAGAGAATGCGTTCTAAGATGGATGACGAGCTGAAAAACTTAATTGTTAAATTAAAGAAAACTAATCCTGTTGTTGCTAAGGAACTTGCTAGACCAAAGAGAAGATGGCCTGCTATGAATTTGAAGGATATTGATATGATTAAGGGAGATGTTTTAATTGCTGGAAAGGTTCTTAGTGCTGGGGATTTAAGCGAGCCTAAGAAAATTGTTGCTTGGTCTATTAGTGAAAAGGCTGCAGCTAAAATTAAGAGTGCCAAGGGAACTTTCGTTTCTATTATTGATGAAGTTAAGAAGAATCCTGAATTAAATGGTTTTGATATTTTACGATGAAGATTGTTTATGATGGAAGTGAAGCTGTTTTTGGTAGAATCTCTAGCAAGGTTGCTAAGGATTTGTTAAAAGGAAATGATGTTGATTTGCTTAACTGTGATAAGATGATTATTTCTGGGGATAAAAAGTTATTGGCTAAGAAAATTTTAGCTAAGAGAGAAATGGGAAGTGGTGGTTCTATGAAGGGCCCTAAGTACCCTAGGACCAATGAGAAGTTGGTTAAAAGAATGATTAGAGGAATGTTGCCATTTGATAGAGCTAAGGGTCGAGATGCTTTGAGGAGATTAAAATGCTATGATTCTTATTCTGATGAAGGAAAGAAGATAGAAAGTGAATGTAAGGATATTGTTAAATCAGAGTATCGGAAGCCTATGAAGTTTGCTTCTGTTGCTGAAATTGTGAGGTTGTTGAAATGAAGGTGAAGAATAAAATGGTTGTTTCTGGGAAAAGGAAAACTGCCGTTGCTAAGGCTACTATTGAAGAAGGAAACGGAGTTGTTACTTTTAATAAAAGGCCATTGGGATACTTGACAAATTTGCAACAACTTGAAATTAGCGAACCTTTAATTATAGCTAAGGAAGTTTTGGGTAAATTGAATTTTAATATTGCTTTGAATATTAAGGGTGGCGGAAGCGCTTGTCAAGTTGAGGCTGGTCGTTTGGCTATCGCTAAGGCTATTGTGAGATTTACTGGAAAGGTTGATGTTAGGAATGCTTTTTTGACATACGATAGGAATATGCTAGTTGCCGATACTCGAAGGAAAGAGGCTTGCAAGCCTGGAGATTCTAAGGCTAGGGCTAATAGGCAGACGTCATTTCGTTAATATTTTTTCTGGTGAGCTGCTAAACAAGCCCTTAATTGCGGAATTCTGGGGCCAAAATCATTAGAAAAATTCTACATAATTTTAGATACATTTTTATGGCGAATGCGATTCCCTTTCAAAATAGTTATGGGGCGAAATTACATTTCGCCGACTTGTAAGATATTCTTCCATGAAAAATTGCGGCATCTACGGACGCCACATTTCTCATGGAATATAAGTATTCTGTACAATCTATATCTGGCAAAGTTTTTAACTACCATAACCTTTTTTATATTATGTTTCATGTTAAGATAAAAATAATGCCTAGTGAAATTCATGGATTGGGATTATTTGCCGATGAAAATATTTCCAAGAAAGAAGTCGTTTATTCTATTAATTCTTATCTAGATCTAATACTATCTCAGAAAAAATATGATAAACTATATGATAACGAGAAACGGACAATTAAGCATTATGGATATTTTGATAAAGAAAATAGCTGTTGGCATTTATCTTTTGATGATATTAGATTTTGCAATCATGATGCCAATGGCAATCTTGCTTTATGTGGCAATGCCTTAATTACTAAGAAGGATATTAAAAAGGGTGCTGAGATTCTCCAAGATTATAATGAATTCGAAACGTTAAGGAAAAATGCGCCAGAATAATTAAACTTTCTTTCTTGGACTGAGATAATCTCTTAGTTTTCTTTGAACTGCGTAAAATATTTCTGGATTAACTATTGCTTGATGGTCTCCTTTGTAGATTTTGTTATCGAATTTTATTTCTCCCAAATAGGTTCGGTTGGTTAGGATTTTTTTTAGGCCATTTACTGATAGCGAGAAGTTTTTTGCTAGGGAATTTAGAGAGTAGTTTCTTGCTAGGAATGTTTTATAGAGGGATCTGACTTTTATTATGTCTTGGTTTGGAATCAGATTTCCTTCCTTTGCATCGTATCCGAATGGGGGCCTTCCTTGGACTCTTCCTTCTTTTGCCTGCTTTTGCATTCCGACCTTTTGTTTTGAGCCTGGCATATGTCCGTTATTTCTGAATGTGTCCAATATTTTCCAGTCTATTTTTTCGCTTATATATTCTTGAAAATCTTTTGGGTTGGATGGGGCGAATGTTTTACAAACTTTACAAAGAGGGGATCCGAATATTTTGACCTGTTTGGATTCTGAATAGTTGCATTTTTTGCATGACATGAGAATAAATAAGTGGGATATTTTATAAAATGTGGTGCACTTGTTTTAATATGGAAAAAAAAGGCTTGGTTGAAATGATTATTTTGGGCATTCTTGGATTTTTGTTAATTGTTGTAATTGGGGCTGGGATTTATTTTTATAATTACCATGTGTTTAAGGAAATTAGGGTTTGTGTCGGGGAATGGCAAGATACGCAATTTCCATGTGAGACTCGAAAAAATTGTTTGGATGCTATGAATTTTAGCAACAAGGCTGTTGAAGGTGCGCCTGATTTTGTTGTGAAAAATTTTGAGGATATTTTGGATGCGGTTGTTTATTGTGATGGGAATTGTTTTGCTGGAGTGGTTCGTGGGATTGATTATGCTAGCGGTGAACTTGAGAACTTAGAAGGCTGTGAGAGTGAAGAAGATGAATTTATTATGGAGATTGATGGAAGGAATGGTCTTGAAATTTTGAAATGGATGAAGTCTCGATCTGAATTAGAATGATTTGAATCTAAATTATTTTCTAAATTAACTACCTGCCGCAGTTGTTGCGCCAAATACTATGTTTCCTGTGCATGTTCCTGCGACTCCTTTTGGAACGTAGATTCTCCAATAGGTTGGCTTTGCTGTATCTTCTGATATGTCGGATATTCTTGATGTTAGGTTGAATTGCTTTACTTCCGGTGTGGTTGTTAAATTAATATAGCTCGCCTCAAATTCCGTCAGGGAGACTTGGCCAGAAGTTGATGTTGATAAGTTATATTTTTCCAACTCTGCTGATATGTTTTTTGTTGCTCCAAACGTGCAGTTCATTGCGTTCCCATCGTTTGGATTTGCGCCGTAACCTTCCAAGGAAATATTGACCTTTGTGTTTCCGTAATTTGTAACATTTATCTCTTGCTCGTCAGAAACCGATGTGGCGTTGACCGTTCCATATTGTATTATACCTGGCAAGCCTAATGCTAGGAGTTCGGATATGGTTTCTTGATCTGATTCTGTTCCCATGTTGTTGACTGTATCATTTACCTGTATTGTGCAATTCCAGTTTTCGGGATCGGCATAATAAAAAATCTGGAATGTGCAATTTACTAGCGCCTTATATGCGTCGTCTGGATCTCCTCCATATGAAATATAGGTTGTATTTATCTGGCAAGATGAGTTTGTGTAATGATTGTTGTTGTCATCTGGATCTGATTGCAAGGATGATGAACTGAAGAACGTGGCATTAGCTGAGTCTATATCTATGTCTCCATTCCAATCTACAACTATTGCTGTGCATGTTGTTAATTTTGTTGAATTTGGAATTAGTGAGATTGGGGCATCGGAATTAATTGATATATTGTAAACTTCTGGGAATGAATTTGCTATTGTTAAGTTTGATAGAGATTCTGTTGGGTTTCCCACTCCTGCCAAAACCCCTTGTGGTGCAAATGAAAAAAATGCAAATAGTAATAATACCTCTAAAAAAATTAATGCTATTCCTGTTATTCTGTAATTGTTATTTCTCATTTAATATAGCCTTCCAGTAAATTTTAGTTCTGCCTTTTTTTTCTAGCCAGCCTTTTTCATGCATTTCTTCTAGATATTTTTCCGTCGTGTTCCATGATATTTTGCTTGCTTTTGATATTTCTGTCGTGTTTTGATATGCTTGATTTTTTATTAGGACCGTTAAAATTCTCGCCTCATATGGATTTAGGATTGTCATTACAACTGGTATGCTATAGTTTTAGTTTTTGAGCTATAGCTTACTGTTAATTTTTGGCCTTTTGAAATTTCTAGCTCCCTTCTTATTGTGGCTGGAATGGGGAGCTTTGTTTGATGCTTTTCTACTATTGCTGATATTGTTAATATTGTTTCTTTTGGTTTTTTTATTTTTATGTTGAGCTCGTCTAAGACTTCTTTTGGGATTCCTTCTTTCATATCTTTAGACTAATTTTACATTATATAAAGCTTTTGCAGTCTTTATTTTTTTAGATTGTTTTTGTTTAGACTGTGTTATTTTAGACTAAATATATATTAAAAAAATATGCGCAAACTATTATATGAAAATCAAGCCCCTGCCTGAGTTGCTCCGAAGACTATTGTTCCGTTACATGTACCTGCAACTCCTTTTGGAACGTAGATTCTCCAATATGATTCTTTGATGGCGTCGTTTACTGCGTCATCTTGTCTATAATTCAACTCAAACTGCCTAGTCGTTGCCGAGCTTGTTAGGTTAACGTAATTTGTATCAAATGCTGAAAACGAGAGTGGACCTGGAGTTGTTGCGGTTAAATTATATTTTTGTTCACTTATTGGTATATATCCTATATTTCCTAGTGTGCAATTCATGGCGACATTATCGCCCGGTGTTGTCCCATAGCCTTCCAATGTTAAATTGACTTGGACATTCCCGTAATTTGTGATGTTTGTGATGTTTTCGTCGGAGACATATGTGGCGTTAACTGTTCCATAGTTAATTACATCTGGAAGGCCGAGTGCTAAAAGTTCTGAAACTGTAATTGTGTCTGATCTATTATCCTTCCAATTCACTGAATCTTCTACTTCTAATCTGCATTCCCAGGAGTCTGGATTTGCGTAATACTGTATTTCAAAGCTGCAATTTGCTAAAGCATGATATGCATCGTCAGAATATCCCTGGTATGATCCAAATGATGATGTTATATTGCAAGATGAGTTTGTATAATGTGTATTATTATCGTCTGCTGCGTCAAAAGAGGATGTGGTGGTATCAAAAAATGTTGCGTTTGCCATTATGAAATCCCCTTCTCCATTATAGTCTCTTAAGACTCCTACGCAATATGTCGTGGTTGTATTTGCTGGGGTTAATGCCATGCTCACATCTACATCGTTTACAAAAACCTCTAAAACTTCTGGCCAAGTATTTCCAATAGTTAAATTTGTTATTACTGTCACAGAAGGGGATCCTACACCTGCTATTGCGCTACTTGGGATAAATGTGAATAGAGCCAAAAGGAGAGAAACCTCTAGAAAGATTAAACTTACTCCTATTATTGTTTCATTTTTTTTTACCATATTCCCTTAGCTTAGTTCTACATATAAATAATATGCAGTGGAGCTTGTCCATGTATCCAACGCAACTTCTGGAACGAGCATTTGGAAATCATAGGCACTTCCATCATATCCTGTCTCGCCTTCTTCTAAGATTGTTGCAAAAATTATATCTGATGTGTCGTGAAGTATTACTTCTTCAAATACCGTTGTCTGTGTAGCGTTATTAACATAGGTGTTTGTTGATGAACATGTTGATTGTAAAATTGGTGTTGATGCTACTGTGAAAGTTTTGGTGTTGTTTGCCGGAGTGAATGTTGAAGTTATATTGTCTTCTCCTGTTTGATTAAGTAATGTGTCCTCGGCAGCTATTTCTGCTGCATCTGCACAAGAAATTGATCCCCAATTTGCTGTTCCTGATGCCCTGGTTGCATAAACTTCTCCTCCTATTGTGCTGAGTGTCCAGTCATAAATTGTGGAACCTGAAGAATCGTCTAATGTAAATTTTCCGTCTATCCATCCGACGAATGCCTTCCAATGAGGGTTTTGTACTGATGCTGTTATGTTTATTTTGGAAATTATTCCTCCTGAAATATTAACTTTTTGTCCTGATGTTGTTGTTTTTGTTTCGTTAACTGTTACGTTGATTGAGCTTGGCCCGGTTGGAGTTGCTGTTGAGATTGAAGAGAATAGGACTATTGTTACTATGAGCAAAACTAATGCCGTTATTTCTCTTGCCATCTTTTTTCCTTTTTTCTTCATCATTGTTTTTCCTCCCTTCCGCTTTCTCTTTCAAGGCCCAAAAAAATTGGGAAAATAAAAAATAAATCTACTCTAATTCTACGTAAAAGTAGTATTGAGTTGTGACTGTGTTTGTTCCGTGGCCGTCTTCTAGTACTAGCATTTCGAAATCGTGGAATGCTCCATCAAAACCTGAAACATCTTCTTCATCTAGTATTGCTGCAAAAATAACTTCTGTATTTGAATCTCCATCTGTCAATAATACTTCCTCAAAATTATTATCGTCAGTCATAGCTGAATCATCGTTATCATATATGCTTGTTCCAGGGCAATCGTCTGCCAAAAATTGTACATTATTTGTATAAAACATATCGTGCACATAAGACTCTGAAAATGTTTCGTTGATTCCATCTACGTCGTCTGTAGCTATATTAAATAATGCTTCTAGTGCTGAATGGTTTCCTGTAAGGTCATAGCATGCAATGCTTGCCCATGAAACTGAAGTATCTGTAGTTGCATAGATTTCACCTTCAGGTGAAGCTAGTGACCAATTATACATTACATTATCTGATGCATCTGCTAATTGAATTGTACCGGATACATTTCCATAGTAACCTTGCCAAGTCTGAGTCGTGGAAAATGCGAAGACATCTAGCTCTGTAACATTTCCTGCCAAAGCTGAATGATTCTCTGCTGTATCCATTGGAGCTCTCTCGGATGGCTTAACTATTGTATAATTTGCACCAAACGGCTGAACGGCCATTACATTTACTGCCATAACAACAGTTAGTGCTAGTATTAGCAATGTTAGTGTTTTTGTATTCATCTCTTTTTTAACCTCCTTTTGATTGTTCACGCTGTTGTTCACGGCGTGTTACCCGTTTTCAATAACAATATTGTTTATAAACTTTTCTATTTTTTCACTTTTGAAATGATAGTTCATAAATGAAATGTTTGTTCGAAAAATGAAATAGTTTTTCATAAATGAAAAATTTATATAGTTTAATTGCCTTGTTTTTTGATGGGACTTGATGTGCTGGCCGGATTACTTGACGATAAGTTAATTAGAGTTATTTCTTTATTTATGAAATATCCTAGTAAGAAATTTTATTTGTCGGAAGTTTCAAAGCTAAGTGGGGTTAATACCGCTACGACGTTTCGTATTTTGAAGAAGCTGGTATCGCAGGAATTAATTAGTATGGATGTTATTGGGAAGGTAAGGGTTTATCAGCTGGGAAGAGGTGAAAGAGTTAAAAATTTGTCTGAAATGCTTAAGCAAGGTGAGCCAAGCAAGGATTCATTGAGTGAGTTTTGTGATAAGGTTGGGGCTTTACCTCGGGTTCGATTAATCCTCTTAGACTCTCGTACACATAACGGAGCTAGACTTATTATTGTTGGAGATTTATCAAGCAAGGAAAGAATTGATTTAATTGTTAGGGATTTTTCTGAAAATAAAAAATTCGTTGTCAGTTATATTGAACTTAGAACTGCGCAATATGAGGGACTGAAGAGCTCTAGAGCTTTTGATATGAAAAAGACTGTGCTGTTTCGAAGTTCATAATCTTAGATTATTTCTATATAGAATACCGCTGTTTGCTGATTCGCCATATCATACTCTCTTAACTTGGCCGGAACCCTTAATTCATAGTCTGCCACTTCATAGCTTCCAAGGGTTGATTTTTGAACTGATGTTACATAAACTATATCTTCTTTTTCTGTTGTTTCGAATTCCGAATTTGAATCATCTGATGTATCCCAAAGTATCCCAGTTTTGAAATTTGATGAATTGATTGAGGTTGCTACTGGGACTTGTGTTATCTGCTTGGCGAAAACTGTGTAATCCAATGTTTCGTTTATTTCTGAAGATGAATTGAGGTATAGTGCTACATGTGAATCTTTAAATGCTGTCATGAAAAGGCTTGAGTCTATCTCTTGTATGTCGTTTGTTGAAGGTGCACCTGCGGGAGTTTTTCCTATTGCCTGGAGAGATAGCCAGTTGATGTTTGAATCGTAATCTGCCACATAAATATTTGCTCTCGTTAAATTTTGTAAGTTCCAATTTGTTAACTCATAGCTTGAAGAATCAGTTAGTGTGAAATTTGTATCTGGATTAATATTTCCATAAAAGAAATGCCACGATTCTACTGAGATTGAGGTGTTTGCCTTGTTATTTGTTTCGTTGAGTTCTGTTGTTGTGTCTGGAAAGTCTACTATTGTAAATATATTTGTGTTTCCGAGTGGGGCATCCCATTGAATCGAAGTTGTGTTTGAAGAAAATTTGTCTATTGAAATTATCTGTGTTGTTCCAATTTGTACACCTGTTGTTTCTGGATCTTCATTGTAGAACTTTACGTTTACTGATGACATGTCGGCTCCACCTAGATTGTATACTGTTGCGTTGATTTGGATTGATTCGTTTTCTGTTGGATTATCATTGGAAATTGATATTGATGTTTCGTTTATCATGAAGTCTGGGTAGGTATAATTGAACTGTCTTGTTTTGGATGTATTGGAGTTTCCTGATTGGTCCATGCAAGTTACGTTCCATATATGCTGCCCGAGAGACAATCCTGAAACTGGCTCTGTTCTTAGAAATCCAGATGTTGCGAAAGAAGTGTCTTCTATATTGCCATCTATTATTAGATCACAGGTTAAAAGTAAATCTAAGGAATCAGTTGGTGTCCACTGGAAAACCACGTTATTATTTGCATCTAATCCTGAATTATTATTTGGGCTTGAGAGGGTAATTGAAGGTGGGGTTATATCTCTTGTTATGTTAAATGGTATTGGAGCATATATGTTTGAATCCGCATCTAAACATTCTACTGTCCAATTGTGTCGGCCTTCTGAAATTCCTGTGATTGTGAAAAAGTTTGGCTGGTTTTTTTCTACGCTATTGTCTGTATCATTTATTTCCCCGTCAAAATACATATCACACTGAATTAATCCGGATGCATCTTCTGGAAGATATTCGAATGTTATGGCTGACAGTGTTGTTATGTTGTTATTTGCTGGATCTAATAATGTTACTTTTGGTGGAGCATCAACTGTGAAACTTCTTGTTCCGGTTAAATTCGTATTTCCTGCCTGATCAATACATTCTACTTGCCAAAGATATGTTCCGTCATTTCGCATTACGTATTCTGTGTAGTTTGTGTTGTTCGTGATTGGGATGTTTGTGATTTCTGGGAATGAGTCTATTATTAAGGAGCAGTTTAGTGTGTCATCTAGATTATCCTGAGATGTGAAATTAAATGTTACGTTGTTCCAGTCTAGGGTTTCGCTTGGCAACGGGCTAAGCAGTGTTGTTTTTGGGGACTCTGTGTCAATATATAGTGTTCTTGTCATACCTGTCCCCTGTAGGGATGTTTGGTCTGTGCATATTACGTTCCATGTATGGGCTCCCTCTAGGAAGCTTGTTGTGAAGTTGTTAATTACTCCGTTGTCTACTAGTGTTTGGTTTCCTTGGTCGAAAGTTCCATCAATATAAAGTGAACAGTTTTCTATGTTGTCATCAGAATCTATGATGTTGTAGAAAAGCGTTTGTGTTGTGTTGTTTAGCCAGGTTTCATTTTCTGGTGAATCTAGAGTTACGGACGGTGCCTCGAAGTTTGTAAAGTTCCATGTTGCAGATGTGTTCGTGTTACCTGCTATGTCCCAACATGTTGTGTTCCAGAAATGCTGCCCTGGTGCTACGGCGTTTGTTCTGTTTATTTGAGATCCTGACGTTGCATTAAAATTAGTGTCTACATTGTTTCCGTCTACCGTTATATTACATGTTAAATTTTCTGCCAGGCTATCTGTTGTTGTGAAATTGAAGTTTATATTTCCTGAAAATACATTTTCTCCGTCAATTGGATTGAGTAGCTCTATTTGTGGGGACACTGAATCTCTATAAACTGTTCTTGTTTCTCCAGCTGCGGTTGTTAATCCATATGTGTCCGTACAGTTTACCGACCAGTTGTATTCTCCATCTGCGAAGTTGTCTACGGAGAAAAGGTTTTGCACCCCGTTTGTTACTGGTGTTGCGTTAGTTCTGTTTGCTGCGTCGTTGATTATTAAAGTGCATTCTGATAGATTTGTGTTGTCTGCTGGAGTGTAATATAAGTCTAGATCTGCTTGGAACCAGGAGTTGTCTGGGGTGTCTAGGGCTAGTGTTGGGTATTCTTCTATTGTTATTGTTCTCGTTGTTGAGGTATTCGTGTTTCCTGCTATGTCAACACATGTCACGTTCCAGCTTTGCGCTCCATCTTGCAATCCTGATATTAATTCGTTTTCTAACATTGCGCTTGTTGCATCTATGTCTTGGGATAATATTTGGTTGTTTATTGTTAGGTTGCAGGTTAGGGTTGGACCTAGATTGTCCGTTGCCGTGAAATTGAAATTGGTGTCTGAAATTGGTGAGATTGTTAGATGTGATGGCAGGTTTAGGTTTATTTGTGGGGCAGAGGTGTCGACGTAGAATGTCTGGTTTAGCGTTGACGTTATCAGGCTTGCGTCGTCTTGACAGGATACGGACCAGTTGTATTGGTTGTCTGGAAATCCTACTAAATTAAATTCGTTTATTTCTCCTAATGCTATTTCGCTTGAATTTGTTTGATTAAATACTCCGTTAATAAAGAGGGAGCAATTTAATATCTGACTATTGTCAGTGACGTTATATTGCAAATCTAAATTTGGGAAATCAAACCATGTGAAATCTGGAGTCATGAATTCTACCATTGGGGGTGTATCTGATACATCGAAATCTCTTGTTTCACTGAAATTTAAATTTCCTGCATCATCTTGACAGGATACATTCCAGTAATGGGCTCCCAGAGAAAGTGTTTTTGTTAAGTTAACGTAACTTGCATTTATCGCGGAGAGTCCTGGTTCGATTACTATCCCATCTACTGTTAGATTGCAGCTTAAATTAGAGTCCATGTTGTCTGTTGTTGTGAAGTTGAAAAATACTTTTGCGGAATCTATATTCTCTCCTAGCAGCGGGTTATGCAAAAATACCCGGGGAATTCCTGTGTCTATTATAAAATTTCTTACTGTTGCGTCTACTGCTGTTTCTCCTTGAGAATCTGTTGCGTTTACTGTCCAATTATAATATCCATCTGGGAGGATTATTGTGAAGTTGTTGATTTGATTGTTTAGTATTATGGATGCATTTGTCATATTTGGCTCGCCGCTTAGAATTAGGGTTGTGTTTGCTATATTGTTGTTTTCATCACTGGCGTTGTAAAATAATACAATCTGGCTTGTGTTGAAAAAGGTGGATGTTAGTGGTGATGACAAAAATACTTCTGGCGCCAAATTTGAATCCTGGATTTCTACCTCTCTTATTGTTGTTCCGATTGCACTTGAGTATATGGAGGTTCCTATGCATCTAATGTCATTTAATGAGGCCGCGTTTCCCTTTAAGGTGAAGTTTGTTGAGGATAGGGAGGATACTGATCCTAGTGAGTGTGGGTTTATCTCTCCTGTGTTTAAGATTAAACTTCCTGTGCTTCCAATATTTATCCAATCTGTTCCATTGTGTCGTTGAATGTAGATATTTGTTGATGGACATGACCCTGTTGTGCAAGATGCTTGACATGTTACGTTTGTTGATTGCTGGTTGTTGATTGAGATGTTAGATACTGGAAAAGACAGATCTACTTGCAGTGCTCCGAGTGAAGTGAAGGTCATGAAGCCTACGAAGGAAAGTTTTAAGTCGTCCCATGAGTGGGTGAAATCTAGAGATGAGGAATCAGAGTTGTAGGCATTTAGGACCATTTTTATTCTGTCTGATTTTTTTAAGATTAAGTCGTAGGCAGGTGAGTTGCAGGCGCCTACCCATGTTGCTGCCGGAGAGCTCATCCTTGTTCCTGTTGTTGAATCGTCTCCTGATTGGCAGATCAAAAAATCTCCTGACGAATTTTCCACATACACTTTCCATGTTAGATATGCGAAATTGTTTCTTGCGGCTGTTGCGTATCCTGAAAAATCGATGATTGTTGAAGATGGGATTATTGCTCCACCGTTTCCTAGATATGAGGATTTTGCGACTGTTACTGTTGTTAAACTTGAGGCTGGCAGGGTTATTGCAACGTTGTTTTCAGTTGCGTCACGAGAGGCCGCTAGGCCAATGTCTGCTTGGGACGTGAAGTCTGAAGTTGAAGTTTCGTAGAATCTATTTGTCCAAGTGTATATTTCTGGACCTGACACATTAATTATTCTTTTCTCTGAGCTACCTACTAGTCCTCCGTCGTCGGAACAATTTATGTACCAGGTATAAATTCCGTTGTCTAAATATGGAGTGAAGATTTGGGTTGTGTCCATTGTTACCGAGGTATCTATCCAGACCACTTGCTCGTTTGCAATTAGGGAACATGAGTCTACGGCTGCGTTGTCTGTCGCATTGTATGAAAAGTATAATGTGTTGGTTGTGTTGGTTGTGTTGGTTGTTTGATTTGCTGGGCCAATTGAGGTTACTGTTGGTGCACTCATGTCTATGTCGAAAAATATCATTGATGACTTGCTCATTTCTCCTAGGGTATTATTGCAATAAAATGTTACGTTATGAGTTGTGCTTGATAGACCAGCTTGTGAAAAGTAAAAATAAGTTGAGTTTAATTTGCCAAGGGTTTGATTTGCGGCTTCGTCTAAGGAATATGCGCACCAACTTCCGGCTTCAGATAGGGAGATATTGAAATCTATTGTTGTGGTTGAATAGGTTTGTGGCTTTGGAGAGATAATTGTCATAAAATCTACTGGTGCGATTCCTAATGCTATTACGAACCAGTTTGATACTCCTGTGTTTGACGCTGTCCCTTTTTGGAATGCTATGTTTGTAGTGTCTGATATCTCGTGTGATAAAAAACCATTTGCGTAAGTTGTTCCTGTTCCGGTGCTTGTATATGTCGACGAGGAAAATGAGCTGTTTAATTCTACTTGGTTTATGCTTGCGGTTACTGGAGAAGAGCCCGTGACTGTTGTTTGTCCGCTTTGTACTGTAAACCTGTCGTTTTCCACTAGATACCATGAAATGTCGTGGACTGCTGATCCTGAGACTTTTGCAAATCCTATGTTGTCTTGGTCTGTGATGTATCCTCGGATAAAGTTTTCTTGGATACTTATTTGACTAGCTATCTGACGGGAAAATGTTAGAAAGCTTCTTGTTGTGTTGACTGTGTTTGTTAAGGATTGTGTTGGGTTTGTCCCTGTTCCGGATATGTATCCCGACTGAACTCGCGAACCATCCCATTCTATTGCTTGCCAGTGGAATTCTCCCGCTGCCCCGGTTGCCCCCCTAGAGACAGATAGTTGACTTGTACTATCAAACTTTGCTGCCCAAAATCCCTGTGTGTTTTCCGAAGTTGTTCCTGAACTTAGCCTACTTGAAATTGTTGTGAATGATTCTGACAAGTTGACTTGGTTTATTGTGGATGCATCTGCTGCTTGTCCGGATGTATGTGATGAGCTTGCTCTTTGTACATATAAATCTGGACTTTCTACTATCTCCCATTCTATGTAGACATCTCCTGTTGTTGAGTATCTTCTGAAGTTGATTTTGTTTTCCATTAATTCTCCTAGGACTTGGATTTGGCTTGGTCCACTTGATGCGCTTCTTGTGGATAACGTTAAATATGTCTTGGAGAGATCTTGCGCTGAAAAGGTCGCGTTTACTTCGGTTGAGCCCGATGGCAATGTTACCGAACCTCTTGAAATATTTTCTGTTATTCCGAGGTCTATTGAGAATGCTATTAACGTTGAATTTGCGGAGCCGGAAAGCGTGCAGGTGAAGTTTACGTCATGGTCACCTTCTCTCATGTAGCTTTTTGTTGTTTCGTAGTGTGTTGAATTTATCTGGGTCATTGCTATGCCTGTTGCCCCATCGAGAGAGTACGTACATGTATCTACTGGTTTGCTTGTATTTACTGAAAAATTTATTGAGCTGGTTGCATATGTTTGTGGGGTTGGCGAGGTTGCTGTTAGAGTTAAAGGGGAGGCGTCTACTTCGAAGATGTAAAGGTCGCTTGAATATTCTCCGCTATATGTGTCGTTACAGTAAAATGTTGCGTTGTGTGCTGTGCTTGATAAGCTGTTTTGTACATAGTCGAAATTTTTGGAGTCTGCCTTGCTCATTGTTTGGTTTGCGGCTCCATCTAGGGAGAACCAGCAGGAGTCTGAGTCGATTAAAGATGAGACTTCGAAGATTATTGATGATGTTCCGTAGATTGTGTCGTTTATTGGTGAAGTTACTGTTAGCATATTTAGTATTTTTTCGGAGAATAGGAAACCGGTATTTGAGGTGAAGAATAATAATTCGTAGGGCTCTGCTATGTGGTTTTGTTCTGAGTCTCCGAACATATCTTCGTCGGAAAGCAGGAACACCTGATTGTCTGGTGCCCCATAGTGAACTGTTGGGAAGACTCCGTTGTTTCCATCTATCCTAATTCCGGAGCCCAGAGCAATACCTTCATCATAGGATTGAGAAAGCGTTATATACCAGGCGCTCATTGGCCATGGGTCATTATCGGAACCCTGTACATTATCGGACTCCCAATACGCCTCCCAGGAATACCCGGTTACTCCGTCTCCGGAAGTTCCCGTATTATCTCTTGACTCTGCATTTGACCAGGATGAATCCATTTCCCAAGCAATATAACCACCTTCTTCGTTTTGAGTGTGTAAGTTACAGGGCTGGATTGCTCCGTCGTTTTCCATACCATTTAAACCAATTTCAATACAGCTTTCGTTCCACGTTGTTGATGCTGACGCTGTACATCCGTGCATATATTGAGATATTGGATCGACGTCGTTTGCGGTTTGTACTGCTGATAAAACTAGTGGCTGTGCGGACCATGTGTTTTGAAATTGTCTTTGGTTTGCTGAATGTGTCCAATCAGATGGATTTGCTCCAGATCCACAAGAGCCTACGTCCATTGTAAAATTTGTCGCTTCAACTTCTCTTACTGGAACTCCGGCGTTGGAAACATTGTGGACACCTTTTTCCATTGCAAGCCAATATCCGTCAATTCCCGTCGCTGGACATGAGGCTGATTCGGACCATGAGTCTGTTCGTATTTGGAAGGAGTCTTTTGTTATTGCTCGAACCCTTGTTGTGCATGGGTTGTCTGTGTAATCATAATTATAATCTATTTGATGAACTACGATTGGTATTTCTGAAAATGAGTTTTGGAAGTATACCGTGTTCCAGACTGCGGGCGGGATATCTGTTTCGACTCCCCATTCTCCGATTGTTTCGTACTGGGTTATGGAAACTAGAAATGTTGTGTTGGTTGAATTGTAAACTCCGAATGTGTCATTACAGTAAATTTCTAAATTATGTTCTCCTCCGCTGAAGACTTTTTTGTCTGAGAAAAAGGTGTTGTTTATTTTTGTTATTGAAATATTCGCTTCGCCATCCAGAGAGTATCCACACCAGGATGCTGTTTTATCTATGCTAATATTTAGATCTATGGATGATGTCAGATAAGACTGCTGTGTCGGAGAGTTGATTGTTATTTGTGGAGGATTTCCTGGATCTTGGATTGTTAGCGCTGAGGAATTTGTCCAGCTACTATAACTTATTCCATCTGTTGCTCTTGCAGAACACTTCCATGTCTCACTTGGATGAGTAATTGTATTTGATAAAATAGATGAGAGTAGTGTTGCATTTGGATAGTTATCATTATAAAATATTGTGGAATTTAGCACGTCGTTTTTATACCATTTTACTGTTGCGTTGATTGGCTCTATATCTTGATCTATTAGCGTGACTGAACAATTTAAATCTTCGGAAGTTAGGTTAAATCCCGATTGGGATACTAACTGTGGAATTGAAGTTACTGTTGGAGTATTTGATATATAGATTAATAAATCATCTGCCCGCTGTGAACTTTGGTCTCCTCCAGTGTCTCTTGGCGAGGACCCTATTCCTATACCTGCTCTACCCGAAGAAATGTCTGAATCTGTTGCGGAACATACCAGAGTACTTCCGTCGAAAACCTCAATTAAATTTCCAGTTACCTTCATAGATACAGTGTCTCCTACTGTAAATTGATTGTCTAATCCACAGCTTTGATTTAGGTATGAAACTGCTCCGCCAACTCTCTTCCAAATATATGTATCTATTGCAAATGTGGAAAATGAAAAAGTGTATGCATTTGTCCATGTTGCATCGGCTCGAAGGGTTAAATGAATATGGTCATCATCTGTATCTTGAGCTGAATATGTTATTTGGACCAACTGATCATCTGTCCATGTTCCAACTATATTCGCATATCCCGTAGAACCGTCGTTTCCCGCATTGTCTCCATCTAATTCATTTGCAGTAATGATTAAATTAGAGGCGTCATTGTAAATTTCCGTCCAGCTTAATCCTAAATCTGGCGTGTGTGAATATAGTGAGCCCGCTCCTGTAAAAGTGTCATTTACAACTAGCTTCATATTATAATTTATAGGGTAATCTAAAATTACTATTGTCATATTTTCTTGGATACTTCTTATTCCATCATCTGCATCTATTGAGCATACCCAAATACCTGAAATAGAGGTACTTGAGCTTGGTATTACTGAGGATATGAATGTATTATTTGGCTGATTGCTAAACAGCGTTGTTTTGTTAAGCGTTCCGTCTTGGTACCATTTAATGCTTGCATTGATTAAAGTAGAATCTGCGTCAGTTAGGGTTGATGAGCAATCTATGTCAGCATTTGTGTAGTTGTTCCCCGTTGATGTTATTATCTCCGGGATTGCTTTTGGCGCATAATTTGCCACCGCTACTTCCAAATTACTAGAATTTGCCCATGCGCTTGAATTTAGGGCGTCATTTGATTGCACTGAGCATTTCCATATTTCTCCCACTGTAGTATTGCCGCTGCTTAGCGTTGAAGTAAAAGTGCTTGCGTTTGGATAGTTGTTGCCTAAGTTGTGAGTGAGGATTAAAGCGTTGTCCTTGTACCATCTCACTGTTGCATTGGATGGCTCATTATCGTTGTCGGTCAAGGTTGCCATGCAGTTTAAATCTTGGGTTGCCCAATTTGTTCCATCTGTTGAATTTATTTGCGGTGAGGTTGTCAAGGGCATTCTATTAAATAGATATATTTCTAGGTTATCTGCTCTTTGATTAGATTGGTCTCCACCAGTGTCTATTGGACTTGACCCTACTCCTACTCCTGCTCTCCCTGAGGATATGTCGGAATCTGTTGCGGAGCATACAAGTGTATTCCCGTCAAAAACTTCTAGCTGTTCCCCTACTATTTTAAATGAGACCTCATTTCCCGTTGTAAACTGATTATTTCCTCCACAGCTTGATTGAATTACTGTATTGGAATTTGCTACTCTTTTCCAAATATATGTGTCAGTCGCCGATACGCTAAATGAGAATGTATACGCATTTGACCAGGTTGCGTCGGCTCTAAGAAGAAGGTGAATATGGTCATCTCCGTTGTCTTGGGCTGAATATGTCACTTTTGCCATTTGGTCATCCTTCCATGTTCCAGAGATACCCGCATATCCTGCTGAACCGTCATTTCCTGCGTTATCTCCGTCTAGCTGATTTGCTGTTATTGTAAGGTCTGATGCGTCGCTATATATCTCTGTCCAATCTACTCCCAGATCTGGCGTGTGGGAAAATAACGATCCTGCCCCTGTAAAAGTGTCTTGAAAAACCATGTATCCCCCGTCTTGTGGAGGATCGATTATTAGGTCGAAAAATATTGTTGCGCCTTTTACCAATAGGTCAAATGTGTCTTGAGGTGAGGGGAGATTTGTTAGAAGAATTCTATAGAAATTTTCTTTTTGAATTAGTGGGAATGTTGCTATTTTGCTACTTGAGTCTTTCTCATAGACTTCTACTGTTGCGTTGCTTGAATTGGATTTTGCGTATAGCGTTATGTCATTTTCTTGAGTTAGGAACTTTTCGAAGACCACCCTAATATAATTGTTTTTTGGAATTGCTTGCCAGATGTTATCTTTTTGACTTACTTTATCGAAGATGTCTTCTAGAACTTGCCTGTTTTCGTCTAGATGCTCTGCTCTTGTTATTATTATTATTTCGAAGGTTTGGGTTGAAAGGTGTGGGACAGTCCATTCTAGATAGTCTAATAAAGTATTATTATTTGTGTCCGTTGCGGTAAATGGTAAGAATTTATCTTCTTCTTTCCAATAGACATTTATTAGATTTATTTTTTCTACTGGTAACTCTTCTGTTAAATTTGTGAAGGCCAAAACATTTTCATAATGCAAACTTGAGGAAATTTCTACCTCCTTTTTTTCTTTTGATATTATTTTTTCTTTTTTTACTGGGGCTGGAGTTTGATATGTTATTTCTAACTCATCTTCTGTTTCTTGAATTATTATGGATTTCTGTCTTTCTTCGCTTACTATATTAGAAAGGGAATCTGCTATAGATTTTTTTATCTTAAAGCTTGCCTCATTTAAACTTACGGAAATGTTCGTGGAAACTTCTGGAATTTTTATCTGGATGTTTTTTCCTGGCTGGATGTTTTTTTTCCAAACCACTGGCTTTCCAACGGTTACCTGGGATTCATTCTTTGATTTTTTTGAGGCTGTTTTGTCATCCGTTTCGTTTTCAATTTCCTGAGGTTGTTGCTCATATCTAACTTTTTCTATTGGAATATGAATCATGCCCTCTTTATCTTGAAGCCTTGGTTTTGGAACTACTTTAAACAGCATCTGTCTTGATTCCGACTGTGATTTTATTTTTATTACGTATTCTCCTGGTATTTTTGGCTCAAATATAAAATGTGGTTTTTCGGATTTATATAACATAGTCTTATTTGGAGATTTTATTGAAAGAGTGTATTCTCCGATTTCTCCTATTTCTATCTTTATTCTTTCTCCTAAAATATATTGTTTATTATCTACTGCAGAAACTAGGAAGATTAGACATACTGTCATTAATGTCAAGGCTATCGCCAGCATCATGCTTACTGCTCCTATTTTTGACATACACTTTTTATTCATTTTCCTAAATGTTTCCGCTCTTTTATTTTGACTGCCAGAGGTTTATTCTTCCGACTCGAAATCCTGTTATTTTATTGTCGATTTGGAGTCTTAGGCAACGTGTTTGAATTGAGTGCCAGGGCTTATTTAGGCTGGTAGAGATGTCTTGGGTTGATATTGGATTTGTGCTTTTTTTTATTGTTTTTAGAATTGCTTTTCTGAGAATATCATCACTTTTTATCATGGTTTATGTTGGGTGATTTTGTTTTTAAACATTGTTGTGCATAGTATTGTTTATGATATGATTTATGGTACGATGTATCGCAGATTTTAATAAAGAAATATTTGAGAGATTTATATGGAACTTGATTTTATTGCTTTGAATGAGAATTGTGTGTGACTATGTTGGTCGGAGGATTTATTAGGATTGTTTTTCTTTTGCTGTTATGAGATTGGATCGCATTGGAATCTTGAATGACGTTTTGCCGGAGGATTATTTGGAGCTTAGCAATGGGAATGTTATTTGTAATTTGAGGGATTTAGTTTTGACTTTGGATAAGATGAGTGAGGAGGATTTTGGCCTACATGTTTACAGGGAGCAAAATGATTTTGCGGAATGGGTAATGGAGGCTTATTGGGATGAGAAATTGGCATCTAAGATTTTGGGTATTTCTGACAAGAAAAAGTTGATTAGGTTTTTGGGTAAGATTTTGAAGAAGGCTGAAAAAAAGAGGTTTGAGAATGGTGGAAAAGGGGATGTTCTGAGGCGAATTGGGAAGATAGAATAAGCGATCCTCTGGCTTTATTCTATAATAAATCGATGGTTTCGCTTCATTATTTATTATGGATATTTGAGGCATGGGTAGATTATTAAGTTCTTCTTTCCTTTATTTGTTATGAGTAAGGTTATTGGAGTTATGAGCTTTAAAGGAGGTGTTGGAAAAAGTGTTACTACGATAAATTTGGCGGCTGGGTTTGCCAAACTTGGAAAAAAGGTTCTAATAATGGATGGGAATTTTTTGAGTCCTAATCTGCACTTATATCTTGGGCTCTTGAATCCGAATAAGACTTTGAAGGATGTTGTTCAAGGAGAGACTTCTCTTCATAATGCTATTTACGAGCATCGGAGTGGTGTCCATTTACTACCATGTAGCTTTTACAAGGATGTTGATTTTAAGGGAATTGGCAGGGTAGTTGGAGAGCTTCGTGAAATGTATGATTATGTTATTGTTGATTCTGGCCCGAGTTATACTGACGAAGTTATTGCGATTTTGATGGTTTGTGATGAGTTGATTTTTGTTGCGACGCCGGACTATCCAACCCTTGCTGCGACTGTTAGGCTTTCTAAATTTACCAAACTTAAAAATATTAAGGTTTTGGGCATTGTTTTGAATCGGGTTCGCAAGAAGAGGTTTGAGGTTGGGTGGCGAGATGTTGAGAAAACTGTTGGGACGAAAGTAATTGGGAAAATTAGAGAGGATGTTCGGATGGGTCGGGCTGTTAAGGAATTTGGAACCGTTGTTGGGATGAGATGGAGTCAAAGTGGGAAGGGTTTTTTGAAATTGGCCAAAAAACTGGTTAAATAATTATTCTATTCTTGATTTCGCTAGTAGTGCTAAGCTAAATAATATCAATGATACTCCCGCTATTATTCCAATGGTTGCTATTGCTTCTGAAGTTTTTAACGATGTTAAATCTATATAGGAAAGAATTAGATTGAAGCCTATAATTTGCAAGGCTAATTCTTTAATGAATTTTCCTCCGCAAAAAATAAAGAAAATTGCTACTATGAATGGGAGAAGTATTCCTCCAAGAATCCATTTATTTTGCTGACTTACATCTTCGCAACTTACTTCCGTATGGGGAAGCCCTCTTAGCTCATAAACTATTTTTGCTTCTTCGCACCCTGATTGCGAAGATGATAAGAGGTGTCCAAATTCGTGCACACTTACGGTTCCGATAAAAATAAAATTGGTCATAATTATAATGAAAACGAAGTGCTTCAGGAAATGAACGAGTGGGGACTCTGGTTCTTTTGCGGGTGGGAAATTTTGCTGAGGATTGGATTGGAGAAATTTTAAGAATGATATTATGAATGCTAAGAAAAATGCGCCTGAGGCCAAGCTTAGGATTGTAATTAAATTGCTCCAAAGTACAGCAAAGAGATAAAATAGAATGGAAGTCGAAACGTAAAGAATTAGATATCTTGTTGGCTTTTCGTGAATACTTGAAGTTATTAGAAATACGAGGAGTGTTGTTATGAGGGAAAGTGGAATTATTAAATGGATTGCTCGTGGAATAAAGAACGCTAGTAAAACTAGAAGCGCGAGGGGCACTGTATAATAAAATATTTTCTTATCCTGTTTTGTTTTGTAGATAATGAATAAAAGACAAAGTGTTTGCACTGTCAATAATACTGAGAAAACCACAATAAAATCTAATGAGCTAAAGATGAATAAATTAATTGCCCAAAGGAATAGGGATATTGTAAATATGAGGTAGGTTAATGCTAATATAACTAGTGGTATTTCTCTTTTATTAAAAGATGATGTTTTTATTTCCTTTAAGAGAGAAATAGATATTGTGAGAAATATTGAGAATGTTACTATGGCTGATAATAAAAGAATTGGCTCCATATAAATTGGGAGTCAGTATTGTTTAAAAGTTTATGTCGTATGTTGATATTTTAAAATACGCCCTTTCCTTAATTTTAAACCTCAAAATAAAAGAGTATTATTTTGTTTAATAATAAAAAAATAGCTCCCCAAAAGGGGAGCTTGATTTTGTAATTTATTCGAGTTCTACATAAAAGAAGTATGGCGTTGTGGATGTATCTCCACTGTGTCCATCTTCTAAAACTAGCATTTCGAAATCATGACTTGCGCTATCGAATCCATTCATGTTATCTTCTAGTAAGGATGCGAAAACTGTAGTAGTTCCGTCGTGCAGTAATACCTCTTCGAAATTTCCGTCTGTGCTTGTTTCTGCACTATCAAAGATATCTGCGCTCATACATTCACCTGTGGTGAATTCTTCGCTCCCAACATAGAATGATGCATGTGAATTAGCTGCAGTAAAAGTTTCGTTAACTCCGTCTGCTGAATCATTTATGTTAAAACTTGTTTCTAATGCTGCTCCATATGTTGCCCAGTTAAAACAATCTATACCTGTCCAGTTTACTGAATTACTTGTTGAAGCAAAAACTTCTCCTGATGGGGAAGCTAGAGACCAGTTATACATTGCGTTTCCAGATCCGTCAGCTAGTTGGATTGCCCCTGAAGCATTACCGAAATAACCTTGCCAAGACTGTGTAATTGAGTTACCAGTGATTGTTAACTCTGTCACATTACCTGCTGTTGCTGAATGATTTGCTGCAGTAGTTGGCGTTCCTCTTGTACTTGCCCCTGGAGTAGCTGTTAAAACTCCGTTTGGTTCTGCGAGAACAAAACCAAAACTTGAAACTACGAATGCTGCTACTAATAAAAATGTGTATATTCTATTCATCTTTTCTTAAACCTCCTTTCAGATTAAATTCGTCCGAAGCAATTTCTTGCTGGACATATATTGAAGATAAGTGATCAGCGTCTAATTTCTCTAGGGGTCCCAGAGAAGATATTATCTGAAAAACGGCCTTATCTTCTGATTTTTTTTGAATCTCATTTATTTGATGAGTTAAATTGGAATCTTCTGATACTACGTATATCTTTGTGGAAGAAGATTTTGTATAAACCGATATTGCCACGATGCTTTCTAGGTGAGGCTGTATTTGCCAGAAAAATTTTTGCAATATAACTTGAAGCTCTTTGTTTTCCAAATACCAAATATTAACTATGGCTTTGTTTTCAATTGAAAGAGGAAGGAGTTTTTTGTCTGGCGCGTTTTTTGCTAGGGGAATTAAGTAGAGCGATTCTTCTGATATTGAAAAGAGGGATCTTGGTTTTCCTTTTTCAAATGCTCCGGTTTTTTTCTTTTTTACTATTCCCGCTGCCTCTAGGAGTTTCAATTGTTGGCTGACAAAAGAAGTGGTTGTTTGGAGTTGCTTTGAAATTTCCATTGGAGCGGATGGCCTGTTCATTATTATCTTTAGGATGTCCCATCTTGGGCTCGCTAGAAAAGAATCTAATTCCATAAATGATATATCCATAAAAGCTATTTAAATGTTTTGTTAATTAGGTCAATTAGTAATTTGGGTTAAGTAGTAATTTTGATTAATTTGCTGTTTTGGCTTTTTTGTTTATTATTATTTTTTGTTTAGTTGGCTATTTAATTGATTAGTTTATTAGTAATGGGAGATAATGCAATTTATTCACGAATTGCACAAGTGGACACGAGTTTTTTATGAATGACTGGTTTTTTAGAGTTAATACAGGTAAAATCTTTTGCTAATCTTTATTTTATAAAAATTATTCTAGTTCTACGTAGAAATAATATGTTGTTGTTGAGGTGTCGGTTCCGTGGCCGTCTTCTGCCACTAGCATTTCAAAATCATGGGTTCTTCCATCAAACCCCAAGACATCTTCATCCAAAAGTGAGGTAAATATTATGGCTTGGCTTGCTGGCTCATAAAGTAAGACTTCTTCGAATTTGTCATTTTCCCCTACTCCTATGTCGCTAAATAATCTTGTGCTTTGGCATTCTCCTTCTTGGAATTCCAAACTACTTGCATAAAATAGATCATGGGTATTTGCTCCTATTAGATTAAATGTTTCGTTTATTCCATCTACATCGTCGAATTCCATATTAAAGAGTGATTCTAGCTGGGTAAGGTTTGTTCCATATTGAGAGGTTGTTCCTCCGTTGCCGGCCTCATTAGAATGGCTTCCGTCTGCGCTGTAATTTAAACATTGGACATTTGCCCAACTTATTGAATTTGATGTTGAGGCATAGATTTCTCCTTCAGGTGAGGCTAATGACCAATTGTACATGATATTGTCTGATCCGTCCGCTAACTGTATTGTTCCCGTTACATTTCCAAAATAACCTTGCCATGACTGTGTCGCTGTGACTCCTTCTATATTTATTTCTGTCACATTTCCGGCTAGGGCTGGAACAGATGAGGGTGTATCTGGGGCTGCTCTTGTTGAGTTTATTATTGTGTAATTTGCTCCGAATGGCTGAATGGCGAATACGAGGGATATATTTAAAATCACGAATAATAATAAAATTATTTTTTTCATTTTATACCTTCCATTATAACTTTTAGCTGATCTATATCTTTGGAGAACGAAGTCTTCTTTTGTATTTCATTTAGGGAATTTATGTAGGTCTGCAATTTTGCCACGAGCTTATCTAGCTCAGACTTTTCTGCCAAATTTGTAATTTTATTTTTTACGAATTCCACGTCCTTTGCATTTTGTTCTATTGAAGCTTTTGCGTCCATTGTTTCAGCCTTAAATGCATCTAGATCCTGAATCCTAGTCCTCATTTCTGCGTAAATTGTTTGGACCTTATCGGTTTGAGTATTAATTCTTCCTTCGACTTTTTTGATTTCAATTAACTCTGATTTTACTTCTTCTGATAATTTTATAATCTCCTCTATTCCTCTAAAGAATTCTACCTTCTTTCTTGTTTCTCTAAGCTCCTCCATTATTCTGTTCATAATAGATTCATTTCCTTCTAGATTTGCCTTTAGCGCCTCTATTTTTACTTCTTGTTTTTGGACTTCAGTCATTAGCTTTTCTGGCTGAACTGAGGCTACTAAATCTGAAGACTTAACTGCTTTTAATTCAACTTCTTGGATTGTCCTGTCTCGCTCTAGGATCATGGATCTTAATTCTCCTATCTGTTCGGAAGTTCTTGTAAATCTTTCTGAAAATGAAGACCTGACTTCCTTGAAGGCTTCTGAGCCTGCCTTTAGTTTTTCAATTTCTGTCTTTAATTTTATAACATCGGCAGAAGCTTTTGAGGAAACCTCCACTGGGGCTACGTCAATTTTTTTCTCTGGGGTTTCTTCGGAGGAATCTTCTTCAGATTCATCACTTTTTTTCTTTTTTAGGAAGTCAAACATTTTATTTCTTGCTCTATTTCTTGGATAATTTTTTGGAGAACTTTATAGTCGCGCTTACTATGTGTTGATTCAAAAATTTTTATTTTTGAGTCCAGAAGCTTTAGCTTAGATTCTACTAACAGTGCCTCTTTTTTTTCGATCTCCCTTGATTTTAACTCCAGTTCTAAGAGCTTTAGTTTTAATTTAGAGGCTACTAAATATTTTAAACCTTCTGTTCTCTCTATATAGCAATCCAGTTTCTTAATCTTCCTGTATTGGTCTTTTGAGATAATTTTTTTAGATAATTTTTTTATTCGCTTATATTCTTTTTTCATTTTTTCTCTGCATCCTTTGGTTTTGTTGAAAATGAATTTATTTCTTCTATCATTTTGGATTGCTCTCGTATTGGTTTTAGTTTTGCTGCAAACTCTGGAGAAAGTTGCTCAAACCACTTAGCTATATCATTTTTGGCGTCATTTACATGGATTTTGAATATTTCTTCATCCATATTTGGCAAGACATCTTTTAGCTCTCCTAATGTGGAAATCATCATTCCGTTATCAAAAGTTACTGGGTCTAGCTGCTTTTCATCTATTTTTTCTTCCTCTTTTGTTTTTGCCAAAGCCTTGTCTTCTGCCGCTTGAAGATTCTCTTTGTCTTCTATTTTTTTTCTTTCTTTTTTCGCGTCCTCTACGGATTTTTTTATTTCGTCTAAATCTGCTAACTCTATTTCTTTTTTCTTTGGGGTCTTCCCTAGCTTTTCCCACTGCTTTGATATTCTTGGTTTTAGTCCCTCTAGATAGATATCTACTACTGAAAAATTTCCTACCATTATTTTATCTTTAACTAATTTTAATTCCATTTTCAAATCAAAGACATCTATTTTTAATTCTTCAAGTTGCTCTACTTGATATTCCAGTTGCTCTACTTGGTCATTGTATTGATTATATTTTTCCAGCTCTTCATCGGACAGACGTCTAGTATTATGAAGAATTGGCCTAAAATTTATAAAATAAGGAAGACCTCTATTGTATTCCGCATTTTGGAACATGGCAACTCCTACCTCGGACTTCACTAGGGACTTTAGAAAACTATCTCCATATTTTGATTTAATCCTTTCTAGGTCTCCATCTTCTACTGTACGAGTTTGGACTTCGGTGTTAATATTTGCTTTAATTTCTCCTACAAAATCGTTCATAACTTGGGAAATTAGAAGCTGCCCTATTCCCCATTTACGGAATTCTCGACAACCTCTTTCTATTTGCAGAAAACCTTCTCCGCAACCTCCAAATTTTGGAAGCAGTCTATGAACCTCATCAAACACTAAAAGTATTTTTAGATCTGGAGATTCTTTTGGGTCGGACTTAAATATTTGCCTGATTACGTTTGCTACGAAAATATCCATATCCTTTGGTTGAAGTTTATTTAGGGTGAAGATTTGAATGTGACCTGGTTCGAAAAATTTGTTAATGTCAATAATTTGTCTTGCGTCTTTTACTGCTCTTATATTTCCTGGAAACCCTCTTGCATCTGAAGGCTTTAGTCCAAACTTTGGATAAAATGACATCATTTTTTTATCTTCGCATTTCCGGAGCATCCCTGACCACTGGGCAGTTGGATCGAACACTATTACGCAAACATTTTTCATTAACACTTCCTCTATTAATACTTGGGCGGAAATAGATTTACCCATACCCGTTGCACCCGCTACAATTGTATGTACTGTCAATCTATCTATTTCAAAGAGTGCGTTCTTGGTTGTTTCTGCAATGTGTCCCAAATTTATAACCCTTGATCCTGGATTTGGCAGGGTTGAGTAGTCTACTGCAACTCTATATCTTTTCATTTTATCAAGGTGGCGCTTGTAAATAAAAAGACTTAGCAATATGAAACTGAGGAGGGAAATGATTGAGAGATACATCCAAAGCGGGATTCCAAAAAACGCGTAAAGGTATATTGGCTGTGTAACTTGAAACGGGACTGCTATTTTTGAGACTAGATTAAAATATTTTGCTTCTATATCTAAATGATATTCTCCATTTGGAATGTCTTCTGGAAGCCTTAATTCCTCTAGAAGTGTTAGCATGGTTCCTATTTCTTCTGAAGTTTCTTTTTCTGCGTAAACCATTGAGCCATTAGGAGCTACTACTTTTGACTTTATTGATACTAAATAATTTTGATCACTTAGGAGATTTTGCAGAGACACTTTATATCTCAAAAGATCTCCCTTATTCACATTATTGTTAAACAGGTCTGCCTTAACCAACATTGTCTCGATTGGCATTCTTCTTTCTACTATCTTTATTTTAATCGGGATTGATTGTTCAAGAGATCCTGATATTGTCAGGTTGCCCACATATTCTCCAATTGGGGCTGTTCCATATATTGTCATGATTAATTCTCCAAATGAATCTGGCTGAATTGTTAGGGATTGCTGTTCTAATATAATTATTTCTTCTAGATTTTCTGGAAGTGAAAAAACCAGAGACATTGTGTCTCCGAAATTATAAATTCCTATTGACTCTTCTACAAATGTATTTCTTCTTATTTCTTTCTTTATCCCCTTTGTGCTTATCCAATAATCATCTCCGTTTTTCTTTGCCGCTTCAATTACTTCTGTTTGTTTATTTTCTTCAGTATACGGTCCGGTTGGATAAGCCATTTGTTCTATTACCGGATTTATTTCGGTTAACGTTAGATTGACTTTCGCCTCTGTTGGACTTGATGAAAAATCTACAATGGAATAATTATTATTGTAACCTTCTGATATTGCGATTAGGGAATGATTTTGGGTTGTTAGGGATGGATACATTGAGTAATATCCCGTTATATCTGTTGTTGTGGATGACCCTGAAATTGAAACTTGTGCATCTAATATCGGAAGACTGTTCGAATCTAAAATGTATCCGTGAACATGTGGAATAATTGTCTGGGTTACGCCTGGAGTTTCTGGGCTCATTGTTATGTTTTTTTGTACCGTGTTATTTTCAAAAGTTATATTTACTGACCTGAAGGCATCGTCATGTGATGCTCTTTGTGCTATGATGTTATATGTTCCTGGAACTAATATTTCTGAAAAATTATAAAGTCCTGAAGATGTTGTATTCTGCGTTATTCCTGCAAAAGTCATGGAGGCATTTTCTATTGGATTTCCATATATATCCTTAACATACCCAAAAATTGTTGCCAAAACCGTAGTTCCGATTCCCCCTCCTGCCGGACACTCGTCATTTGGATCTGTAAAAAAATAATATGTTAACATTGTTTCATCTGGTGTTGGTATTAGCATTTGGTAGTTTACGGTTACGTTTGGAGAGTAACCTTTTTGCAGGGTTGAGATGTGTGTTACATAGATTATGTTTCCGAGCCCGTCTTTTAGGATTCCGATGTCGAAGATTTCGTTTTCTCCGTCCCACTTATATGTGTGAGTTGCTGGGATGTTTGTCACGTTTCTTGAGCCTATCATTACCCACATTGTGCTTGTAAATGTGTCTTCGGCGCAGTCGATTCTGTCGGAGCAACCTATATAGGCATCGGCCTCTTGGACTGTTGCTGGATTTAATGCTGCAAAATCTATTACGGAGGCCGTGGACGCATAGATTTCATTTCCGCCTTCTGCTGATGTGTCTATGCAATCAAAGAAAAGATCTTGACGTCCTATTTCTCCCTGGAATGTTTTGGAAAGTTGCTCGGTAAATCCTGGCACTCTTAAGGACAATCCATAGATTCCGTTCCAATAAGGTGTATCGAATTTTTGTTCTATTACTATTCCCGTAATATCTCCTGCCTTACTGTCCACATAAATGGCGTATCCTGTTGTTAGGTAGTGGGATGTAAAAAGTAGCATAAAAGAGGTTGTTGAGAGGATTGCCAGAAAGAGAAGGAAAGTTTCTATTTTTCTTGCCTTTTTTTCTTTTAGGAGCTCATTAACTAGGATTTGTGTTGCTGGAGCGAGTGGTGTGGAATTTTTTGGCTTGGCAGCATTGCTATGAGATCTCCCTTTTTTCATGGTTATATAGAGGGTGAGGGTAATATAAAGATGTTGGTGATAGGCTTGTTTTGCTAGAGATATTCACTGAATATAGAAAGGTATATAAAATAATTTGGGGTTGTATGTCTGAGGAGAACTGGGAAAATGGGATTTTTGAAGAAAAGTAATGTGCCGAGCGAATTGCCTGATTTGGCTATGGATAGCCTTGGAGCAAATGCCTCGAGAACAATTGAACCTCCTATTGCTAAGCCTGCACCTATTTCTCAGTTTGTCGAACCTCAGGTCTCTGCTCCTGTTCCTGTTAAAAATATCAACATTGCACCTAATCTAAAAAAGGAAGTTGCTGGTGAGGATTATTTGACGCCTAGGGATGATTCTAATGATCCTGATTTTTTAAACAATCAAACTTTTCAAAAACCTATTCACGAGAATGTTAAAGAATTGATCAATGAAGATATTTCGCATTCGAATGACAGTGATAAAAATGGAGGATTTCCTAAGAGCAGTTTTTTTGACGATGTTTTGGAGGATATTAATGGGGGTATTGCAGATGTTGGGAAGCTGGAAGATTGGTATGAGAAAAAGTTTGTGAAGGAGGATGTTGTTTCTAATATGAAGGGTTACTGGGAGGGGAATAAGGCTGATATTATCATCCAGAGTTTTGGAGCTGAATATAAGAGGCAGATTAATGACAAGGTTAGGGCTTTACGGGAATTAGAAGAAGACTGGAGAGAAATTTATTTTAGATTGATCAAAAAAGAAGAGGAAATGAAAAAGGAGGAGCGCGAACTTAAAGAGACTGTTTCTGAATTTGTCAGTTTATGCAAAAGGAGAAAGCAGGGCGATAAGAAAAATGGGGAAAAATAAGGGCTCTTCTAAATTAAAAATAAGTGGTGTTGGGAAAATTGGCGATGCCAAAAAGCGGAAAAATAGAAAAGTGGTTGTTGCGCTATTTTCTGGAGTTGTTCTTTTGATTCTGGCTTTATCTGGATTGGTTTTATCTAATTTTGGATTTTTTGAAAATGCCGAGGCTCGGATGTTTGTTGTGAATGATGAGTGTTCTCTTGTGATGGGAAATTTAATACATCAGATTAGGGATGAGGGCGAGTGTCGTATAAAGTGTGTTAATGAGTGTGACGTTAGGGAAATGGATTTTGTTAGGTTTATATATGAGAGTAAAAATGATGGTTGCAATTCTTGCGAATGTTGGTGCGAGTAGGGTCCTTGATTTTTATTGACTATGGGTGTTTGTTTTGTGGATTGCTTTTTATGAATGTTTAACTATGATGATATTTTGAATTTGATTCGGAAGGTTAAAATAATGATTAATCTTTTTTTTTTGCATGGGAGAGATTGATGATTTATATAAAGGTGAAATGGAGGAGCTTGATTCTAGTTTTTTGGAAGAATTAAATAAGAGCGAAGACAAAGCTAAGAGTTTTAAGAAATATAGAAAAGATACGCTGAGGGCTCGGACGCAGTTTTCTAAAAGTTATGAAAAATTTAATAACAATGAAAGAAAAAGAATTGCTAAAATGAAAAAGAAGCTACCTAAGGGTGAAAAATTTAAACGATTGACTATTTCTCATTTTGATTTTGAATTTAATTTTTGGGAAAGATCGAGAATGGGGTTGAATGTTTTGCTTTTTAATCTTGGTCGTAAGGTTAGAAGGTTTTGGTCTTGGGTTATTCCTAAATGGCTAACTTACAACTGGTGCAAGGTTAGAAATATTAATCGTGTTGCATGGGGGGATTTTATTTTGTGGAAAGAAGTTGAGGAGGAAAGCGGGAAAGCGGGAGCGGGGAAAGTTGTGGTGTGGATTGTTGAAATATCGAAATATATATGGGGACTTGTCAAGGCCTTATTTGGAATGGTTTTATTTTGGAGAAAGGCGCAACCTGAAAAAAAAGAAGAAGAGAGCGAAGAGAAGGAAAAAGACAAAAAGGATTAATTTTTTAATTTTATTGTTGCTGATTGATTTGAATGAATTTCATAATTCTTATTTGGCTCTATTAAAAAATTTGTCCCGATTCCTCCAAGAGTGTTTAAGTAGCCAAATGTTTGTCCATACTCTTCCACGGAGATTGATTGGATTTCTGGATTAGCCGCTATTAATTCGCTTGCATACATTGAGGGGAAATATTCTAAAACTGTGAAGTTTGATTCTCCTTGTGGAATTTTTAATTCTAATGGGTTCTCTGCTACAATTACGGTTAGAGATAAAATTATTATTAAAAATAATGCTTGTTTTTTTATCATTTTGATAAGGTTTTTATTTCTTTGAAAACTTCGTGCTTTTGGTCTTTTGATAATCCCAAATATTCTATTTTCAAAATATCGTATAATTTATTTGCCTCTTCTGCTTTTCCTTCCTTTTGTAGAGTTTTAACCTGCTTAGCCTTTAGTAGAAATTCTAGGGATACTTCTTTTTTCTGCTGCTGCTTGATGTAAAAAAGGTATCCAATTAGTCCTGATGCTACAAGGATTAGAAATGTTGCCATGGAAGATCCCTCTCCTGGAATTTCTGAGAGAAAATATCCTGTTAACATGGTGGATTCTTCTTGGAGTGCTATTAGGGAGATTGATATTTCTCTTAAAATTTGCGGGTCTAGTTTTTGGTCGAATGTGTATATTATTTTTTTTGTATCGGTTTCGAAACTTATGAGACCTTCTTGCTCCGGAGTATAATCCATGTTTTTTACAAGTAATGAATCCAAATTCAAGGATCCTGAGGGAAATCTTAAAATGAATTTTATCCCTTCTCCTCTTTCTAGAGTTGAATCTAAGGAATGCTCCAAGATTGATTGGGTCTTTTTTGTTCCATCTAAATATGTTGTTTCAAAAACTCCAAGTTTGGATCTTATCTCAAGGCCTTCATTTTCTAGGAGCTGCAGGGATTTTTTTATTGTCTTATCTATTGTGCTTGGAGAAAGTTCTGGAGAATATTCCAAGATGGTTTTTCTTACTGTTTCTTCTGCATATGATTGGGTTATCTCTAGGGAATCTATTGTTGAGAATGCGCTTGGAATTTTTTTTCTTATAATACTTAATTTTATCTCAAAAGAAGCTAGCCTGGAATCTAATAACTCTTTTGTTAAATCTGTTAGCTTGTAATTTTTTACCGTTTGTTTTAATGATGTTAGTTCTGATTTTGCCCCCTGAAATTCAGATGTTATTTTGAAAGATTTTGTATATTCTTTTTCGGATTCGGACAAATCGTTCATAACATCATCTGAATTTTTTATTTCGGATTCTAGTAATTCTATTTCTGATAACATGGCGTCTACGGATCCTATTAGCTGGGGAGAAAGTCCTCCTGATGCTGTGGATGTTTTGTCCAAGAGGCTTGTTGCATGCACTTCTCTGGATAACTCTGCTAAGTTTCCTGCGGAATCACTTGAAGATATTCTATAATAATATGTTTTTCCATTTTCTGTATTGCTATCATAATAATTTTCAATGTCTCCTTCCAAGGTCTTATAGTGCTTTGTTAAATCTACATTTGGGGTTTGTGATCTATATATTTTTATCTTGTCTATTTCTTCTTCTTCATCTAAAAACCATTCTAATTTTATTTGCCCATATTCTCCTGATGCTTCTATGGAAGTTATTAGTGGGGGTGCTCGCGTATCTACTATAAAAATACTATCTCCTAATATTTTGGTTCCCATTCTTCCCTCCAAGTCTCTTGCTTCAAATTTGAAGGATCCTATTTCTTCTCCGATACTTGAAGGTATTACTAAAAAACCTGTCCATGATTTTTCGGAACCATGCAACATAATTGGGCTATAGACTATTCCGTCGTAAGAATATTTTAACTGGGGTGCTGATGTTGGGACTTTTGTTGTTAATAATGTAATCTCGTGTTTTCCCGCACTTAGAAAGGTGTCTTCTAAAACTATTTGTGCCGATATTGGATTGCTGATTTTGAAGACTGCTTCTAGCTGGGAATTTCCAGTTGATACATTGTTTAGATCTTCGATTGGCCTACATTTTGTGTAGTATTTGTAGACTCCGTCATGTAAATTTGTTAAAGTTTTTTTATGGATTGTTTCAAAATTGTCATCAAAAACTCCTTGCATTAAATCGAAGGGTGTGTCTTTTGTTAGACTGAATCTGCAAAGCACAGGAGAAGATGTCGTTATTTGGAGCACTATTGAATTTGAATAGACTATGCCCGTGTTTCCCTGTGAAGAATTTTGTGTGGGGTCGAAATTGAAGCTAATTGTGGAGGCCGAGGCTATAGATATGAATGACAGCAGCAATAGGGTTAATGTTATTTTTTTCATCTTCTTGATTTTAGATTAAAATAAGACCTCCTTTCTCTTCTGATTTTGAATAAAAGAACTGATATAATTATCACGAGCATTGCGTAGGAAAATGTTTTGAGGAGATGTGCTATTGAGCCTTCTGGCCTTATGTTTAATATTGCGGATTGCTCGTAGGTTCTTTTGTTATCATAAAAAACTCGTCCGGATATTATGTACTTGCCCGCTTTTTTTGGGGTAAAATAAAATTGGAAATTGTCTTGACTATTGATTGGAATGAAAAGTGACTCGTCGCTTTCGATAAGTTGAATTATTTTATTTTGGTGCATTATTTTTCCTACGAATCTTGCTTCAAGGGATTTTTCTCCAGTATTTTGAAATGATGCTAATATTGAAACTATTTCATTTACGTCTGCCCATGGTTCTGTTATTATTTTCTGTAGTGTTCCGGCTGCGTAAAGAGCTCCTTCTTCTAGTATGTCAAAGGTTAATGTTTGGGACGAATAACAATCTGGCACTGAAATATCTACCCAATATTGTCCGATATCTAAATCTAGAGATGAGACCTTGAAGATGAATTGGTTTTGCTTTGTTGGAGTTATCTCGGACGGGTAAAACTCTTTTTGTGAAACTAGGTTTGTTGAAGATTGGTCCCATATATCCAAAACTGCCTTTGGTGAAATTTTTATGTTTCCCCTATTTTCTATATTCATTGTTAATATAACGTCATCGCCTTTTTCTGCATTGGATATTTTGAAACTGGAAGCTTGACAATCTAGTATTTCTTGGTCTGTAATTTGGGTCACTACGTGAACATCTAGTGTTGGTATTACTATTCCTGTTGCATGGCCCTCTTGTCCGCTTCCTAGCTTGGAGCTTTTTATTCTTAGGAATCCTTCATAATTCCCATTGGGCACATCGGAGGGGGGATTTGCTGAAACTATTATTTGGAGGGGGTTTCCCTTTGATACACTTAGACTTTCTGAAGAAAAATTTATCCAGTCTGACGTGTTTCCATAGGTTTCTATTTCTATTTCTGTTGCTAGCTCTGAATCTATTGTTACTGTTATTGGTCGCTCGGCGTATCCGCTTCTTAATACATTTTTGAAATTTATATTTGCTGGACTGACTCCTACATTAGCGGCTGAGACCAGCTGAATTAGAATTGTTAGTGCTATTAGCATTACTAGTAGTGATCTCCCCTTCATTTTTTTTCTCCCAATTGTATCTCCCATTTTATGTTTATTTAACTTTGTGTGGCGGCAAAGACTATGTTTCCTGCGCAATTGTTTCCGACTCCAACTGGAAGATAAACTCTCCAGTATGTGCTTGCGTTTGCCTCATTGTTCAGGTCATTTTGTCTTGAATTTAGATTGAAATCGTATTGAACTGGCGAACTTGTTAGGTTTTGGTATATTGTTTCAAACTCTTGAAATGTTAGGTCGCTTGAATTTGATTGAGTGAGGTTGAATTTCATATAATCTATTGAAATGTCTGTTGTGCCACATTCCATTGCGTTTCCATCTAGAGGAGTTTGTCCGTATCCATTTAATGTTAAGTTCATTTTTACGTTTCCATAATTTGTTATCTGGGCTTCTTTTTCTTGACTTACCTCTCCGGCATTCATTTCTCCGAATCCCATTGGTGAATCTACTGCTATTGCTAGTAAAGTGTTGACATTGGTTGCGTCTTGAGTTGTTATTGATGATGAATAGTTGTCTGTTATGTTGAACTGGCATGCCCAGGATCCGGCCTCTGCATAATATTCTATTTCGAATATACAGTTTACTTCGGCTTGATTTGATGTTCCGTAGGATGTATTGATTTGACACGACGAGTTTGTATAGTGATTATTGTTGTCATCTAGGTTTCCAAACGACGAGAATTGGGAGAAAAATTCTGCTCGTATTGTTGAAATGGATGATGCGCCCTCGTAATCGCTTGCTATTCCTGAGCATGTTATTTGGGTAGTTGTTGCTGGAGTTAGGTCTATTTCATTTAAAGGAGAGGATAGGGAGTCTTCTACTAAAAGTCCGGCAAATGATGGGGGTGTATTTATGGAAAGATTTTGTGCTACATCAAAGCCTGCTCCTGTAACTATTACTTCTACTGTGTTTTTTGCCGTATAACCTGAGGCGTCATTTTGGATTGTTAGATTTAATGTGTCTCCTACTTTGCATGGGGTTGCTAGCAATTCGCAATCTATCATATAAACATTTGGTGTTCCTGATGGTCCTGATGGTCCGACTATTGCTAGGGTTTCTTGGGAATTGCTAGGGTTCCAAAGCCTTAGTGTTCTTCCGTCTGGGGAGGTTGTGTCTAGGGCGTTTTCTACGTATCCTGCTACCCAGTGGGCCGCGGAAGAATATGGGGAAGCTAGAATTATTGCTAATAATAATCCTATTAATATTCTTCTAGGTGATAGGTTGCAGGTTGCAGGTTGCAGGTTGCACGATGCACTCTTGCTTATTCCTGTTAATGACTTTGGCAACATCTGCGTTAACAATGGTTGGGCAAAAAAATAGGACTTCATTTTATGTCTAAAGTTAATTTATTTGTTTCGAGATTGAATTTGATTTCTATTTCTTGACCTTCGCTTAGTTCTAAGGTGTCCACTATTGCTTTTGGGATTTTTACTCTGTATCCCTTTTGTATTTTGCCGTCTTTGAAAATCATCTCTTTCATAGGTTCTTTGCAAGGTCTTTTTTTGTTCTATTTATAGTCTTTTGAAAGTATTTAAACTTTAGCTAACCAGAGAAAGTTTGGGGACGTGGGATTCCATAAAAAATTATGGACTTCGCCGCATAATTTCTTATGGAACAATTTTTAATGTGATTTTATTTTTATTTTTTATGGAAGATGTATTTATTCAGCATAGAGAATTTGAGGCGTTTGAGAATATTCGGAAAGGGATTAAGACTATGGAGATTCGGTTGAATGATTTGAAGCGGCAGGGGATAAAGTTGGGGCAGAGAATTAAGGTTGTTAGTCGGGATAATGAGGAGGATTTTTTCTTTACTCGGGTTATTGGATTGTCTCGGTTTTCTGATTTTGAGGATTTGTATAAAGTCATGGGGGATAGAATTCTAGATTATGAGAGGGAGATTTTGGAGCGAGTTTATTCTGAGGAAAGGGTTTTGGAGTTTGGGGTTTTGGTAATTCATTTTGAGTTGATTTAATTAAAAAAGAATAATGGTTCACGGGTTACATAGATGAACACGGATTTTGATTTGAAATTTTACTTCCATAAAAAATTGCACCATCTTCGACGGCGCATTTCTTATGGAGAACTTTATTTTATGAATGTGTTTTCAAATTAGATTAATGGGGAAACGTAGACTTCTAGGATTGCAGAAGCTAAAAGAAGGAGGATTGAGATTAGGATTAAGGATATGGTGTCAAAAACTATTCGCTTGATTTTATCCTTATTTGTTAGATCTCCTTTAATGAATGCGAAGTAGAGTATTCCCCCTGCGATTGAAGCTAATATGTATGCCAACATTTCTGGTATTCCGTGAAGAAAATATTTTGCGAAGACTATTGGGAGTGCTATTAAGCCGAATGTTTCTTTTGTAATTGAGCCTATAACGAATCCCATTACTGAAGCGTTCCAGGCTATTATATAGATTGCTCCGGCTCCGTAAAATATTGCGAAGACTAGGGAAACTAATATTATTTTTATGTTGTTATTGAAAATGTTGGTCAAAGTTGCTGAGGTGTCTATTGCTTTTCCTGTGATTAATTTTATTTGCTCTATTGTTGAACCTTGCATTTGGAAAACTGTGCTTGATGTTTCGGATGGTAGAAAGAAGGCCCAGAGAGCTGATGAGAAAGTGAATCCTATGAAGAGCATTAGAATGAGGATTGCTATTGGTTTATGTTCTTTTAGAAGCCATGATTCTGAGTTCCAGTTTTTTTCCTTTTTTTCCTCCATTTTTATTGCACCTTGTACTACATATAGACAAGAGAGAGTTGTTAGGAAAATTATTGCTAGAGAGGCTTGGTCTTTGAATATCCAGAGGCCGAGGATGATTGAAAGGGAAGAATAGAATGTGGCGATTATGAAGATTTCGAATGGATGTCGCTCTGCTCTTTGTGAGTTGAATAGTAGGTCTAGCATAGAAGAACTATAAACAATATTGTTTATAATTCTTCGGTCTTTGGTGATTGGTGACTGGCTTTATTTCATAGAAAATTAAAGGCAGAATCCCTTACCAGAACTTCAGAGATTCTAGAAAATTTAAAGCTTTATCTAAAAATGTTAAGGAGTTTTTTTCTGCGAAGATGTAAATTTCCGATGGTGCTTTGCTTGACTCAAATCTATATTGGACTTCGTTTTCGCTTGAGGATATTACTGCTCCTGTTATTCTTAGGAATTTTTCTTCGTGTTTTTCGAAGAAGGCTATTTCTTTATAGTTATTTTTTTGCATGAAGGTTTTGTTTGCGATGTATTCCATTATCATTTTTCCGGACTCTGATGAATTTAATGTTGTTTGAACTTGGTAGGATTTTAGGTAAATGAACTTTCTGTCAAAAGACTCTTTGTTGATGAAACTTGATAAATCTAGGGACTCCTGCTGCTTTGGGGCTTTAGAATAAAGAGCTGCGGTCAAATCTTTTTCTTTGTATATTAGGGGCTCTATTTGGGAAACCTTCGACTTGTATTTTGGGATATACATGTAGCCTCCTCCATAATTTTTTGGTTTTATTGGCAGGGGGACAAACCTGTAAACCTGAATTGTTTTTTCGTCTAAAACGTATCTGTCTAGCTCTGTTTGAAAATTGTAATTATTAGGACGGAATCCCACTTCTGGTGCTTTCACCTTATAGTCAAAGCTGAAATTATTTCCCGTTACTTGCCATGTTATTATGTTATATTTTGGAGTTGAGATTTCTATTGTTGCATTATTTGAGGTCTCTATGATTTGCCATGAGCTTGGGACGTATTCTTTTAGCTGGATATTTTCTACGTTGTGAGAAAGGGTTGCTTGCAAATTAACTGTTCCTGTTTTTTTGCTTCTTATTTTTGGCTCACTTGAAGTTTTTTTGAAATCCCTTAGGAATGTTTTTTGGAATGTTAAGTTTTTTACATGGAACACTGTCTTATTTGTTTTGAAATTTTCATCGTTGCATGTTGCGAGGACTGATATTATGTTTTTTCCAAATGTTAGGTTTTGGTTGGATTGGATTTTGTTTTCGCAATCTGGTGAAATTGTTGACTGGATTTGAATAGGTGTTTTTGATATTGTTAGGGTATGAGCTGGAGATATTATTTGGATTGCTTTTTGAAGTGTTAGGATTGGTGCTATGTCGTAGCCTTGACTTGAGAGTGTTAGGTTTTTTGGGGAGGCGAAATAGTTTGATTTTAGGTCTGTTATTTGTGTTTTGAACATATCTCCTGCTTTCCATTGATAGTTTAATTTATCTTTACTTAATTCGCAACAATAGCGGTTATTTGATGGGGAGACTTGACAGGTTGAGGATTTTGTTTTGTCTGAAGACAAGTAGACTTTTGCGCTATACCATGATGGGGATTGTATATCCTGAGAGGTGACTTCTCCGCAAATGAATTTGGCAGAGACTGGACTAAGTAGAAATAGTCCTAATAAAATTATTAATTTTAGCTTTGTGTCCATTGTGATGAGGTTGTGATTGATATTTCGTATCCTTCTTCTAAATTTAGTTGGAAATTGTTTCCTATGAATCCTGGGATCCAGGGAAAAGGGGAAGGTATTAATCCTTGTGAACTTTGTATGTCTTGGTTCCATTTTGATATTGCGTCCGTGTTTGGAATATTTATTATTAACCCTTGTGCATTTGATAGGGTCGTGTTTGCGTAGATAGCTATCCAGTTTTTTCCGAAGCTTGTTATGTTTTTTGTTAGGTTTATAGTTTGTGCTTCGTAAACTTTTCCTACCGCGCTCCAATTTACTTCTTGCGATTCTGATGTATTTAGGTTTACCTCATACCCTTTGCCTGGCTCTATTTTGAAATTGCAATTTGTTGGCGTGCATGATAATGTTTCTGGGCATGAAAAATTGTTGCATGTTACTCGGGACTGGATACTTGAGTTAAATGTTGTGAAGGCTGTGCTCTGCGGTATTTCTTCTAAGGTTTTGTTTGCGTCTGGCAAGTATGAAAAATTTGAGGGAAATGCTATCCAGTTTTGTGATTTTTCGTTGTTGTGTTTTAGTTCGTAGAGATGTGCGGAAAATATTTCACTTGAGTTTTCTCCTATTGGATTAACTGCTTTTATTTGATAGAATTTTCTCTTTTGTCCTGAGAATGTAGAGTCTGTGTAATTCTCATCACTTGTTTCTGCTATGTATGATATTGAGGGAATTGTTGCTCCGGCGTATATTTCGTATTTTGTTGAATGATTTGAGGAGTTCCAGTTTAGGATTATGTTCCCTGTTCCGTCGTTTGTGGTTTGGGATATATTGTAGACTGTTGGCTTTGTTGGCGGGAGAAATGCGGCGAAGGTGAAATTTTGTGGAGCCCAGGCAATGTTTTCGTAGACATCTGTGCATTTGACGCTCCAGGAATAGAAATTGTCTGAGTCCAATGTTATTTGAGAGAAATTTAGGGTTGCTGATGTTATTGGATTTAGAATTGTTTGGTTTAAGTGCCATCCGGCTGACCAGTTTCCGTAAAGAGAGCAGTTTAGAATTTGGGACTCGTCTGATACTGATAAATTGAAGGAAGATATTGTGTATGTTGAAAAGTTGTGGTATTGTATTGGGTATTCTAAGGATATTATTGGTGAATCTAATTCTGTTATTTCTATTGCCGACCAGGAAGAGGTTCCGCCTGAACTTCCTACTCCCTTTTGTAGGGCTATTGCTGTTTTATTTTTGATGTTTTGCGTTAGGTATGCGTTTGCAAATATCGATGAGATTCCGTCATTATTATTGGAATGTGTACTAAAGGACCGGGTTTTGTTTATTAGAGATATTGGAATGCTTGCATATTGTGGTGAGGATATTATTTCGTGCTGGTGGATTCCGTGTTGTGATTCGAAAAGCTGTGAGGTTATGGTGAACCATTCTATGTCTAATACTCCAGATGAACCTACTCTTGTGAAATTTAATGTTGTTGAATCTTTTAGTCGCCCCATTGTCATTGAGTTTTCGACGTTTGTACTGCCTGACCTTTTTGAAAATATCATGAATGTTTTGTTTGGGTTTATTTGTAAGACTGTGTCTTCTGCTGATTCTGCTGTGTTTGATATTTGGGCTGATCCCTGCTGAGTAGAGGCTCCACTCCAACTTACGATTTGATAAGATAATATTCCGTTTGCTGAGATTGAAGACCTGGTGAAATTTGCGCTGGAATCATCTATAAATTTTGCTGTCCAAAATCCTGCTGTGTTTTGGGAAGATGTGCTTGAGTTTAATCTATTGTTGACTATAATAAAAGAGTCTGATAGATTGACCTGGGATATTGAAAGAGAGAGGGAGTTTTCTGTTGTATAGGGAATTTCTCCTCTTTGCACTGTTATGTTTGGACCGGAAATTAATGACCAATCCACCGCTGCTCCTGATCCGAAGTCGTAGTTTTGAAAAGATATTTCTTCTGGGCCTGTGAAATCGGATGTTACTTGAAGTGTTGAGGGGCTTGAGGCAGAGGATCTTACTGTGTGGAGAATGAATCCTTTTGTTGGGTGGACCTCTTCTACTGACTGAATAGAGGTCCCATCTGTAAAGACCGAGCCTCTCTGAACCGAATATATTTCTGGTATTTTGATTAGGCTTGAGTTTGTGAAGAATGTTACGTTGTCTGAAACAGTATAGCCGAGAGTGTCGTTTGCGAAAACTTTTATTATATGAGATTGTTCGTCTGCTACATCTAATACTACGCTTTGGCAATTTGGCATTGTTATATTTGCTCCATCGTTTAGATTATACCAGCATGTGTCTAGGTGTATATCGAATACGCTATAGGAAATTCTTAGACTTGTGTTATATGTGTAGGTTTTGTTTTGGGGGGAGGTTAGGGATAGTGTGGGATAGGTTGTATCTATTAGGGTTATGTTTCTTGTTTGGGTTGACTTTGAATTTCCGGATGTGTCGTAAGCGGTTGCGTTATAAAAGTAGGTTTTATTTTCTCCTGGTGCTTGAAAAACAATTCCTGTTGTTGGGGTATAAAATGTTGTTTGATTTAGTATGCCTGTTTCATTATACAGAAAGAATGTTATGTTTTTGAAATTTATTTCTAGCAGAAAAATTTCTAATTCTATTTGCTCTTGCTCTAGGACTGCTCCTGAATTTTCAGTTGGTGCTATGAAAAAGATATTTGGGCTTGTTGTATCTAGAGTTATTTTTCTTGTTGGTAAATTAAATGATTGGCCAGCTTTGTCTGTTATGCTAGCGTTATATTTGTAGTTTCCGTTTACCTGACTTGTGAAATTTATCAATTCTGTTTTTGATTGATAGCTTGTGGAGTTTGTTAAAATATCATCTTTGTAAAGATTGAATGTTATGTTTGCGAAGTTTGTTTCTGTTGTAGATGTGTTTATTGTTATGAAATTTTGGGATTTGTTGCTTGAGTCTACTTCTGTTGGTGTTACGTATATTGATGTTGGTGGAATATTGTCTAAGGTTAGGATTCTTGTTTCTGAGTGGTTTGTGTTTCCAGCTTCGTCTGATGAGGTTATGTTATAAAAATATGTATCATCTGAAAGGAGCGTGTAATTGATGTCTCGTTTTGAATTTGTGAACGTGTATGCTCCGACTGGTCCTGATGTATCAAATAGGCTAAACGTTATGTTTTGAAAATTTGTCTCTGTTACGGTGGTGTTGAAATAAATGTTGTCTCTTGAGATATAGGTGTTGTTTGGAAGAGTGGACGGAATAAGTGAAATTTGTGGCGGGGTTGTATCTATTGTTATTGTGTGGTTGCTTAAGTTAAATTTATTTCCAATGATATCTTCTGCCTGGTAGAACCACTCATAAATTCCGTCTAATAGGAAATTGTAGACCGTTCCAATTATTAGGGAAAATTCTCCAGACAAGGGAATTACTTGACTGTAGACTAAACCTGTTTGGTTGAAGATATAGAGAATGGTCCCTGCTAGGCCGTTTTCATCTGACAGTGTTGCTGTTAAGTTTTGCGTTGCATTATTTGTCATTAGGTTGTCCGATGGTGTTTGTGGGCTTCCCTGGGGAGGGGCTGTATCTAGCAATATTTGCCTTGTTAATGTGCTTCCCGATCTTGAGGCCGAGTCAACTACTGTGATATTATAAAAATATGTTGCGTCTGGTAAGGATGTGAATGTGTGGTCGTAAGTTGTATCGTTTCTGAAGTAGGTCTGAACTAGTGATGTTTGGTTGTATAGGGAAAATGTCATGTTTTTGTAATTGTTTTCCGTGATGGATGAATTTATGTAGATGAAATTTTGCGAGATGTTTGTGTTGTCTGCCAGGGTGTTGGCTCCGAAAGTTACGACCGGGTCTGTTACGTCGAAAGTTATTGAATAATTTGAGACCGCTGAGGTTATGTAGCCTTTTGTATCGTTGCATAAAATATTCCATTCTGAAGCTCCTTCTTCTGAAAGGTTGAGGGTGAAGTTTCCTGATGGCTTGTTGTATCTATGCTCATAATCTATTTGCATATCGTCTATTGCTATATCAGAAGTGAAGTCTGTTCCCCTAACTCCTCTTAATCTCAATCTTATTGCTCCAGAATAATTTGATAAATCTACTGTTGTTTTATTATATGCTACGGTTTCACTTACGTGCTGCTGTCCTGAAATTGACCAAACGCTGTTTTGCCATGTTCCATTGTAGATATCTAAATGAAGGCTTCCCATTGTAGCTCCGTACATGTGATAATAAAAGCTTACATTGTAAGTATATGTGTCTGCATCTAGGTTGTTGCTTTCTAGGTGAGCTTCAAAACCTGTTGTTCCGCAAGTGTCTGTTGCGGGAGCTGAAGGACTTGTTGAGGTTTCCATGTAGGCATATATTCCGGAAGTTGTTCCTAATGTGTTATCGTAATCTGGGCCCGTTCCAGCTGAAACTGTTCCCGCGGAATCCGAATGCCAACTACAATCATCTCCTACTACATTCGTCCAGTTTGCAGTGAAGGACGTTGTTCCGTCGGTTTGGTATGATTCGAAATCTTCTGATACGTTTAGATATTCTGCAAAGATCCAGTTTACATCTGTTTGATTTTTATGCCAACCGCCATTCCATGTCCCGTAGAGCGAACAGGATTCTGTTAGGTCTGGGTCTTCGGCCGTGTAGTTGAAAAATATTTGAGTTGCTTGTGAATAAAATGAGTCATCTGCTGGATCTAATAGTTGAATTGCTGGTCCGGTTGTTGAGACTAAGAATGTTACGTTTTTGTAGGCTATGTTGTTGAAGGTATCGTTTGCGAAGAAGTGCAGAGTGTGTTGACCATTTGAGGTGTCAAAAGTTGTTGATGAGGCGCAGTCTATGCTCGTGTTTGCACCATTATCTAGATTGTACCAACATGTATCCTCTCCTACTATCTGATCATTTACCATATAGGTTAGGGGTAGACTGACGTTGTATCCGTATGCTTTTGCCTTTGGTGCTAGAATTTGAATTGAGGGACCAATGTAGTCTATTCCTATTTTTCTAGATGTTGTTGAATTTTTATTTCCGGCCTTATCTTTTGAGGTTATATTATACCAATATACTTTTGAATCTAGATTTGTAAAATTAATTGAACGCGTGGAATCTGTAAATGTTGTTTGATTAATTATAGATGTTTGGTCATATAGTGAAAATGTTATGTTTTGGAAATTTGTGTCTTGCAGGCTCGAGTTTATGAAAATCCAATCCTGTGTTTTATTGAAGTTATTTATTTCTGTTGGGAGTTCGAATTGTATTGCTGGGTTAATTGAGTCTAGGGTTGCGTATCTTGCTTGGGCCGTTTGACAGTTTGCGGCCTTGTCACACGAGGTTATGTCATACCAATATTGTGCGTCTACTAGGCTTGTGAAAGTGTACTCTCTTGTTGTGTCTGTAAATGTTGCTTGTTCTACTGTTCCTGTTGAGTTGTATAATGAGAATGTTATGTTTTGGAAATTATCTTCTACTATTGTTGCTTTTGAGAATATCCAATTTTGATTTATGTATGTGTTATTTGGCAAAACTCCAAATCCATATGTCACCTGTGGAAGCGTGTCGTCTAGTGTTATTTTTCTTGTTAGGGTTGATGCTTCGTGATTTAGTTTGTCTATAACTGTGACGTTGTAGTAATATATTCCTTCTGAGAGTAGGTTCCATGAAAGGCTTCTTTGCGGTGTTGCATATGTATTTGTTTTTGCATTGTATCCTGTTTCATTGTAAAGATTGAATGTTATATTTGCTTCATTGGCTTCTGTTGCTGAAACTTCTAGGAAAATTGTGTCTCCTGAAATTATTGCTTCATCTGACTCTGTAGATCCTGAGAAATCTATTGTTGGGTCCAGGTTGTCTAGCGTTAGGTTTCTTGTTGATGTAGAATTCGAATTCCCTGCTATGTCGTAGACTGTTACATTGTAATAATATGTTTCGTCTGGGAGAAGTGTCCAATTGATTTGTCTCGTTGAATCTGTGAATGTGTTGGAGAATACTTGGGAATCTGAATCGTATAGATTAAAGGTTATATTTGCGAAATAAGTTTCTGAGACTGTTGCATTTACGAAAATATTTTCTCTTTCGAAAAGCTGTCCTGACCCTTCTGTTCCTATTAAAAAATCAATTAGTGGCGCGGTTGTGTCTATTGTTAAGATATTTGAAGTTGAATTTAATTTGTTTCCAACTACGTCTTCTATTTGGTAGAACCAGAAATAAATCCCTTCTTGCAAAAAGTTATATATTACTCCAATTGTTGCAGATAGTGCTCCTGACAAATCTACTACGCTAGAATATATTATTTGTCCCGTCTCGTTTAGGACGTATAATGTTGCATTTAGTAGACCTATTGCATCTGTAAATGTTGCGGTTAGGTTTTGCTGAAGGTTGTTTATGAATGAGTTGTTGACTGGTGTGTTTAGGTCTGCGGTTGGCGGGATTAGATCTAGGTTGATTTGTCTTGTTTGAGATATTCCCACACGAGATGCTTTATCATAAACTGTTATATTGTAATAATATATTCCGCTTGCCAAATTTGTGAAGTTTGTTTGTCTGGTCTCATCAGTAAATGCATCGGAATCTATTAATTGGGTTTCGTTGTAAATGAAAAATGTTATGTTCTTGAAATTATTTTCTATTAGGTTTGCATCTGCGAAGACCCAATTTCTTCCTACATCTGAATCATTGTCCTCTGTTCCTGTTCCGAAGAAAACCTGTGGGTCTGTTACATCAACGATAAATGTGAAGTTTGATTGTGCTGTTGAATCGTATCCTATTGTATCGTTGCACTCTACGTTCCATAAATATGAGCCTTCTTGTGAGATTGGGACTTGGAATGCTGTGAAGTTTTCTTCTGGAGCTAGGGATGTTACGGAGTTATGATTTGCGACTTGTTGATATGATTGATTTATCCAATCTGCGTTTCTATCTGTGGAAGAAACTCTTATTTCATCTAGGGAACCTATGAAGTTGTGGGCTAGGTTATCATCGAAAACTGGATTCGCGTTTACGGATGCTGCTATTCTTGCATCCCCTGTTCCTGACAATCCGTCACCCTGAACTACCGAACTAATTAATTGCCCATCCACATATAGGAATTGGTTTGTTCCTGTATGACCTCCGCAAACTTGATGCCATGTGTTGTCGGCGTAGTTTCCTCCGGAATCTATTGGGTTAAATACGTTATTGTAACACTCTGCATATCGTAGTTCTCCTGATGAAGTTACACCTAGACCTGTACCATCTGTTAATCCTCCGTCTTCTAAAATTGTTCCCTGATGTCCTGAGGAAAATTTTACCCAGGCACAATAAGTATGTGCTCCGTCTACGTTCCATTCTGGATTTGTTCCGAGATAGTCTGAGCCATCAAAATAATCTGCTCCACCTATTATTCCGGACGCATCCATATTTAAGTCTGGATCTATTCCATCCTCTGCGTTCCAATTTCCTAATGTATCTACTGCTGTTCCAGAAGTATGCTGAAGATGGTAAACGGATGTATATGATGCGCTCCATACTGCAGCTGGTGTTGTTATGTCTTCTGCATCAGAATTTTTATAATACATACATATTGTATTTACTCCAGAAGTAAAGCTTGGTATTTTTATCCAGATATTTGCGCTACTTGAATCATAATCTTCTATTTCATAACTTAGGGATGCACCTGGAGAACTACAGCTTCCTGATAAAAATACCAAATCTGTGTAGTCTCCTGCGTCTGTGTGGTATGATGAAATATTTAGATATGCCGGGAAGTCGGTTAAAGTAGAAGCTCCTACGTTTGTAAGATTGATATCTCTCCTGCTTTTGAATCCAACATCGTTCCACAATCCTGAATATGTTTGGTTTTTATGCCAGCCCACTCCCCAATCTCCGTAAAGTGAACACGTGTCTACTGAATCTGGATCGTTTGCTGCGAAGCTAAAATTTAGCGTTGTTGCGGTTGATATAAATGTGTCGTTTATTGGCTTAACTAATTCTATTGCTGGACCTGTTACTGAAATGTAGAATGTTACGGAGTCTTGTCCTTCGTTTCCAAATGTGTCGTTTGCGAAAAAGTATAATGTATGGGTTGCAACTGTTGTATTAAAGGTTGTGGAGCTGCCGCAGGTTATTGATTGATTTGTTCCGCCGTCTAGGTTCCACCAGCATGAGTCTACTGTTGAGACTTGGTCCGAGACTATATGTTCCAATGGGAGAGATTTGTTGTATCCATATGTTTTTGATTTTGGTTTTGTTATGTCGACTACTGGGCCTGCTCCATCTAGCCCTATTGTTCTGGTTGTTGTTGAACCTGAGTTTCCCGCCCAGTCTAATGTTGTTGCATTATATTCGTAGTTTTCATCTGGGAGTCCTGTGAAATTAATTTCTCTTGTTTGGTTTGTGTAGGTTTGGGTTGCAACTAGACTTTGTGAATCGTAAATGTTAAATGTTATTTGCTTGAAGTTTTGCTCCTGAATTGTTGCATTCATAAAAACCCAATCTCTATTTCTAATTACGCCTGTATTTTCTGTTGGTGCTACAAATGTTGTTACCGGTGAGGTTATGTCTAGTGTTATGACTCTTGATTGAGTTGTTGTAGATTGTCCTGCGAGGTCTGATACTGTTACGTTGTATGTGTATTTTTCGTCTGGTAAAAATGTGAAATTATAGGACCTGGTTGTATCTGAATATGTCTGAGTTGAAACTGGGGACGTTTGATTATATAGTGTGAATGTTATGTTTGCGAAATTTTGCTCTGTTACTGTTGTATTTATGAAAATCCAGTTTTGGGATTTATTAGAGTTTGTGATTTCTGTTGGAGATACATAATCTACTGTTGGGACAGTGTTATCTAATGTTATTTTTCTGGTTTGAGAATATCCTTCTTGACTTACTTCATCTATTACAGTCACATTGTAGAAATATTCTCCGGTGGAAAGAAGTGTCCATTCTGCTGTTCTTCTGCCATCAAGGAATGTATTTTCTCTTATATTAAATCCTGTTCCGTTGAATAGACTAAATGTTATGTTTGCCTCGTTTGGTTCTGTTACTGCTACTTCTAGAGATATTGTACTTCCTGTAATTACGGAATTATTTGGCTCTGTTAATCCTGAAAAAGAAACGGATGGCGCGATTGTATCTAATACTAAGGTTCTTGTTTGGGATGTTTTATTGTTTCCCGCTTTATCAGAAACTGTTACGTTGTATTTGTAAATGTCGTTTGAAAGTGTTGTCCAGTTTATCTGTCTAGTTGAGTCGTCATAGAAATTTTGGAATTTTAATCCCGATGAATCATATAGATAGAATGTTATGTTTTCGAAATTTGCTTCGTAGACTGATATATTTAATGTTATGAAATCTTGCAATGCTACATCGTTATCTGGAAATGTTGGGGATATAAATGTTATTTCTGGGTCTGTCACATCTATGTTTATTATTGATGCTGTTGTGTTGTATTCATTATCTACGGAATCTTTTATTTGGTAAAACCATGAGAATATGTCGTCATAAAGGAAGGTGTAGACTTTTCCAATTGTTGCTGAGGTTAATCCCGCTAGAGATGTTAGGAATGAATAAACCAAATCTCCTGTTGAGTTGTAGATGAAAAGCGTTGCATCTTTTAACTCCACTGTGTCTTCCACTAGTGCTGTGAAATTTTGTGTCATAATGCTTGTATAGGAATTATGCGATGGACCTGTATTTGATCCGGTTGGGCTTATTGTGTCTATTTGTATTTTTCTGGTTGAGGTTGATGCGGAGCGGGAAGCTTTATCTGTTGCGGTTGCATTGTAATAATATATCCCGTCTTCTAAGCCTGACCATGTTAGATTTGTTGTGCCATCAGAAAATGTTGTGTTTTGTAAAGATGAGTTTGTTTCATCATATAGGAAGAATGTTGTGTTTTCTAGGTTCGATTCTATTATTGTTACATTTACGAATATTTGGTCCTGAGCTGTTCTTGAACCCTGGGGAAGAGTTCCTGTTGTGAAATCTATTGTTGGGGGTGTTAGGTCTAGGGCTATGGTGAAATTATTTAATGCTGTTGTATCGTAGGAAAGTGAATCATTGCATTCTACATTCCAAATATAATTTCCTTCTGAGGAGAGGTTGACTGTGAAGTTGCCCTCATCTTTTCCTTGGACTACTGTGAAATTTACGTCGTCGTTATCCAAATAACTAGATTCGGAATCTGAACAAAAATCTGTAACTGGTGCGTTATAATTTATGGAACATCTTACCCAGTGAGTTGCAGTAAGATTGTTGTCTGGTGTGAATGTGGTGGAGTGTTGAAAATTGTTTCCCAAATTACCTGAATTTGAATAAATTTCTCTCCAGCCTGTTCCATTGTAATACCAGATATATACATAGTCTGTTGCCCATCCTGCGTCCCAAGTGCAAGTTACGCCTAGATTACTTCCCGAACTGACCACAGTTGCATCAATTTGGGTTAATTTTACATGTTCATCTGTAGCTTCACAAGCTTGACATCCGTCAAAGGTATTAACTGCTACTCCTTCGGCGCAGGTGTCAGTGGTACAGTCGCCTCCCCATGTGTCGCTACATGTTCTATCTGTGCTATCTCCAATTAATCCATAACTTAAATCTGTTTGATTTTTGTGCCAGCCTCCGTTCCATGAGCCGTAGAGCGAGCAGGATTCTACTCCGTCTGGGTCTGAGGTTGAGTAGTTGAAAAATGTTGAGGTTGCTGATGAGTAGAAGGTATCGTTTACCGGGGCATTTAGCACTATTGCTGGTCCGGTTGTTGAGATGGAAAATGCTCTTTGTGATAATGCTAGATTCCCGAATGTGTCGTTTGCGTAATAATATAGCGTGTGTACTCCATCGGTTGTGCTGAATAATGCTGGAGTGTTACAGGTTAGGGAAATGTTTGCTGTGTTGTCCAGGTTGTACCAGCATGAATCTAGGCCTGCTATTGGGTCTGAGGTTGTTACGTCTAAATCTAAATCTGTTCCGGTTCCGTATGCTTTTGCTTGTGGCTTTACTATGTTTACTAAGGGTCCTTGTAAATCTAAACCTATTCTTCTTGTCTCGGTTGAATTTGCATTTCCGGCTTTATCCATGACTGTAATGTTGTAGGAGTAGAATTTTGAATCTAGGTTTGTGAAATTGATTGTTCTTGTGGAGTCTGTGTATGTTGTTTGGTTAATTAGGATTGATTCTTCATAAAGATTAAATGTTATGTTTTGAAAATTTGTTTCCGTTATGCTTGAATTTATGAATATCCAGCTTTGAGATCTATTTATATTATTCGCTTCGGTTGGGGATTCGAAGGTTGGAACTGGCTTTATTGTATCTAGCGTTAGGACTCTGGTTTGGGTTGAGTTTTTGTTGCCGGCTTTGTCTGTTGAGGTGATGTTATAATAATATATTTCGTTTGGCAAAGAGGTGAAGTTTATTGTCCTTATGGAGTCTGTGTATGTTGTTTGATTAACTAGTCCTGATGTGTTGTATAGAGCGAATGTTATGTTTTGGAAATTTGTTTCTATTATACTGGAGTTTATGAATATGTAATCTTGAGATTTATAAGTATTGTTAGATTCTGTTGGGGATTCGAATATCGGAACTGGCTGAACATTATCTAGTGTTATATTTCTTGTTGTTGTTGAATTTTTATGGTCGAAGGAATCAAAAACTGTTACATTGTACTCGTAAAATCCGTCTGGTAAAAGTGTCCATATTACCAATCTTCTATTGTCTGCATATGTATTCTCTCTTGAATCTGGTCCCACTAGTGTGAAGGTGATGTTTTTTTCGTTTGGCTCAATTACATTTACTTCATATACTATTTGGCTTCCTGGAATTACTTCGCCCGAGGGTAGCGTGCTTGAATTAAATTCTATTAGAGGATTTTGTGAATCTATTGTTAAAGTTCTTGTAGAGGTTGAGCCTGTTTGTCCTGCCTGATCTGAGATCGTTACATTGTATGTGTATGTTTCTGAGGGGAGGTTTTGGAATGTGATTTGATTGATTGGAGTTAGATAGGTTGTTTTGTTCACTAGAGATGTTGAATTGTATAGGAGATACGTTACGTTTTGGAAATATGATTCTGTTATGGTTGTGTTTATTGTAAAAAAGGAGTCTCCTATTGAATCTAGGTCTGCGGGTGTTGGATTTTCAAAAACTGTTGTTGGTGATACCGTATCACAGGTTGTTGATACTCCGGATATTGCTGTTTGGTTTTTATGTTTGTACGGGCCATCATCTGAGGCCTCTGCATAAGTTAGTGAAACTGTCTTTGAAGCAGTGCATGTGTAATCGTAGTACCACTGATCTCCTGTTCCTTGTGTTAGGGTTCTGTTGGTTCCATCTATTGTTGCGTTTGCTGAAGCAATTTGGTGAGAGGTATCGATAATGTCTATTGAAAATCTGAATGTTTCTGAGGCAGCTGCCATTGTTTTTGATGTTGCTGAATTGGAGAATTGCGGATAATCTATTGGTGGAGCTGTTGGCCACTGAACTACGGAATATCTGTAGGATTGTGTCTGTCCTGAATCTGATTGCTTGAGCTCTACTGTGGTCGTATCTAAAAGTTGAATTGCAGTAAAACCTCGTGGGTATGCTGTTCCGGTTCCGGTTGAAGTTGCGGATTCTCCCATGATGGAAGTTGTGTTCATTGCTGCGACTGTGTTAATTCCATCTGCCCAGGTGTCTTCTTCTGCTCCTCCTGTCGCTCTTATTCCCGACATATGTTGAACTGTCATTGGTATTCCGAAAGACTCATTGTTTTCAATTATCCATGCTACGGATGCTTGCCCTGTTGTTCCTGCTCCAGAAACTAGCTGGTACGATATTTGAGATGTTGAGGAAATGTAGACTTCTGCGCCTTGCTCATCTAGGCCTTGCATTCCCGATCCTGCTCTATGCTGAACATGGAGGAATGCTCTTGAGGTGTTTGCTAAAGTATTGATGGTTTCTGATTCTGTTGCTCCGGATGCTGTGTAGCTGTGCTCGGATCTTTGAACTTTCCATGCTGAACCTGTGAATTCTACTACCGCGTAACTTAATTTTGTTGCGTCATTGTTAGCCTCTCCTCTTGTGAATGTTGCGGTGTCTGATCCTGAATTCCATGCAGAAGTATGCATTCCTGTATTTATATCGTTTCGTCCTGTATCTGGGTTTGCTTGACCTGTTATGAAAACCACTGTGTCGTTGTCTTCGGCTATTCCTGATATTGCTCCTGTTGTTGCAGTTGTTAATGTTGAAACGAAGGTTTGGGTTGATGCACTTCTAACCTTGAATTCGTTTGGCCCTGAGGCTGGACCCGTGTATTCTATTATTTCCCAAGCTATTCTATTATTATTTGTTGTTCCAAATCTTTCGAAGTTTATGGAAGTTGCGAGATTTCCTGGATTTTGAATATTTGCTGTAAAATCATCTGCGTTTTGATTTCCTCCGGAAGCTGTTCTACCCATACCTGAAAGTCTTGTGGATGTTATCCTAACAAAAGCTTCGCCAGTCGGAGTATCATAATCTACTCCTGCTGTTATTGTTGCAGTTGCTTGCCCTGCTGTAAAAATTGTATAACCTCTTTGGATTTTGAAGTCGTTTGCTGCATTGTGTGCATATGAAGTTGCGGTTCCGAATTTAAATTCTAAGTGGTGTTTTCCTGGAGATGTTACCCTAGAGATTTCGTATGATGTTTCGTTACATTCATAATTTTCTACCATAATTGTTTCATCTTTGTATTCGTAATCTATTTCGTTTTGTCCACAGTATAGTTCTAAAAATCTTAAGTCTTGGTCAAATACTGTTCCGTTTATTCCTTTAATTGTTAGGTTTGTTTTTCCTATTGTGCTGAATTCTACTTTCCAGGTTCCTCCGACTTGAGGGTAGGACTGGGTATTTATTACGTTTATACTTAGTTCGAAGGTTTGGTTTGATAAGTGCGGGATTTCCCATTCTATTTGGTCTAGTATTGTGTCGTTATTTGTATCTGTTGCTTTGAAGCTTAGATACATGTTTTCTTCTTTCCAATATAGGGCTAGGTTTTCCGGAGAGGTTAGACTGAATTGATTGATTGAAGTTGTTGCGGTTACATTTGTGTAGTGTTCTTCTGAATAGACTATGATTTGCTTTCCTGAAGACTTGTTTGTTTCTTGGGATTTTGGTGCCGGGGTTTCTATTATTTCTTCCGTATATTCTGCTTGAGATTGAGCCGAAAAGGTTCCTTGTTGTGGATTGGTTTTATATGTTCGTTTTGTCCATTTTACTGGTTCCCCTAGCTTTGCTTTATGTTGAATTAATTCTATTCTAGTTAGGTTGGGGTTTTGAGCAGGAGTTTGATTTGATTTGATTTGGGGATGAGGCATTGGTGCTTGAGTGGGTGTGGGTGAGTGCGGATCTTTTTGAGAGTGATTATTGGCTGCTTGGTTACTTTGGTTTTGTGACTGTCTAGGGGATATTATGTCATCTTCTATAATGCATTTCTCTTGGATGTCGCAGGTTTTGTTTTGGGTGGTTTGGTTTTGGATAATTTCCTGCTTGGTTTGATTTTCTGTTTTTGCCTTGGTTAGATTGGCTTGTTGCCTAGAGGAATTCGCGACATCTTCTATGTCACAATCCTTAGTGTCGCAGGTTTTGGTTTGATTGATTTTTTGCTCTGGTTCTTGCTCTGGTTCTTGCTCTGGTTCTTGCTCTTGTTCTTGCTCTTGTTCTTGTTCTTGTTCTTGCTCTTGTTCTTGTTCTTGCTCTTGTTTTGGAACTGGGTCTTCTTTTATTTGTAGCTCTTCTTCTGGAGTTGGAAAAGAAGGGTTGTCTTGAATTGAGATGTTAGATGATGTTGCGACAGTTGTTAGAATTAGAATATAAATTAAGAATACTGTTCCAAAATCTCTTAACTCGAGTTCTCCTCTTTTATTCATTCTTTTTACTCCCTTTTTTATCAACTCTTTTTCTGGGGGTGTTCCAGTAAGGAGATTTGCACCTTGGGCACACTAATGGCTTTTTTGCCTGATTTCTTGGGGCCCAAATATGACTACATCTTTCGCAAATATATCCGTCTAATTTTATCTCTCCCATGTTTTTTAAGGACTATTGTAGTCAATATTGATTATAATATTGGCTTTAAATATTTACTTATTAGGGGGTTAGTTTTGGTATATTACTAATAGGTATATAGTAAGGCCCTTGGCTTTGCGGAGTATGGGTTTTGTGACTTTGTTGCAGAACGTGGGATTCCATAACAAATTACTTTGGTAGGGTTTATTAATTTTGAATAATTTAATATTTCATGAAGAAGTTGGGAATCTTTTTATTAATGGTGAGCATTGTCCAGTTTGGTTGTGCGGCGCATTGGATTAGTGGATTTAATGAGGATGCGCTTGATGGTGAGGGGGTCGATGGGAAAGATGTTTTTATGTGGAATCCTTTGATTGGGGCTGGTGATAATGTTAGTGGCGCTATTGGTCCTGGTGGTATGAGTGGGGTAAGTGGGGTTTATTTATTGGACTGTGAAATGCTTGGGGCGGGATGTTTGATTGGGGATATTTTGAGTTTGAAGATTTTTAGTGGGCAGTATATTTCGTGGATTGTTAATGTAACAATTAGTGGGGCTGGTTATGATGTTGTTCAAAATTTGTCTCTTAATTCTCCGCCGAATGTTAGCCTGGTTTCTCCCACTGAGTCTGGACTTAGTAATTCTAGTGTGAATTTTAATTGTTCTTTTTTTGACTATGATGATAATATTGAAAAGGTTTCTTTGTGGGGGAACTGGAGTGGGTCTTGGATTGAGGAGGGATTTGTTACGAGTGGATTTGAGGAGGGATTTAATGTTTTTAGTGATGTTTTGACTGAAGGTGTTTATAGATGGAATTGCTTGATTGAAGATGAACTTGGCATTTCAAGCTGGGGCGTATCTAATAATAGTTTTTTTGTTGACACAGCCTTACTTTCGGTTTCGGATATTGTTAGTGCAAGTGAGGTTTGTGGATTTGGGTTTATTCCTGTGGATTGCAGCGTAGTGGACGATTTTGGGGTTGATCGAGTTTTCATTCAGACGACTTCTCCTGGCGGGACTTTGACTAATTATTCTGCCCCTCATTTGGTGGGGGATATTTATCGGGCTAATGTTAATTTGGATGAGGCTGGGTCTTGGGGACTGACTTGCTTTGGGTATGATTTGGTTAATAATAGCAACTTTTCTATTGGGGATAATATTAGTGTTGAATCTTTGAATGCTGAGATTGGTTTTATTGGTGGGGTTAATCTTGATAAGGCTGCTGAGATTGAGGGAGAGGTTTTAACGATGGATGTTAATGTTACTAATTTTGGATGTGTTGGGTCTGGGAATTTTAAGGTTGGGTTTTTTGATAATGGTATTAATTTTTGGAATGAAAGTGTTATTGTTGGGGTCGATGAATACTTGGAAGTTTTTGCAAATTGGACTGTTGATATTGGGAGCTCTGAATTTGCGGTTTATGTTGATTTGGACGATGTGATAAATGAGGATAATGAAAGTAATAATATCGTTAATAGTTCGGCTTGGCTTGGGGCTTGGCAGGGAATTTATGGAAATGTTAGTTTGGATAAAATTTTGGCTGGAGGGGCTTCTCAAATGGGTAATTGGTCTAATGAGGAAGTTCTGGCTGGAAATGTTTTTATTGCGGATTTTGAGGCTGATATTAATTGGAACAATTTGCAGGCTATTGGTCGAGACAGGGTTGGAGGAATTAGTAGTGGGGATTTTGGGGAAATTGACTCTTTGCTTGAAATGGGAAGTTTTAATGATTCTGTTTTTGAGGTTTTTGATGGTTCTGAGGTTTGCAACTTTAGTGTTTTTGGTAAGGATATTTTAAACACTCCTTTTATAAACAGTAGCTCTAGCGGGAATTTTGTTACGGGAATTCTTTGGGACATGGGGGACTCTGTTGATTTGGAATATGATTCTGTCGAAAAGGAAGATGTAGTTTTTGTTGCTAAGGTTAATCGGGGAAAGGTTGGGGATCATGGGGTTTATGATTATGAAATTAAGGTTCCGTCAAAGCTTCGGGGATATGATTCTGGGGATGAGACTAGGATTTATTTATATTATGATTTGGCTTGACCTTTAGGGGTTTTATCTGGTGTTTTCAAAAGAAATTATGATATCTGCTACGGCGCATTTTTTACAAATGGGTGTTATTTATTTTTTTGGGAAGAGGTGAAGCGATGAATTTATATATTGGGTTTGTGAATGGTTGACATGGGAGATCAGGTTGGGAGACTTATTGTATTGATATGTGTTTTAGTTTTTGCGCAAGGCGTTTTGGCTGAAACTCATATTATCTCTAATTCGGAAGATTGGAAGGATGTTTATTCTTCTATGCTTTATGCCACATTAAATGATGCTCAGGGGAATTTTTTAACCGGTGTTTCTCATGGCCCTGTCTTGCTTGGTGGTATTCCTATTGGTAATGATATTGAAATTTTGAGCTCTAAAGATGCTCCTTTTGTTTTTAATTATGAGCAAAGTGTTGCGGCGCGAGATTATAAGAGTGTTAAAGAAAGGGAATATGGAGATTTTAACTTAGAATTAGTGGATGAATTAGGTATTGATAGTTTTATTATAGTTGATGGGTCTTATGGATATAGTGCTGTTGCGGTAACTCCCTATGCTGTTTTGACTAATTCTTGGGTTTTTTTTGCGGACCGGGTAAATATTGCTGAAGTCGAGGCTATTATGGAAAGGATTGGCGCTGAGGACGTTGTTGTTTATGGCTATGTTGATCGTGAAGTTGTGGATGCTATGGACAAATATAATCCTAAGGTGATTAATACTGGGGATCGATTTGAGGACAATGTGGAGATTGTTAAAGAATTTAAGAAGTTGGGCGAGGCAAAGCAGGTTTTACTTAGTAATGGTGAGTTTATTGAAAGGGAGTTAATGACTGGGTCTCACCCTGTTTTGTTCACTGGAAGAGAAAATGTTCCTTCGGGAATAGCTGACTACCTGAAAGAGTCTGATATTGAGGTTGGTGTTTTAGTTGGGAATGAATTAATTAATGCTGCTACAAACATTAGGCGAACTACTGGAATTAGTGTTATGGTTAAATTTGCTCAGGGTGCTCGATCTCAGGTTGCTGGGGTTAGTGCTGTTGAGGGACTTGATTTGTTTTATCTGCCTACTCCAAACCTGGGATTAGAGGTTTATTCTATTAAATATAATAAGGCTGCAAAACAGGTTGAAGTTACCTATCAGAGCACTTCAAACGTTCCTATTTATGTAAAGGGTACCTTGACTATTATGGGAGATAGTGAAAGTAAAAAGGTTGGAGACTTGGATTCTATTTTCATTGCTCCTAGTGATTTTAAAACTTTGATTTATCCAGATGTTGTCTTAACTGGGAATGATTTAAAGGCCGAAGCCTATGTTCTTTTTGGGGAGGTTTCCAGTTCACTTGATAGGGAAATTCAGGGAAGTTATGATATGGGAACTGTTAATGTTTTGGATGATTGTGATGTTGAAATTGATTATGTTAAGTATAATAAGCAAAAAAAATCTTTTGTAATTGGTGTTGATAATCTTGGGGATGCTGGATGTTATGTTGATGTTGAATTAGAAGATGTTGAAATTAATAAAATTGTTCAGACTATTGGGGCAGAGGGTAGTGAGTTTGTTGGGGCCGGAAAAACTGGAAATATTGAGATAAAGCAAAGGATGGATAATGAAGACTTGGAGGATAATTCTTATGTTAATGTTGTTGCTTATTATGGGGAGCGGGAGATGAGTTTGGTTGGAGTTTTTAGAGGTAAGTTTGAATTAGATATTGATATGTTTAGTAGAACTACCTATATGATTGTTGCTTGCATTGTTTTGCTTGTTTTGCTACTTGTTGTTTTGTGGAAAAAGAAAAAAGATAATGAGTGGTAGGTGGGATGAAGTTTTGTGGTGATCTTATAATATGTGCAATTAATTTATATATCTTGGATCTTTCTTTTGTTGTTGATTTTGATAACGATGGGACTAGGTGTTTGATTGAATATTAATTTTTACAGGGAATTGCGCACTCTTAGCTTGCATGTTTATTATGGAGAGGGTTTATTGTTGGGGTTTTTGATGACTGGTTCTTGAGATTCTTTTTCTTTTTTATCGGCTATTTTTTCCAATCTTTCTTTTTCTAAGATTTTTTTCTCGTTCTCTTTTTCTATTGGGGATATTATTTTATTAACTTCGTTTATTATCTCAAATATCTTTTCTAGATCTTTTTTTGTTAAGGTGGAAAGCCATACCTTTGTTTTTAGTGGTATTGCTATTAGTTTTATGGTTTCTAGATGGAGGTTATATCCTGCTTTTTGGAGAACTGTTATCTGCTGTTTTGTTTCTGCGGTTTTTCCATTTATCATAGAGACCACCTCTTCTTTTGAGGACTCTTCGGCTTCCTTTATGGTTTCATATTTTACCACCGGATTATCTGGAAAAAGATAATGAATAGACTCTTTTAGATCTTTATTTTCTATAGTGGCAGATATTTTTACTTTCGGCATTATTCTTTTGGTTTGGGTTTAGATTTTTTTGTGTTATCTTGGGGTTTGGAGGGTGGAGCTTTTGGTTTTTCATCTCCCCTGAATTCTCCTATTTCTTTTATCATTTCTTCTTTGTCTATTACTGATTTTATTTTTGCTGCAAATGTTTTGGATAACTGTTCAAACCATGTTGCTATGTCGTTTTTTTCAGCATTGACATGTATTGCGAATATTTCCTCATCTACTGTTGGAAGAACGTTTTTTAATTCCTTTAGGGATGATATCATTGCTCCATTGTCTAAGGTTAGTGGCGCAAGCATTCTGTTTTCCAATTCTTCCATTGGATCTACTGCTTCTTCTTGTGCGACTTCTTCTTGTGCTTTCTCCGCTGCTTTTGCTTTTTTACTTTCCCTTTTTGCCTCTTCTACTGATTTTTTAATCTCTTCTAAATCTACTAATTCCATTTGCTTCTTTTTTGGCTTTTTCCCCAATTTTTCCCATTGCTTTATTACTCGTGGCTTTAATCCTTCCAAATATATATCCACTACTGAAAAATTTCCTATCATTATTTTATCTTTAACTAATTTTAATTCCATTTTTAGATCAAAGACATCTATTTTTAATTCTTCGAGTTGCTCTACTTGATATTCTAAATCTTCTACTTGATCGTTATATTGATTATACCTTTCTAGTTCTTCGTCTGGGAGTCTTCGTGTGTTGTGTAAAATTGGTCTAAAATTTACGAAATATGGGCTTGCATGATTGTATGCCGGATTTACAAACATTCCGACTCCGACAGAAGCCTTAACTAGGGATTGCAAAAACTCTTCTCCATACTTTGTTTTAATCCTGTTTAGATCCCCTTCATCTCTTGTTCTCATTTGTATTTCTGTGGAAATATTGGCTTTAATTTGTCCGGCAAAATCTGATAAAACTTGGGAAATTAATGTTACCCCATAACCCCATTTACGAAATTCCCTACAAGCTCTTTCAATTTGAATAAAACCCTCTCCTGACCCTCCAAATTTTGGTAAGATTCTATGAATTTCGTCAAAAACTAGAAGAGTTCTAAGTGTTGGATATTCCTTTGGATCGGATTTGAATATTTGTCTTATTACGTTTGCTACAACAATATCCATATCTTTTGGCTGGAGCTTATTTAGAGTTAGGATCTGTATGTGCCCTGGTTGGAAGAATTTTTCTACATCAACTACCTGCCTAGCATCTTTTATTGCTCGAATATTTCCTGGAAAACCCCTTGCATCTGTTTTCTTCATTCCGAATTTTTTATAGTAAGAAAACATTTTTTTGTCTTCTAATTTTCTAAGCATTCCTGACCACTGAGCCGTTGGATCAAAAACTATTACGCAAATATTTTGCTTTAATGCTTCTTCGATTAAAACCTGTGCTGCAATTGATTTTCCTCCACCTGTTGCTCCCGCTACAATTGAATGAACCGTTAGTTTATGTGGGTCTAAATATGCGCCATCTTTTTTTTCCGCTATCTTTCCAAGCCATAAAAACTTCTTATCTTTTTTTGGAAGGGATTTTAGATCAAGTGTCATCTTATATTTTTTCTTACTCTCTATATATCTTCTAACTAGAAAAAAGGTTATTATTGCTGCTAAGATTATTGAAATTATTATAACGAAAAGCCACGTTGGGATTCCTAATAATTTTCTTGACATTGGAGATATTTTTCCAATGATAAGAGAAGATGTCTCCATATTTTTGTTTTTATGTGTTGTTAATACTTGTATTTTATAGTAGCCTTCTTGAGAATCTTTTGGGAAATCGAATTTTTTAAGAAGTTGTATTGGGTGCTCTACTGTTAGGTTTTCTGATCCTAAAAATATTGTTTCATTGTTTGGTTTAATAATATTATAAGTTAATGTTAAATTTTCTAGTGTTGAGGTTTTGAATTTTGTTATGTCTAATTTAAATGATATTGACTTTGTAAGGTAAAAACTTTTTTTTGTTGGAGATAAATCTATTGTATATGATGGATTTTGGGATTCTTTTGTAATATTGACCACCACGCTTATCTCTTCTGATATTCCTCCTGACAATATCATTTTTCCGGTAAAGGTTCCCACTTTTATACCTTTGATATTAAAATAATATCTTTCTGAGTTTTTTGGCTCTATTACTGCGCCGGTTAGCTTTGAAAATATTAATGATTCCACCTCTCCTGTGGGTCTGAAAAAGACCTCTATTGGTGAGTTTTGATGATTTGCTATTTCTATAAAATCTTCAAAAATTGTTCCTTGGCCTATTGATCTTTCTATTGTGTTTCTTGATACTTCGTAATTTTCTTTTATTATTGGCTCTCCATAAGATGATGCTGTTAAGACTGGAAGGAGTGTTATAAGCAGTATTATGAATAATGAATTTTTCATTTATCTTTGGTGGAATTTAATTTAGGAGATTTTGGTTTTTCCTGCTTTGGTTTTTCTTTTGGCACTTCTTTTTGTTTCGAATCTTGCTCTGGTTTTTCCTTCTGGTTTTTTTCTGGGGTTTCTTCTGGGGTTTCTTTTTGTTTTTCCTTTGAATCTTGTTTTGTTTCTTCCCTCTGGATCTCCTTTGGCTTTTCTTCTGGGCTTTCTTTAATATCACTTGTTTTCTTTAGGGTCTCTGAAAACTTTTTTAATTCTTCTCTTAATTTTACCTCATTTTCCATAAACCCTTTTGAGACATGCTGTCCATATGTTAGCTTTATTCTCTTATAGATATCCATTGCCTGTATTGTTTTATCATCTTTAACCAGACCTCTAAGTTCATTTAGAAGCAAATAAAGCTCAAGGAGTCTTTTTTTCTTTTTATTCCTTTTGTAAATACGATAAAGAATTAGAAGAATTAATAGGAGAATTAATATTGTTACTGGGTATAGGAATTTTTTTAGGATGGCTAATATTTTGAATTTTACTCCTATTAGCAGAGTGTCAGAATCTAAATCTATTGAGTCTTCAGATACTATTCTTGCATAAAATATATATTCTCCGTCAGGTGTTCCCTCTGGAACAATTAGCGTTTTTTCTTCTTCGAATAAACTGGGAAGTATTATTTCTTCGTTTGCGGATTCTATAATATGTCCATTGAAATCCTTTAGGGCATAGTAAAGCTGAGAGGAGGAGGATTGTATATCTTTTAGGTTTTTTATTGTTATGAGTGCTGTGACCTCTTCTTCTACTCTTACTGCTTTATATTTTTCTGACAATGTAACATTTATCATTACTTCTGATTCGAATTTTTTTACATCTACTACAATTGGAATTGATATTTGGTCTCCATAATCTAGCAAAAGAAAACCAAAATACTGATCTGGCATTGTGTTTTTCGGTATTGTGAACTCTATTAATAATTCATAGGTTTCTCCTGGCGCGATTTTAAATGATGTTTCTCCTAGTTGCGCAAAGAGTCCCATGTTTTTTAGAGAGGCTGTTATTTCTATTTCAACATTTCCCGTATTAATAATTTGTACAACTTTTGTCATATTTGAACCTTGTTTCATAGATGCCTTGATGCTTCTAATATCCACTTCGAGATTTTTTGCCAGAACTCCTTCTTTAAAATAATCCATTTCTGCTCCGTCTGTTCCGTATGATATACCTCCTACTGCGGACTCGGAATCCTCACTTTGATCTCCACTGTAGTCTATTCCACCTTCATACTCTTCTCCTGATTTAATTATAAACTCTTTTACTGTAAATGTTTGTGTATCCACTTTGTTTGTATTTTCATAAATATCTTTTGCATAAAATGTCCATGAAATTTGGGTGTTTGCGGCAGCGCTAATTTGAATCTTAAATGAGGATGTGTTTGATGTTCCTGAAAATGGAGTTACTGTTTGATTTTGCCATCCTAATCCTTGATTTATTGAAAAAATAAATTCTTTTAGACCCACATTGTCTGTCCAAGCGGCTGTAAATGTTACGTGGTAATTTTGATATACTGATGGTCTGTTTTTTTTCGGATTGCTCCATTGTGGTGGTGTTATATCTAATCCTGTTTTTAATTGGAACATATTTGAAACTGCTGTTCCCTCTGCATCAGATGCGTTAAATTGCATTAGTTGTGTGCCTGAATAATTTATATCTGGGTAGAATGACACTTGGTTTTCTGAATTTATTGTTACGGTTACGTTGTTTATTGGGGAGTGGGTGAACATCAATATGTCGCCATTTGCGTCTTCGAAGTAATCGTCTAAATCAAATGCGTTTATTTTTGGAGTATCTAATATTACTAGGATGTCTGGAATATTTTGAAGTAGGACTGGTGGAGAGTTTGTGATATTTAATTGGGTTTGGGTTTCTGCTGAAATTTGGCTCAAGCCAAGTAAAACTATGCCTGTTATAATTAAGTAAACTGATCTCCCCATTTCCCTGTTTATAGAGGAGGATTGATTTATTTAAAGGTTGGGTCGGGCTAAATTCTTTTGTCGTGTATTTTTATGTATAACTGAAAATAAAAAAATGAATATCGATAAATTTGTAAATTATATCATCCAATTAAGCTGTGAAGTTAAGCTATGTATTTCATGTAAAACTTTATAAAGTATTATTTGGTACTCATATCATGCCTAAAAAGGACTTAAATAAGTCAAGAGCCGAAACGGTTGTTGTAAAAGGGACCATTACAGCTAAGCAGAAAAGTGTTATTAGTGAATTAATTGGTGTACTTGGAAGTAATGAGCAAGATGTTATTGGAAAAATTTTGACGCTTTGGCTATATAATGAGGGTTTTTTGAAAAATATAAAAGGGGGAGCTGAATAGCATATTAATATGAACGGGAAAACTGGGAACCTAGCTGTGTTTATATCTATCTTGTTACTAATTAGTTTTAATGGGAATTTTGTTGGGGCTGAAAATGATGTTGGGGAATTTACTGAGAAAGAAAGGGAAGACATCGGGGAAGTTGAGGTTGAGGAAAAGGTTGAGGAGGCCGAGGTTAAAGAAGTTGAAATAATTGAAGAGGCTATAGAAGTTGTTTATGAAAATGAAGACTTGGTGGAAGAATCTAATGTAAGTGAAGGAATAGGTGAGGTTTTTGAAGATGTTGTAAATGAGAGTCTTGAAGTTGAAACTAATTTTAGTGTTGAAATTGTGAAAAATACTACTTTTGAAAATAAAAGTGTTTTTGAAAATGTCTCGGAGCCTTTGGATTATGAAGTTAATAATTCTGAATTTGAATATATTAATATTGATGAGTTGGTCGAGGAAGTTGAAAAGGTTGCGGGGGGGAAAGAGGTTGTGGAAAAAAGGGTTTTGAAAGAATTAGTTAAAGATGGAAGAATTGAATTGGAATTTGAAATTTTCGAGGGAGATGATGTTGAGATTTTGAAAAAGGAAGTTGGAAGGGGGGATAATGAAAAAGATGTTTTGATTTCTAGTGATGAGCATTTTGATGATGAGGTGAGGGTTTTTTCGGATTTACCTAGTCCTGCTTCTCGAGAAAATATTATTGTTAATTGGGAAAATGAAGGTGAGGAGGTTTTTGACTTGGAGTATTTTGATTCAGATAATGATGGTTTGATGGATCGGATTTCTTGGGTTGTTCCGCACTTGTCTACGCAGCATTATAGTATAAATATTATTGTTAATGGGGATAGGAGTGAAAATGAATTAAATGTTGATGTTATTGCTCCTAATAATGATTCTACTGTTTCGAATCCTGTTTATTTTGAGTTTGATATTGATTATATTAATTTGTCTGAAGTTGAATGTGAGTTGTTGGTAGATAGCGCTTCTCTTTATTTATTTGGAGAAAGTGGTGATGAATTTTCTTGGGATTTTAAAGAGGGGGTTCACAATTGGAATGTTTTTTGCTCTGATGGGGAGAAAAATGATAGTGTTGGGGGGAGTTTTAATGTTGAAGATTTATTTGAGTTAACTATGGATGATTTCTTTTTGAAAGGGGAAGGTGTTGGTGGGAATGTTAATGCGAATGGGGGAATTGTTGAAATAATTTTAATTAAACCTGATTTAACTGAAATTGTTTTGGAGAATTTAAGTGGGAGTTTTCCTCAGGATTTTGATATTAATGTTTTAATGCTTGGGGATGCTGGAAATTATTCCATAAAAGCTGTTTCTTATTTTTATGATGAGCCCACAACTATTGTGAAGAGTTTTGATTTGGGTCTTATTAGTTTGGATTTTGATTCTAGTGTTAATGTCGGGGAGGTTGTTAGCTTGGGTTTGAATACTGATGTTACTATTGGTGGTGTTTATGACCTTTATGTTGGAACTAGTCGCGTTAAAAACAATGGGGTTTTTGGACAGGGTTTTGGTTCGGTTAGTAGTTTTAATTATACTCCTAATTCTGTTGGGAATTTTGATATTAAAGCCGAGGTTACTATTAATGGGGTTAGATATTATATTGATGGTGGAAGTTTAGGTGTTGAAAGTGGGGTTGATGATATTGATCCTGATGTTGATTTGATTTTTCCTGATTGGGAAGATGAGGTTACAGGTAGTGAAATTGAGTTTAGGTACGAGGTTGATGAAGATAATGGGATTGAAAATTGTAGTTTTAAATTGTATAATACTACTAAAGATTCAAATGGTGTTCATCAAACTGATGATTTGCTTTTTCCTATAAGTTCTGGTGATGATAGTTTGGCACTTGAGGATGATATTAGTGATGGGGAGGAAATTGGGGTTCAGTTGATTGATTTTGATAATGGTGATTATATTTGGGAAGTTCGTTGTATTGATAGTGTTGGAAATGAAGGCTGGGATTTTAATTATTTTAGTGTTAATGTTAAAAATAGCACAAAAAAGGTTGTTTCTAATGATGAGATTGATTATGAAAAAAAGGAAGAGGTTGAGGCATTAATTAATAGTATAAATTCTTTTTTGGAAAAGGTTGATAATTTTGGATTAGAAGAGCGAAGGATTTTGGAGATTTTGGGGCTTGATCGAGACATGGCTTTTTGGAAAAAAAGAGTTGTTCAAATGGATCAAGATTTGAAATTTAATTTGAAATTTATGGAGGAGGAAAAAAGAGAAAAAAGAATTGAGGAGATTTATGAGGAGATTGAAGAGATTAGGGAAAGTGTTATTTTGGATGTTGAAAGTGTGGATTCTTATGAGTTTTCTAAAGGTAGTGTTGATTTGGATTTTGTTGATGTTTTGGGGAATTATATGGAGGCTAGTGAAACTGAAATTAGTAATGGGGCATTGAAAAATCTTGCTAATTATAATAAGGAGTTGCAAAAAAATATTGATGTTTCTGCTGAGGTTTGGAAATTGGAATTGGATTATCTTGAGGATGGTAAAAAGGAAATTGTTTTGGTTAGTAAGAATTTGGATATTTCTGGGGGCGATGATTTGAAGGTTTTGGAAATTTTGGATAAAAATAGGGATGTTGTTTTTGTTAGTAATGTTAATGATTTGGGGGATAATATTTATAGTGTGGATGTTTCTAATTTGGAAGGAGGGAATCTTGTTTATTATTTCGAAAAAGGGTTTGCTCTTAAGGAGGTTGAAAAAATGGAAAGTATTTTATTTGGTGAGGGGAGTGCTAGTGGTGGATTTGGAATTACTGGTATGTTTATTGGTGTTGGGGAATCTATTAATATGGGAAGCTTTTTTTGGTTGCCGCTTTTTTTGTTTATTGGTTATTTTGGATTTTTAATATTTGGTAAGGTTAGACTTGAGAACTGGAAGAAGGAGCCTGGTGTTGAGGAAATTGTCAGGTTGATTAATGATATGAATGTTTTGATTCGTGAGGGAAAGGTTGAGGCTGCGCGAGATAATTATCGGAAAATGAGCGAGATTTATGTTGCTTTGCCGGAGAAATGTAAGGGATTTTTTTACAAGGAGATTAGTCGGGTTAGGCTTTCGATTGATAAGAAGGATGTTTTGGGTTTGATAAGAGAGTATGAAGTTGCTAAGGATGAATTTCGAAGGGACGATGCTGTTTTGTTGCATGGGAAGATTAACAAGATATATAAGAAGTTGCCGAAGAAATTTCAGGAAAGGGTTTATCGGCGGTTGGTTAAGAAGGAAGTTTAGACTAATGTTTTACAAACTTTCTATCGGGCTTTTTATTTTTTTGAGTTCTTCTGTTGAGATGTGGGTGTAGATTTGGGTTGTTGAGAGGTTTGCGTGACCTAATAATTCTTGGATTTTTCTTATGTCGGTTCCTGCTTCTAGTAAATGAGTGGCAAAGGAATGACGAAGTGTGTGGGTGTGAACGTTTTTGAGATTTGCTCTTTTTGAGGCGGAAGATATTATTTTTTGGATGTTTCTTGTTGAAATTTTTCCAACTCTTCCGGAGAATAAATATTCTTGATTTAGTTTTTCTTGAGATTTGGCTTGATGTTTTATTTGATCAAAGAGGAATTCTGGGATATTAAATATTCTGTCTTTGTTTCCTTTGGCTTGACGAATGTGTCCTATTTTTTCTGGAAAATTTAGGTTATCTACCCTAAGGCTTGTTAGTTCTGAGACTCTGAGTCCTGTTGCGTAAATTAGGCTTACCATTAGATTTGATTTTTCGTTTTTGATTTGGGAGAGTAGAAGTTTTATTTCGTTTTTTGTTAGGGTTGTTGGGAGGTGTGTTTCTTTTTTTGGACGTTTTATTGTGAGTGTTGGATCTTGGTTTAATATGTTTAAATGTGCGTATTTTATTGCGGCTAGGAATAGTGTTATGGTGGAGGCAGCTGATGTTGTTAGGTTTTCGGCTTGATAGTGTTTGATGTGGTCTGTTGTTATTTTATCTGGGTTTATTTTGGTGAAAGTTAAGAGGTTTTGGTTTTGGGTTATGTAGTTTTTTATTGTGTGAGGTGAGGCTTTTGATATTTTGAGTTCTATTTCGAGTTTTTTTAGAAATTCTTTATTGTCCATTTGTCACCTGGATTTTTGGAGATGCGAAGGTTTTTATAGTTATATTTTGGGTTGATTATATGGAAAGGGAAATGTTTAAGGCGACTTGTGCTGAATGTAAAGAGGAATGCGAAATTCCGTTTAATCCTACTGAGGGTAGACCGGTTAAGTGTGATTCTTGTTTTAAGAAAGGTAGGAGTGATCATGGATTTGGTGGAGAGCGAAGGGAAAGACGAGATTTTCATGTGGTTTGTGCTGATTGTGGTAGAGCTACGACTGTTCCATTTAAGCCGACACAGGGAAAGCCTGTTTTATGTAGGGATTGTTTTAAAGGGAAATAATTATTTTTAATAGTTTTATTGCGTGTATTTGTCTATTTGATTTTCGGTAAACCGAATAACTATTTAGGTTATATGTAGGTGTATTTTTTACCTACTAATATTAGATTGTGCGAACTTTTTTATGTGTAATTGATAGTCTTACTTTTTACTCAGCGACGCTGTTTTTGTTTAAGTCTAACTCTCTCCTTTTTACTTAAAGTTTCTTTATATTTTAGGGTCTCACTTTTCTGCTATTTTTTGTTAAAATTTTCTTTTTCTAACTCTCACTTTTTCGTTTAAAATTTGGTTATTTTGCCATATTTATGGTGTATGCAAATTTTAGGGTGCAAAAGTGGCAATTTGGCGTTTTAAGGGGTATAGAGTGAGTTTTTTTATTAAAAATAAGGGAATTATTAACAAATATTATTAAAATCCACTAGTGGTGCCTTAAAATCTGTTAAAAAAATACTTCAATCTTGGGATGTAGGGGTATTTTCCAGCGGTAGATCAAAACCCTTTTGTTTAAGGATTGCGAAAATTTCTGGTCTGAAATTGTGATTGTGAATCATTCTGTGATGATTTGGGCAAAGTCCGATTAAATTTTTTTGGGAATTGTTGGATTTATTGGAATCTATGTGATGAATGTCCACGATATGGGAAAAGTCACATACAACGCAGGATTTTGTGGTTTTTCGGAACTGGGATAATGTTATATTGTTTTTCTTTCGTTGATTATAGGCTTTTGCTTTGTCTGCATGGAATATTGTATTGTAACATGATGCACAGAGGAATTTTGCGTGAATTGCTCTGGGTTTTTGGCAACGGCGGCACTTTTTTATCTTGGGTTTCCAATTGAGGGCTTTGTAACAAGAATAACAAAGGCCTTTAGCATGATGCTCTTTTTCTTTAGAGCAATTGCTACATACTTTTATCACCATTTTAAAAATAAATCCGTTCGCATATAAATAATTTGTGCAAACGGGTTAATTCCGTTCGTTTATATGGGTTAGAACGTCGTACAATGTATATTGTGCGAACTTTGTTGTGTTTTTGGGTGTTTTTGGGTTATGCGAACTTTTTGGGTTTATGAGTTTTTGAGTGCTTGTTTTTTGTTTTGATTATTTTATTAAGTTAGATCTTGTTGAAAATCTTTGATTTATCTCTATGGGAAAAGTTCTTGAAAAACACTATTTTGGTTTAATTATGTTGCTTTTATTATATTTTAAAAACAATAAGATCTTATTTTAATTATGAGACTTATTGAATTTTAATGGGTATTTTAACTTCTGTTCACTAAGGTTATCTTAGTTTAAATTTTGAGAATATGTTGTTTTTATGTTTAAATTATTGGTAATTTTAATGAAAATATGTTTTTTATTGTTGGTTTTTTTAATGGGTTTATTTTGATGGGTTTGGAATATTTTTATTGTGAAATCTTTTAATTTATATGGGATTTTGGGAACTTAAGCCCTTCGGGCACCCATCTAAAAAAACCTTCCATCCTTAACCCTCAAAATCAAATCATCAGGAGGATTCCTAAAATAAGCAACAAAAACCATCTTCTCAAAACAACAAGGA
>PJEL010000085.1_pt1 | contig 102840 bp, 82 predicted proteins | sample 1853271 | NCBI WGS metagenome assembly PJEL01 (sample SAMN08108733, study PRJNA415343) | Invertebrate metagenome, whole genome shotgun sequencing project. | host: Globobulimina | place: Sweden: Gullmar Fjord | collected 2015-08
TTACTTGATTGTAATTTTTATAGACGGCTTAAGGTTTGTTGTTCTTTTATTATCTTTTAATTTAAGCGCGTGTGACCTATAGAAGTTACGCAGATAAGGCTTTTTCGACAACGGATTGCATACGTATTCACTAAGCTCGAAATCATCTAGTTTACGCAGTAATTAGACGAAAAAAAACTATAGCGTAATTTGCAATAGCTACTTGCCTTTGGATAAATAATGGAGGTTTTGGGCGTGACTTTGGAAGTTTAAACTACAGCCATTTAAGAATGACTGAACATTTTTTTCAACGTACAAATCACCTTTACCTGGCTGGTTAGGATGTAAGGGAGGATAGGCTCCGTATCCAGACAACAGACAGTGCCATGACACTGTATCAAAGTGAGTACTGATATTTTGTCTTTCAATCTCAGCAGTTAAGTCCTCTCGCTTAAACCATACATTTAATAACTGAATAAGTGATTCTGATAAATGATCATTGTCTCGATTCGCTCGCCAGTAATCAGAATCAGTTCGAGTATTTAACTTATAGTGCGCAACAATATAATCCCTAACACGTTCAAAACGCTCACCTACTAACTGGTTGTATTCTGGCTGATATTGATTACTAAACTGCCCTTGTTCAAACTTTTGCATAAAGATTTCAGTGCTTATTTGTACTAAATGCAATGCGGTAGCTTCAAGCGGCTCAATAAACCCTTGAGATAACCCAAGAGCAATACAGTTATGTGACCAATGCTCTGACAAGGAACCCACTTTCATCTTTAAGTGTCGACACGCTTGTTGATCATCAAGAACATTCAAGTGCTGCCTAAATTCAAGTTCAGCTTGTTCACTATTGATAAAATCACTTGAATAAACATACCCATTGCCAAAGCGATTAGTCAGTGGAATTTTCCAGCACCAACCCGCCGACAAGGCCGTTGACTCGGTTTCAACAGGAATGGTTTCAGTCATTGCGGTCGGCATGACGACGGCAGAATCATTAAATAAGTTATCTTTGTATGACTTAAACGGGACATCGAGTGTTTTTTGCATTAATACCGAGGCAAAGCCAGTACAGTCGACAAAAAAGTCACCACTGATGTTTTCACCCTGTTCCGTCAGTAACGATTGAATATCACCATTATCTGCACGTATAACTGACTTAATATGAGCTTGCTGATAGTTCACACCTCTATGTTGCGCACGCTCCGCTATAAATTCACCGAGCAGCTGAGAGTCGAAGTGATAACCATACTCAATTTTAAAAGGGAAGTTTTCTGACGCTTGCGGCCCTTTACCTTGCTCAGCAAGTAAGCCATTTAAGAGAAATTTTTCAGGATTAATCGTCGTCTCTAAGCCCATTCTTCTTGTTAAGGTATTGACCAAAAAAGAACGAGTATTAAATGAATCAACTTGAGTGGGGAACGGGTGACTGTAGCTATTTATACCTGACTGAGGCGACCAACCATTAAATTTAATATTTACTTTATAAGTTGCATGACAGCGAGGCATCCATTCACTTTCATCGATAGCAAGCATTTCAAAGAAACGCTTTAACGTCGGTGTAGAGCCTTCACCCACACCTATAATGCCGACGTCAGGCGATTCAACTAATTTAATTGCCACATCTTTGTCTTGCCATCGATGAGCAAATAAATTTGCTGCCATCCAGCCCGCCGTACCACCACCTAAGATAACAATGGTAAAGGGGCTATTAGTCGGTACCTTATGCTCAGTCATCATTACATCTTACAAAAATTAGCAATAAACTCATCGTGAGTTGGCAGCTGACTTACGGGCTCATTTTTTATTGCTTTAATTTTTTTAAGCATGCCGAGAATATGCTCTTGCGACATGCTATTAGCCAATGGATGATAATCTTGCGGCACTAAACCTTGTCCAAGCATGACCTGCAGCCATGAGCTTTCTAGAAACAGATCATTTTGTTCTCTAAATAAACGGCCGTCTTGCTTGAATAACTCTATTTTATGACGAAGACTGTCTGGAATATCCATGGCTTTCATTTCACGCCAAAAAGCACTGTCATCTCTTTCTGTGACTTTGTAATGCAAAATCAAGAAGTCTCTAATTTGTTCAAACTCGGTTTTTGATTGTTTGTTGTATTCACTAACTAACTCTTCGGTCACACCTTGATTTGGGAAAAGGTGAATTAAACGTACTACAGCAGACTGAATTAAATGAATACTGGTCGACTCTAAAGGCTCTAAAAATCCGCTCGACAAGCCAACAGCAATAACATTTTTATTCCATTGTTTGTAACGGCGACCTGTTTGAAAGCGGATCAACTTTGGGTCGGCCAGAGGCTTAGTGTCTAGGTTAGACATTAAAATATCGGTCGCTTGTTGGTCAGTGTAATGCGTACTTGAATACACTAGTCCGTTGCCATTTCTATGTTGTAAAGGAATTCGCCATTGCCAGCCCGCGCTATGAGCAATAGAACGTGTGTAAGGCAAGGTTGTATCGAATCTTTCACTCGGGACAGCAATTGCCCTATTACACTGTAACCACTGACTCCAATCTTCATAGCCTGTACGAAGTTTTTCTTGAATAAGCAAGCCACGGAATCCTGAACAGTCGATAAACAAATCTCCGTTGACTTGTTGACCATTCTTTAAATGAAGCGTTTTAATAAATCCCGACTCATTACATTGGTCAACCGTCTCAACAAGACCTTCCGTTCTAACGACGCCCAATTTTTCGCTGTATTTTCTTAAAAACTTTGCATAAAGCCCTGCATCAAAGTGATAGGCATAAGGCATATCGATAATAGGGTCTTTGGTATTAATTTTGGCAAATTTACCCGCTTCGGCACACAAGTAATTTAAGTCGTACTGCCATAAGTGTTCGTCACTTTCTAGCTTACCGACTTTTTTAAGTAGATGATGAAACTGACAAAAAGCCATACTTTTGCCTGCAATACCGAAGCTATGATAGTAACTGTGACCTTGTTGCTTCCAATTCTCAAACTTTATTGCCAGCTTCATTGTCGCTTTGGTTTCACGCAAAAATTCGGCTTCGTTAATACCAAGTACGGAATTGAGGAGTTGTATCGGTGGGATAGTAGCTTCACCTACTCCGACAGTACCTATATCTTCTGATTCAACAAGTTCAATATCAACAGCATTGCCTAAAAGCTTTTTCATGAGTGCAGCTGAAATCCAACCTGCAGTTCCACCACCGAGTATTACGACTTTTTTTACCATGTTTGACATCACTTTATCTGTTAACTGATTGCATAAAGGATTTAGATATACCTATAAAGGCTCTACGCTTCTTATTTCAAAGTCGCCTATGACAAGATTAAAGCAACTTTGAAATAAAAAAACCTGCCAAACGTTAGCCTAGCAGGTTTCTTAAATGCTATTAACTACCTATTAGAACTTGTAGTTTAAGCCGATTGAGTAGTTAGCACCAAAAGACTGATAAGATGTGATTGCACGTGAATCATAATCTTCTGCTTGAATCGTGTCTTCGTCTGTAAGGTTTTGACCTTGTAACGTAACACGTAAACCTTTCAGTGACTCTATACCTGATTGATCGAAGTCATAAGAAATTTGAGCATCCCAAATTTCCGAGCCTAAATCTTCAGTCTCGACTAGTGATAAGCTGTTACCACGCGTTTCTGTTAAGAACTCATCACGTTTAGTACCAGATACGCGAACTTCAAAGCCGTTGTACTCATAGTAAGCCGTCAATGAGTAACTTTCTTCAGATAGACCTGGGATACGACCACCGTCATCCAACTTTCCATCTAAGAATGTCGCACTCATTGCAACACCAAAGCCTTCTAAAGATTTATGAAACTCACGAAATGGAACACTCGCTTGTAATTCGTAACCACGTACAAAACCTTCTAAGCCATCATCAGTAGCATCAATGAAACCGTTAAGTGTAGCTGGTGCTTGGCCTTCAGAACCTTGATGTAACTCAGGAATATACACGTCACTAAAGTCAACAAGTGTCCTACCCGATCTATGCCAGTTAGTTAAGTCTTTATAGAAAAATGTTGCTGCAAAGTAGCCATCTTCTGCAAAGTAATTTTCGTAAGATAAATCAAACTGGTTTGCTTCTAATGGCTTCAAGCCTGGGTTACCTGCACTGCCAGACCAAGGTCCATTTTCAGGATCAGGGTTGTTAATTTGGTTATCGTTATAAGCAAATGTCGCACGATTGTTTGGACGCATATCATCCATACGCGGACGGCTCATTACTTTACCCATTGCAGTACGGATAAATTGATTTTCAGCAATTTCAAAGCTCAAGTTTAATGTTGGTAAAACATCTGAATAATCATCGCTTCCTTTGACTCGTGTTGCTTCAACATAGCCTTGTGCATTTTCAACGGTAGAGAAACCTGTAGAGCTTTGATCTGAGTTGATATATTGTAAGCCAAAATTACCACTCATTAACACTTCACCAAACTCAGCTTCTAAATCAACTTTAACATATACTGTGGTTAATTCTTCGTCTACTGTGTATGTGTCACCTAGTCGGTCTGTTTGTACTAACGAAGCTGGAGTCGCTGTGTAATAACCATCTTTGTATAAAGAAAGACTGTCATAAGCTAACACACCATTAATGCCAATAAAGCCAAGATCAGCGACACCTAATACGTTAGGGATAGGGCCATCACTAGGGTAAGTTGGTGCAGTTAAGTAATCACCTTCGTTAATTTTTTCTTTCGAACGATCTGAGTACATAACACCGAATTCAACGCCTGCTACGATGCCGTATTCAACAACACCTTTCGCAGATAATCGGTAACTATCTAAGTCTTCGTCAAACGCTGGACGGTTAATAAAACCATCTTGTGCATCTCCACCAATTACTGGTGCGCCCCACGCTTGAGGACCTGCTAAACGCATCAGACTTTCATCGGTATAATCAACGCTAGACATTGTCGGATGCTCAGAATAAAACACACCTGAAGACGTCATTTCCCATGCTCGGGCAGCGGTTGGACGACCATCAATACCAGCACGGCCAGTACCAGAATAGCTTTCTACATCAACGATATCTTTATCAACGTCACCCATAGAAGCATCAAATTCTAACGTCCAGTTATCATCAAGGGCATACTCAACATTTAAGCCGAAGGTAGTTAATTCAGACTCTTGAGAACGTGCATCATTGCGTACTACTGAATGGAAACCATCCCAGTAACCAGAAGTTACTAAGCCGTCGTCTACATTCGTTTCAGTGTAATTAACACCACCCCAAACTGGGCCACCTTCTTCTAGGCCACGACGAACATCGTTTTCTTCGAAATCGATATACAAAGCGTCAAATTGAATATTTAAATCATCAGTCGGAGCATACTCAATTACAGCTGCGACAGAGTCACGTTCTAACTTAGCAGAACGTACAAAAGAGTCATGACCACCAAGGATTTTATTTCCTTCTGGCGTATCAGCGTAACCCCATGCACGGAAGTTTTCTTCCTGACGTGGTGTTTCCAAAGAAGATACAACTAAAGCAACACCTAAAGTATCGTCTAAGAATTTATCAACGAAGTTGAAAGATAAACGATGACCATCATTATCATAGTCTGGGTTAGCTGAATCTTTTTCATTTTTTTCATAATTTGCATTAAAAGTCATCACTGAATCTGAGTTCAATGGGCTAACCGTTTGCAAATCAACCGTACCACCAATACCTTGAGCAACTAAACCGGCTTCTGGGGTTTTGTAAACAACAATATTTGATACAATTTCTGTTGGGTATAGATCGTATTCAACACCACGGTTGTCACCCATACCTAATAATTCACGACCGTTTAATGAGGTACCTACGTAGTTTTCGTTAAAACCACGTACTGACAATCCACTCGTACGACCATTACGACGCTCACCAGTAACACCAGGTAAACGCGCTAAAGATTCTGCAACTGAAGTATCCGGTAATTTACCAATATCTTCTGCTGATAGCACTTCAACGATTGAATTTGTGCTCATTTTAATCGCTTGAGCACGTTGTAAGCTGCCGCGAATACCGCGAACTTCAATCACTTCAATTTCTTTTTCTTCTGCTTTAACTTCTTCAGCAGCTACTGCATACATTGGTGCACTAACAGCCAAAAGGCCGGTAGAAAGCATGGCAAGTGTCATTTTGCTTGGCTTAAATTTTAACATGTAGGTTTCTCCCCCGTTTCATCCCTGTATTTCTTGTTGTTTACAGCAATCCTGCTGATGCGATGTATTATATTATTGAAACTTTATCTACCAGCCGTTTATGGATGGTTAACCTAATATAAGACGGTAAATCAGCTAAAAATACAGATTGCATACGTATTCAAAAACTTAGGCAAACAAAGCCAAAGCTCAAATACATTGATATTTCACTGCCTTTATTAGTATAGAAGGCACAATGGATTTAAAATAAGTGAGCTATGTACACTGCCCTTACTCTCTTAACCCCCTAATTATAAAAGGTTAACACGATCCATCCACTATATTACGAACCTTTACGTAGCTATCATTCAAAATATATCTGATAGACAGGCAAGCTAAACATTCTCGTTTATCAAACGGCATTGAATACGTATGCAAAGTCATTAAGGAGTCATAAAGAAAAGTAATATCATTTGGGTTATTGCTTATTTTAAGCTGAGTAATTACTCAGCGAATCCGGATAAAATTCAAGGTTAATACCTTAAAAAATATCAAAACTCAATACGCCTAGCCTTTGCGCTAAATCAATGAATATTCAAAGTCAGGTACCTTTTCATCCGTTAAATAACTACAATAACTATACTGACTGTTTAAACTTGTTCTCAGGACGCAAAGATGACCAATAATCATAGCTTTATAATGCTAATACTATTCGCTATTTCAAGTAATCTCGTGCTCGCAAATGATTCGTTAACAAACAAAGCATTGCAAAACGAAAAATTGATAACAGAAGCCAAATCAATAGCGAAACGCTTTGGTTCAACATTAAAGCCACAGTTAAAACAAGCATTGCAATCTGGTGGGTTTACTCATGCTGTTAAAGTTTGTTCTGTGAAAGCACCTGAAATTGCTCAACAATTATCAGCAGAAACTGGTTGGCAAGTAAAGCGAGTCAGTTTGAAGCCTAGAAATAGCTCAACCGCGATTACTGATGATTGGGAAAATCAGGTATTAAATCACTTTGAACAATTGCAAGTGCAAGGAAGTCCAATAGCCAAGCTAGCTTATTCAGAAAACGTTTCCGGTGAATTTAGATTTATGAAGGCACAAGGTGCTGAACCTTTATGTTTGAATTGTCACGGCACAAACATTCAGCCAGCGATCAAAGACATACTGAACCAACTTTATCCTGACGATAAGGCAACTGGTTACCGTCAAGGACAAATACGTGGTGCAATCAGTTTAACAAAGTCATTATCTAACTAGAGCGGTTTTATAGGTAAGCTATTAGTACAATTAAAGAGACATAAAACAAAAAACCTAACAATAAAGTTAAATTAACCTTTTTAGCTTTGTTTGTCTTAAAGCTTGAGAAATCCCTGAACTCTATTTCGAATCTACCAAACGTTAATGCTTTTAAAATGAAACAACCTGTCGAGTAAAAAAGAAAACCGACGGCTGTATCAATTAGTAACCAAACAAATATATCGATAACGATACTCATACCTACTCCTAAAAATAAAGCCGCTTATTATTCAGACACCTTTGTAATGCGCACCTACATCATTATCTTTAATACAATTAACCTCTCAATACACTGGCATACTGGCAATCTATTCCACTGCTATTTGTCATGACAGCGATTACTGCAATTGTGTTGGTGCGCTCATTTAATAAATTGCCATTGGGCGACTATATCGTGGGTAAAGATAATTATCGAGCTCCTAAAAACACAAAAGCGCGATAAACACTTAGGTTTAAACTAAGCGTAAGTATTTGACATGAAATTGCAGCTGCTATTTATAAATGTGCTGATGAGGTAATAACTATAATCGTCCCCTCCTCTCATATTGAGGGTTAATAGTGAATTACTATTTTGACGAAAATTCGGCGTTTAAAATGGTATTAGCCCATTGACTTAACTGATAAACACTCAACATATTGATTGTTGTTCACATTTTCACCTAAACGTTGTTAAGCGGCAGGCAAGCCAATGATTTGGCCTGTCCCGCCCAGCCCTAGGCGGCGCTAGGTTGTTATGTATTTCGATGTTTAACAATGGAATATGCTTGAACAATTTTAGCTAGATTAACAAGCGATATACTAAAGTTTATAAAAACGCCTAAAGCAACGTAAATGTGCAACTCTAGGCCAGTTTATTTTCTAATGGCCCGCAACATCCATGATGTTTTTTCATGAATGCGCATACGGTCTGAGACTAACGATGCTGTTGACTCATCATCTGCTGATTGGGCAAGCTTTAATACTTCTCTTGAGGTTCTAACTACCTGCTCATGGCCCTGAGTTAACATATCTACCATTTCTTCCGAACTTGGCACTCCCTCAACCTCTTTGATTGAACTAAGTCTAGCGAACTCTTTGTATGTACCTGGAGCGGCAACATCTAAAGTTCGAATACGCTCAGCTATATCATCTACTGCGACCGCTAATTCAGTGTAATGCTCTTCAAACATCAGGTGTAATTCTCTAAATTGAGGACCACTTACATTCCAATGAAAATTATGTGTTTGTAAATACAAAGTATAAGAATCTGCCAAAAGGCGCTTTAGACCTTCAGCAATTCTCTGCCGATCTTCAGTATTTATACCTATGTCAATTTTAGTCATTCTATTTTCCTATCCAATTAAAAATTAATATTAAAGTTCAAAACGCATTTTGATTTTGCCACGATAAATAGACGCGACCCGTCTTTCACTTGACTGCTACTTCGTACTCTATATGTGTTATATATCCTAGACTCGAATGTAACCCTTGTCTATTGTAAATAGGGATTTAAGTAACTCTTTTATAACATATTTAATTTATAGATTATTGGAAAGCTATCATACCGAATCACGCCAGTATTGAGTGAATGAAAGAATGACCTAAGTTTTACATTATCAATACAGCATTGAGAAACTCATCAGAGTTTTAACGGGGAGTGTTTTTGACTGTAATTGATCCAATGTCTAACTATCATACGCCAATAAAACACAAAAAATACAAACTACTATACGACACTAACGATACTATAATATCCTGAAGAAATAACGGCTATTAGGTCATTCAAACCGAGCTATTATTGGACTTTATACGCATATTGTTGGTTCTTGGTTCAGTCATACCTTATGTCCTTTGGATACGAGTTCAGCTTATTTTAAAACCTGTTATTCATTATCTCTGAAATGTGATATTGATATTATGTGCTTGATGCCAGTGATATTTAATAGTGAGTTTCTGAGTGGACGGTTCGAATAACGCGGCTTGTGAAGCAAGTTTCATTGCTCGATCGCCTTTAACTATAGGAATAGTTTTATCTCCCAATAGTATTTGAGACGGCACTTGAGTCCAGTTGTGAACGACTAGACTTGTTTCTCTAGATAATGGCATATCCGGGTAGCCTTTGCCTTGACGGGATACACTAAACATCAAAGTAGAACTGTCTTTTTGTGGTTCGAATGCCGCATTAAAATCAAGTAAGTCAAACGTGCCATTGTCAATGGCATCAGCGCTTTTACCATCATCTTCATACATTCTCCCTGACGCAGAGGTAATACTTGGATCGTGATAGTAATGTAAGGTTAGCTGTTCACTACGGTAATTTTTTGTAGAATCAATCGGCGCTATCATAGGTACAAAACTACCCGCCCTGACGAGTACAGGAATCGTCTCAAGAGATACGGGGTAATCGAGCAGTTCATTGCCTTGAATACGATTGCCATTCCACCAGTCAAACCAAATACCGTTCGGCACATGCACCTTAACTGACGAAACATTGGGGTCGGTCACCGGCGTGACAAGAAAGGCATCACCCCACAAATAGGTTTGTTTTTCTAAAATCAGTGATTTGTCTTGTTCATTCTCGAAAAATAAAGGGCGCATCAACGGCATGCCTGTGGTGCTATTTTGATAAGCTAAGGTGTAGTTATAGGGTAATAGTTGATACCGTAATTTGATGAATTTACGCACTATATCTTTCGTTTGTTGATCATGAAAAACCGGCTCAGGGGCAATATTTTCTTGAGCATGTGGACGATAAACTGGCTGAAATACGCCGTACTGTAACCAACGGGTATACATCTCGGCATCGAAAGACTCGCCGCCAGCAAAGCCGCCCAAATCTGAATGAGTGTAAGCTAAACCAAATAAGCCCATCTGCAAACTTAATTCCACTTGCGGCTTTAGCCCTCCCCAAGATCGGCTGACATCGCCAGTCCATGGAATTACGCCATAACGCTGCGAGCCAACAAAGCCTGAGCGCATCATAATCATGGGCCGCTCATTAACAGCCATGCGCTTGTGGTTGTTATAGACCATTTCTGCCCATTGATGACCGTAGACATTGTGCACTGCCGCCCCCGTCACCTGCTCACCGGAGTCCAAGTAATGAACAATATCATCAGGATGAACTTCTGGCTCACCTAAGTCGCCCCACCAGCCATTCACCCCTTGGCGATGCAGCATTTGATAAACGTGATTAAACCAATCACGTCCTTGCTGATTAAACACATCAATCAAGCCAGTATTACCGAAATAAAAGTCAAAGGTATAAGGCTCGGCTTCAGGAGTTTTAATTGCTAGCGCATCAGCATTAACCGCTGAGTTCCACTTTGAAGACGATGTTAAAACAAACGGCTCGGTAATCACGACCGTATTGATACCATCTTGCTGTAAGTCAGCAATCATCCGTTCTGGCTCAGGAAAGCTATCTTGGTCCCAGTCTAAATTCCCCATCGTGCCTTTGACCTCTTTGCCAAACCAATACAGATCAAGTACGAGGGCATCAAGCGGCATATCTTCATCTTTAAACGCCTGCACCGTGCGTCTCACTTCTTGTTCGTCATGATAACCAAATCTTGAAGCAAAGTTACCCAACGCCCAGCGCGGAGGCATCGGCTGCTTACCGGTTAATTCAACATAGTTTTTGATCAGCTCAGGGTAACTTCCTCCGCCAACAATGAGATAGGCACTACGACCCGCAACGGCATTAAATGATAAAATATTGGCTTCACTCGCCCCGATATCCATTTGACCGCGCGCCGTATTGTCAAAGATCACCATATACTTTTTATCTGACATTAATGCCGGTAAACCAAAGTACATCTGTTTAGATTCAGTGGTATAGCCATAATGCGCTTTATTGTACAAAGGAAGGATATGGCCACGACGATCCATACCTAATACTCGTTCACCACCACCGAGCAATTGCTCATCGTCACTTATGCTAAACCTTAGCGCTATACCCTTTCCATCGACACTAAAACCGCTCTCTTCGGCAATTAACAATTGTCCTTGGCGATAATAACTTAACGCCATGGTGTCTTTGTTTAGTTTGGCAACAAGGGCTCCCGTATCAAAAGATAGGTGTTTGGTGGTTTGTGTTATTTTAAGTGGTACGGATGTTCTGTTAACAATTGAATATGAGGGTAATTGCACGTGCTGCGAGTGCTCAAAAACCACTTCGAATGCGTTGCTATGTTGGGCGCTTAAAGTCAAGCGTTTGACAATGCCGTTCACCTCGCCTTGAATTTCAACACTATCGCCGACTAATTGATGGCTCAAATAACCGGCGAGGCTGCTATTAGCATAAAGCAGCGAGCCGATCAGCCAGATGATGGTCTTGAATAACAGAATGTAGTCTTTCATTAGCTTCTTTTATAATGTCAAAGGTTGAACGTCACTAGGGTCTGTTGATCTTTCGCGGTTAGATTTTGTTCAAGATAAATCAACAGACCCTAAATCATTTTAGCGGTATTTATTTACAAGTAGCGAGCGTAATTAACCACTTGTTAGGATATGTCCGCTTGAATACGTATGCAGGCGATGGGCAAGTAAAAGCCAAAGGACTAGCATGAGATAAAATGAAAATAACAATATGCGATACGATTGGTGAGTTCGCCAAATTCGCATCACTGAGTTGGATACCTGATGAAACGATACGGTTTATTACTCCCCTTTACCCTGCTATTTTTTGGCTGTCAGCAGGACAATGATCAAGGCTTACCTGAAAATACATCAACCATTGTGACAGTAAACAATAGCAATGCTGCAATCACTAGTGACTTTTCAGCTCATTGGCTCACTAATGACTTAATCTTGCTAGCCCAAGCAAACCAAGACGTTGAGTATCACTTGGTTAACAGAGCTAATAAGGGCAAAAATACGGTCGCTTTAACCCACATCACTATGCCGAACTGGGTGCCAACAAAGTATCCACACTTAGCTAACTTCAGCGCATTTAACCTAGAACTATCAACCGAAACAGCTAAGGCATGGCTCAAGCAACCTTTGTATGTGCAGGCACGCAAAGATTCAAACGCCCACATAGCTCATGTGCAAACCGGCGAAGTGTTAGATGTACTATTTACCTCAGCAGATAATGACGCCGATGAAGTGCAAGCTTTAGGCTCACAATTAACCAGTGATGGTGTGGTTTTTAAGTTATGGGCGCCAACGGCAACAAACGTCACAGTATTACTGTTTGATCAGTATAAAAAGCCACTTGAGCCTGCAACACTGCAACTTAAAGAAGACCAAAATACTGGCATTTGGCAGGGTGAAATCAAACATAGCGCGGCAAGTAAAAATTTAGCTTATCAATACTACCAATATCAAATAGACGTGTTTCACCCCGCGACACAGCAGTTTGAAAACCTTACCACCACAGATCCCTATTCATTGAGCTTATCGACCAACAGTGTTTATAGCCAAATCGTCAATTTAGATGATGCTCAAACACAACCTCAACATTGGTCTAATCAGATCGTCCCTACGCTAGAAAAACCCGAAGATGCCATTTTATATGAAACTCATATTCGCGATTTTTCAGCAATAGAAAAGAAGCTTTCAGATCAGCAATATCGAGGTAAATATAAAGCATTCACCGAACAAAATAGTGATGGAATTAACCATATAAAGTCTTTACGAGCAGCGGGGCTTAATCATATTCACCTATTACCCGCCTTCGATATCGGTACCGTTAATGAGGAAGAATCAATTGACCTGACAAGTTCGCTTAGAGAAGTTTGTGATATTGCTCCTAAAGTCAGTATTTGTCAGCAAGCGTTTGATCAATCGTTAACCTTGTCGAGTGTGCTCTCCTCATTTGATCCTAAAACAGGCGATGCTCAAGCCTTAGTGACCGAACTTAAAACATTCGATAAGTACAATTGGGGCTATGATCCTTTCCATTACACGGTACCCGAAGGTAGTTACGCGACCCACCCTGACGGCATTACTCGTATTGTAGAATTTAGAGAAATGGTGCAAAGCCTTCATCAGCTAGGCTTTCGAGTGGTGATGGATGTTGTCTATAACCATACCCATCAAGCGCGGATGGAAAAAACCGCGGTACTCGACAAAATCGTACCTAACTATTACCAACGTTTAGACCCAATCTCTGGTCAGATTGAGCAATCAACGTGCTGTGATAACACAGCAACCGAACGAAAAATGATGGCAAAGCTGATGGTCGATTCTTTAGTCGTTTGGGCTAGAGATTACAAAATTGATGGTTTTCGTTTCGACTTAATGGGACATCAACCTAAAGCGTTAATGTTAAAGGCAAGAGAAGCCGTTCGCGCAATCGATCCTGATACTTATTTTTATGGCGAAGGTTGGAATTTTGGCGAGGTCGCTAACAACCAACAATTTGTTCAAGCAAGCCAACTAGAGTTAGCAGGCACAGAAATTGGTACCTTTACCGACCGACTGCGAGATGCCGTTCGAGGCCCAGGCATAAGTGTACAAGGTAATGATATACGACGAAATCAAGGCATTGGCAATGGTTTGAAAACCCGACCGAATGAACTCAATACCGGTCATCAAGCAAACGCACCTGACTACTTTTTGCTAATGGATCAAGTCAGAATTGGCCTAGCCGGCAATTTAGCCCACTTTCCTCTGAACGACCGTTTCGATCAACAAGTCACGGGCAAAGATATTCCTTACGGTGATCAACCCACTGGTTATGCATTAGATCCTGCAGATACCATTAATTACATCTCCAAGCATGATAACCAAACGCTGTGGGACAATAATCAATATCGAAACGCTACTGATTTGACCACCAAAGAGCGCGTGCGCTTGCATAATCAAAGCCTAAGTTTTGCTCTGCTAGCTCAAGGTATTCCATTTTTACATATGGGCTCTGAGTTACTGCGATCTAAATCCTACTTAAGGGATAGCTATGATTACGGAGACTGGTTCAATCGTGTCGATTTTTCAAAGCAGTCTAATTTTTATCATATAGGTCTGCCACCCGCGGAAAAAGATAGTGCCAATTGGCCATTAATTACGAATCTGTTAGAGAAAAACCAAGGACGAGATATTGTTGGGCAACAAGACATTGAATTCGCCTCACAAGTCTTTACCGAATTTTTACGTATCCGCTCAACCAGCCCATTATTTTCATTAGCAACCGCTGAGCAAGTGATTGATCAAGTTAGCTTTTTGAATACCGGCAAAAATCAACAAATAGGCTTGATCGCGATGCGCATTCGGGCAGGTGCTGATGAACCAACAAAAGAACAAACTAGTTCAACCTATGCTGAAGTGATGGTGTTATTCAATACCTCACCAATGCAACAAAAATTCTCAACAACTTTTGCGCGCGGATACCAGTTACACTCCGTGCAACAAAGTGGTGTCGACAAACAAACTCAGCAAAGTAGAGCCACAGAAAAGGGGTTTAGCGTACCTGCATTTACCACTGCCGTATTTGTAAAGCCGATGAGGTAAACCATAAAACAGTGAGCGATATCGCTGATACTATGCGGATTCATTAGTACACATATTTTCAGCAGTTGAGTAATACATAGAGCACTTAGAGCCTTTATCTTGGTGGCTCGACACAGTAGTTATCAAAAAGCCAGAACAAGAAAAACTCATTGAAATTGAGCACTACAGTGAAATATTAGATGATAAGCCTCAGAAAGTGCGTTTATCTTTGAAGTTAACTAAAGGCTATTTACTGAGCAAGAAATAAAGTAGTGCTTTATATTCTTGCATGCTAGTAACTCTGGTTAAGATAGGTTTGTATTTTCCGTTAACGATAAGAGTAGGAACAGAAGTAACTTTTTGTGCTCGCAAAGCACCAGTTTTTTGTTTCATCTCACTATGCTTAATATCTACAGTAAAACTACTCGCTGTGCTGTCATACATAATTTCACTAACACCAAAACTCATAAACAACGCTTTAATTTCTTCAGCCGAAGAAAAGTCACCTTTATTAATATGAATTTTTTTAAAAATGGCAGCAACGACTTTATCCTTGATACGCATTCTTTCACTGATGATGAGTGCTCTTGAAAGCAATGCTTCAGTATCGGAATTACGATTGGGCATGCCTTCGACATGGTTCTTTACAAGCTTAGCTCGACCGGGGATATTGTTTTCCAAGTCCTTAATAAAAGGTTCTTGGCTATAACAGTGTCGACAATAAAAAGAGAAAAATTCTCTAATTTCTTTTTGTTTAGTTTTTGGAGTATCTAGAACGGTATAATGCACGTCCTCAAAAAATTCTGAAGCTAATACAGATTGAGTAAAAAGTGCCAAACAGGCAAACATCACTCCTCTTAAGTACATCATCTGTATTCCCTATCTATCGAAAAACGTTAAAAGCTAAAAGGTTTCAAGCTAACGTCCAAAGCTTCGAAAACTTAACCGTATCCTACCAGTTTTAAGACATTTTTGTTAAAGGATCAACCAGATCTTTAATAATCCATAAATTTCTATTGTTCATTTAGTACATAGCCCCGCTTAAGTGTTGTTGACAGCAACATAACGCTCATCTCATTTATGATGTCTTGCCCTTTAGTAAGAAATACACCAAACAATTATCAACACTACTTAAAAACTAATCGATTGAGTTCAAATCTATATTGGAAAGCGTTAGGAATATATAACTTAGAGAATTGTTTGTAGTTAGCAGCTTTATATCCATCATTGTTCATGTAATCGCTAATTACTTCTATGTTTGCCTTATCTGCCATTATAAATGGTATACGGTAAGTGTTTTTTTCAAAACCAGTATCAGAATACCCATGAGCAATATCGTGCGCTAGTATCAAAGCCCAAACGGCTTGCATATGATTACCGCCTAAACTAAACGCAAGCTTGCCCTCAGACACGGCATCCAAACCCGATTTAGTCCAGTCAATTCCAGCAATTAATGGCATATCATCTGTGGTAACTAGTTTAGAGGCTACTTGGTACGCACTCAACGCTGTGTCATCATTTGCTGCCCAAATCAGATCGATTGAACCATATCGACTGTATAACTGCTCGGTCATGCGAGCGGCTAGAGCAGCATTCCAATCAGCGTGCACTAATTGCAGCAATTCAAGTTCAGGACTCAATTTTTCAGCCCGCTTTAAACCTCTGTCTTTTTGGTGAGACGTTTCTAACACCAAACCTCCACCAATTGCCACCATTCTATATTTTTTATTTGGCAATTCATGGCTATTCATCGCCTGTGCCATATTAAGTAGATTACGAGCTTGCAAAAAGCCTGAACTTTCATCATCTGCAAGTACTTGCGCTAACCAATATTTATAGTTTTGCTGCGGATAGCCGACTTCCTCTCGCTCTTTAAGTGGTACACCAGAAGAAATAGTAATCATTGGCACTCGGTGTTGTTCGACTAGCTCAAGAAGTGGTTTCGCGCTCGCCCCTCTAAAAGCAGCAATGAGATAGTCAGGTTTATCTTCACTTTCAAGCAATGATTTGGCTTTGGGGTAGTAGTCAAATCGTTCGGCAAAGTCAGCATGATGAAATGTTAGCTTCACATTGAGTTGTTTAGCTGCCGGAAGCAGCGGATTGAGCATGCTATCCCAAAAAGGACTCGTACCGAAGTCGGGTACTAATAAAGCGACATGAATTTGCTTTGCTGAAACCGAAAAACAAGCTACTACACAACAAAGTATCACTGTCCATTTCATATAAATAACTGCTCCCTAATCACCGTGAGTCACCTTAAAGGTTACTAAAGGTTTCACTTTTATCAAGTTCCCTGCACAAAAACATCGAGTAAGAGAAAGTTTTACTGAATACCTATGTAGATTACGTTAATCCAGTTGATGAAGTTATCTGACCGATTAGGTTAATTGGGCGAATGAAAAGTAAGCGGATAAAGGTGTTTTGGTGCAACGCTTAAAAACCCTTTAGCTAAAACGAAATTACACCAAAGATTTCTGACAAAACTGGCTAAGCGCTGACAATCCTTCTGGGAAGTTTTTTTGCCCCAACCCTAGGCGAACAAAGTTGTCATCAAGCCCAAATAACTTTGCCGGTAGAAGTAACACACCTGATTGCTGTGCTAACTCAGCAAGCCACTGCTCCAAAGGAGTATCGGTATTAACTTTTAATAATGACAAAATACCTGCTTCTGGGCTTGCCCATGAAAATAACGGCTGATGTTCATTGATGAAACGAGCCATCGTTAGTTTGTTGTCCCGAATAATGGCTAAATTATTCGCAATAATGTCATCAGCATTTTTCAGCGCCTGTTCAGCGATTAGTTCATCAACAAGACTGGTGCAAATAGAGCCATAAGCTTTAATCGCCAGCAACTGTTCTAATAGCTGGCTATTTTTTGTCAGCACCCAACCAATACGTATTCCTGCTAAGCCAAATGATTTAGACAATACAGACACGACAATGGTTTTGTCATAATCAAGGAAGTTATGTGCCAGAGTATGGTCTTTACTGTGAGCTGATTTACTTGCAGACTGATGAACTAATGGCTGAGTCACGTCATCACTGAGCAAAAAGCAGTTATAAGCCTGAGCAAGTGAAAGAATTTCTTGTTGCTGCTCTCTATTTAGCCATGCCCCGGTAGGGTTATGCGGTGAGTTAATAACAATAAGCTTAGTGTTATTATTGATACTGGCTCGCAATTGCTCCAGATCAAACTGCCATGTTCCGTCGTAACTCAGTGGTATAGCACAAACTCTGGCACCGTATTGCTCAACCATATTAACGAGAGACGGATAACTCGGTGTGAAAACAACCACTTCGTCACCTGGTGCCAATAAAGCCTTATAGACTGCAGCAAGGCCTTCTTGCGCGCCAGCAAAGGTCATCACATCCTCGCCAGTAAGGGCAATATTATGACGGTTATGTCGCTGGTGAAAATCGGCAATAGCGTTTCTTAACGCGAGATCCCCTTGAATTGATGCATACTCAAGGGGTCGATTTAATAGTCGCTCGAGTTGTTCAGGATCGCGCAAAAATAACTGCTTCAGCGTCATTGTTTGAGCGCAAGAGTGGCTGAGATTGTATTTGATCTCAGCGTTTAACTGGCGTCCATATTGAATATGCGCGGGCAATTCAAGTGAAGGGCTTATCCTCACTTTAATCGCCATACCGACATTTGTTTTTGGCTGACCGCAACATTACGAGCATCAATAGTTAATTCTTGTGCCAATTCATGTTGTTCAACAAAATCAAAATGAGCAGACAACAACTGCTCCAGACCTTCTCGGCCAGTGACATTTTCACCATTAACTTTAATGCCACCAAACCACTTTGCTTTATCAGTGTTAGCCGGATCAAATCGATAATCACTGACCACAATAAGTATGCCATCAGCATTAAGACGTTGATGCGCTGTTTTAAAAAATGCTCCCGGCTCATAGTGTTGTTCAATCAGGTGCTGCACTAAAATAACATCATAGTGATTGAATATGTCTTTTAGATTACTGGCATCACCTTGGCTAAAGAGAATATTTTTACCATCAGGCAGATCTAAAGGCTCTCTTTTTATCTCTTTATAATCAAGTAGTTCACCCTCATCAACCAAGGCATAACGCACACCTTGTTCAGTTTGCAACCTGACGCCATGCTGAATCAACCGGGCAGAGAAATCGACACCGTCCAAGTACGTAAACACTTTCGATAATTCAAAGGTACTGCGCCCAACACTACAACCTAAATCAAGCAGCTTATCGGTTTTAAGTTTATGATGTTCAATAACATCTCTAACTTTGTTAGCAACCGCTAAGGCATAGTTCTGGTTGACCAACTTAGGCTGCCCATAATGGGCTTCTAATTGTTGGCAAATATCTGGGTTAGTTTCAAAGTGATTGACTGATATTTTTGGGGTCTCAGGATGTTTGCTTTCAATATACCTAAAGCCTGCATGTTGAAAGAAATGTCGTCTAAAGGCATAGCGAGAACTTTTAATGGTTTCATTGCCGGTAGAAATCCACGAACCACCTTTGATCAAGTTATGTTGGCCATCAAAGGTTGGTGTTGAAAAATCATCATAAAGCGGATGAACTTTAAAGCCTTCAAAAGCATCTATTTCAGATTCGGTCCATTGCCAGACATTGCCAGTGACATCATAAAAGTCACCTTGCGCGAACATATCAACCGGACAACTCGAACTAAAATGTTCAAGGTTAATATTGGCCTGAGGAGACTGCGGTTTATTGAGGCTATTAGGCAGATTATTGCGCAGCACATACCACTCGGGCTCCGACGGCAATCTGACGTTGGCTCCAGTTTCTTTACTTTTCCAATTGCAAAAAGCCTTAGCTTCTAAGTAATTAACTTCAACGGGCCAATCTAATGGCAGAGGCATGATATTGAGTAAATTGCGCTGGTAATAAGCTCCATCTTCTTTACTCCAAAATCTTGGCATATCTGGCTGTTTGTAAGTTAACCACTGTTGCCCTTCTTCAGTCCAATATTCAGAAGTTTGGTAACCGCCAGCTTCAACAAAGGCCATATATTCTTGGTTAGAGACTAAATGCTTACTGGCTTTAAAATCTGGAACTTCTATTGAGGCTTTACCGTATTCATTGTCCCAACCATAGGTATGATCTGATTCTGATTTACCCAGTTCAACTAATGTTCCTGAAACGTCGAGTAACGCATTATCAGGCGCTTGGCGGGTCTGCTCACAAGTTTGCCATTGCTCATTACTAGTAAGGTAAGGCAGCGGTAGCATGCGCATGATCACAGAAGAGGTTTCTAAGTGAATGCGCTCATGCTCAGCCCCCATTAAAATAATCCAAGCCAAAGAATCTTGGGTAATAGGTAGGGTTAACTCCATATCATCGATCAACTGACAAACCAGCTCTAAAACTTCATTACGATAATGACGCACTTCGTCGACTGCGGGCCAGTCATAATGAGTGCTGTCTAAATCGTCCCAGCTCATTTCATCAACACCTACCGCACAAATGGCTTCCAAGCGTTCATTGATTCGACCTTTAATAAACTTACCCAAGATTAACTTATTAACATAAAAAGTCGCGGTATGGCCGTAGTAAAAAATCAAAGGGTGTCTCAGAGGCTCTGGACGCAAATAATAAGCACCATCACTATTTAACAGACCAAATAAAGATTCATAACTCGAACATGAATTGAGTAAATATTGTTTAATTTCTGCTTTTTTTTCTAATACACAGCTACCGCTAAGCGACGGTGTTTCGAGCTGATTTTTAGCTATATTCATAACACAGGTTCATTTATTGTTTTAGGGTGAGAGAACTTAGCTAAAACACTACGTTTTAGCTGACCACCAAGATCAGTATTAATCATCGATTTTACGGGTTCAAGTGCAAGATCATTGATGTACTGCTGAGAGCGATTAATTCGTTCACTGAGCCAGTCACTTTCTTTAAATAGTGTGACAGCGTCAAAGCCGTTTGAACTTCCTTTGAGTTGCATAGGTAACATTTGTTCTGTCTGCTGAACTTTTAACATTTCTTGGCACCTTCCTTGTTGGTATATATCTAACGCGTCAATTAAATTAGCTAAAGCATAAATGACATTCAAGTAAGGATCGTAGTGGATACTTGATGCCCCTAATCGATGTTCAATTCGCGCCGTTTTTTGCCAGTTATGCTCACTCACTAAAGGCTGATGAAATTGATCGAGCAAAACCGCCTCCAACCCCATGGGTTGATTGTGTTTGCCGAGCTCCTTGTATAAAGCAATACTGCCTTGGTGGCCTCCTGAAATATCCGTCGGCGAACATAACTCTCCGTCAAGGCCGTATTTAGTTTTCAGCGCCAGCCTTTCGAAAGCATCGGCCTCGGGCATGTATAGCAAACAGCACGCTAAACTTGTCTCAATAAAACATTGTTGTAGATATTCACCAAAGCCATGGTCACAAATAATATTATTACCATTAGCGTCTAACGCGCTGATATTAATTTGTACAGCATTTGGAATATGCACCGCTCGATTTTCATGACTAAATATATTCTTACTGCTTTGTGCTAACTGACCTTTATCGCCAGACCATATTACTGGTTTAATTAAGGTGGCTTCAACCCCTTGTTCGGCAAACCACTGGGGTAATAAGGACATTGCGTAAGCTAAATTTTGAGCTTCTTTAAGAGGCGTTTGACCAGAAAAGTCTGAGACATATTCCCACTGATGCAGCCAGTACTCGGGGACTAGTGTGCCCTCAATGCCTAATGCCTTAAATTTAGCATTGATGACAGCAAAATTTATTTTGGGATTAGCTAGGTATTTAGGAAAGCGACAACAACCCTCCAATTCAAAATGAACAAGCGGTGTAAAGCCGAGCAAACGAATGTGCTGTTGCAGTAGTTGCAATATTTGGCGAGTTAATGCGTTATTTGAATTCATCAATCATCGACAACTTAGGCACCGGCAACAACCACTTGATTTTTGCCTTGTTGCTTCGCTTGATATAATGCTTTATCCGATTGAATATATAATGATGCGCGATCATTAACTATTTCACTTAGTTCGGCAATACCAATACTAACCGTGATCATCACTTGTAAGTTGTCTTCGGTACAGAAAAATTCATTTTGAATATTATTTTTTAAACGTTCTGCCACTTGTAGTGCAATTTTGCTATCGGAACGAGGCAAAATACACAAGAACTCTTCACCACCGATGCGACCAAGAATATCACCAGTACGCAATGTTGTTTGAGCCACCTCAACAACGCGGCACAGCACCTCATCTCCGAACGGATGCCCATATAGGTCATTGACTCGTTTAAAGTCATCAATATCAAAAAGCAGTACGGACAGTTCACCTCGATGACCAGAGGTCGTCGTTAACAGTTTTTCAAGATGATCAAATACATAGCGACGATTAAATACCTTTGTTAGCGGGTCGGTAATCGATAAGGCAAATACTTTTTTATGGTTTTTATGTTGAAGATAAAGAATAACGAGAATCGAAAAAATGATACACACACCCAGAGCAATCATAAAATATTGCTGCACTACTTGCTGCTTTTGTTGTTTAACCTGCAGTAATTGATACTTCTCTCTTTGTTTTAATGCCGAAATTTCGATGTCTAGACGCTCTAAGTCCATTGTTTCTCGGAGGCGAATAATTTTCTGACTAGCATTGTTTATCAACAATTGCGTATAGTTTTCATAATATTGCCTTAACATTAAATAACCTTGTTCGATATTTCCTTGCGCATACTGCAACATCCCGTCTACTTTTATGACGCCTAACTGCCAAGAAGTACCATCTAGCTCAGGGAGTAGATCGTAAATTGCTTTGGCTTGATTGAGCGCCTTTTCTGCTTCAACTAAGTTATTTAATTGGATAAAGCATATGCTTTTGTGTCTATACAGCTCAGCGTTATAATCAATTTGTCCATTTAAGGTTAATGCGTAATCAAGGACAGTGATCGCTTTCTCGCATTGGCCGCTTTCCGCATAGGTAACGCCTAGACCATATTCCCCGAAAAAACTAATCTCTTTATTGGGTGTAAATGAAATTTTTTCTCGATATTGATTATACTTCTCTATCGCTAAATCAAACTTTTTCCAATAACGATATGTGGTTGCTAAGCCATAGATTGCTTCAGCTACATAAGGTTGGTAGCCTAACCTTTCATAGGTATCTAAGGCTTTTTGATAATAGCTAATGGATTTTTCGTAATCATCCATATAACCATAAATTGCGCCATAAGTTTCATTAATTACCGCAATGAGAAAATGATCATTTAAAGCGAACGCAGCGATGTATGCGTCCTGCATATCAATGAGTGATGTTTCATAATGCTCGCTGAGAGTACGAGTATAAGCAGCTTCCTGCTTTGCTATCACATACAAGTGATTTAGACCGGCTTTACGAGTATCGATTAGAGCACGTTCAAGGTGAGCTAACGCCTCTTTATATAACCCTTTACGCTGCGATAAAATACCTTGATAAATCGCAAGAGCGCTGATGATCTCAATATCAGTAGTTTCTGTGATCAAAGAGACTGCTGTGAATACTGTTATTTCAAATTGATCATTTAAATAAAGTAACCTTTCGGATTGAGCCTTGCGATATAAAAGCCATAAATAGGCATCTGCATCTAGCGAATCTCGTTTCGTCTTCTCTATTTCAAGTAACTGTAAATACACAGGATGAGGAATCCTGTTGATGTCGCCACCTAATGATTTGAAATGGCCAACACTCAACGCCGCTTCGTTGGCATAAACCTGGGTGATAAATAATAAGAGGGGAACAGCTAAGATTTTAAGAAACGAATTCATGAATAAAAATCGCACCTAAAACGACCAATAATTGAAATAACTTTAACATATTTAACCATCAATGCACGTGAGCTTTTTACAAGCAGTTTATAATCTTACGAACCAAAGTTATTATCAGATCGATTTTTCTCATGATGACTCATTACGTCGTCGAGCTAAACTACTTTTACTGATATTCATCCTGTTATTTGTAGTTTGATTGCTTCCATTTGAGCTTGCAGCCACAAACTGCTGCGATGAGGCATCACATCAGACTCAAGCTCGCCGTTTAAAATGGCGTTTGTAACAGCTTGAGCTTCATAATTAAAGCCGAGGCTTTTTCTTTGTTCGTCAAAAGAATCCACTTTTTTCTCTAACTGATATAAATCACATCGAGAAGCCCGCCAAAAATCAGGAATTTCAATGTAGCCTTTATCACCGATAAGGTAAGCGTAATTATGTAACTTACACCGAAACGATGTCGCTAAACTCACTATTGCATTGCCAATATTTGCTAGCATTATCACATCATCTTCTACCCCGTTTGGAGCTAGGTGACTATTAACTTGCCACACTTCTGGCGACTGTTCATCTAAGATAAGTCCTGCGATAGCAATAGGGTAAATCCCCATATCTAGTAAACAGCCTCCGGCTAATGACTTGCTATATTCTCGGCTATTCTCAACATAGGGCATCGGGTAACCAAAATCTGCTTTTACATGCAGCACTTTGCCTATTCGACCTTGATCAACCCATGACTTTGCTTGTTTGAGCGCGGGTAAAAAAAATGTCCACATCGCTTCCATCAAAAAAACTCCCTGTGACTTGGCTAAGCTTTTTAGTTCAAGCATTTGAGAAGAATTAATAGTTATCGGTTTTTCACATAACACATGTTTGCCCGCTTTAATTGCGTCAACAGCATGTTGAAAATGAAAGGTATGCGGGGTTCCTATGTATACAACATCAATATCTGGATCATCAAATAAGGCCTGATACCCTTGGTAAGCTCGGTCAATATTATGTTTTTTTGCAAATGCTTGAGCGTCATTTAAGTGTCGAGCGGCGACACCTAGTACTTGAGCATGATCTACATAAGCTAAATCTTGCGTGAATTGGTCACAAATCCGACCGGTACTTACAATACCCCATTTAATTGAATTCACTATTACCCTTCCATATTAAAATATTCAACATTAAAAATTATACTAATGCCCCTATGCGAGTATACTTTCGTCATATACGCTCAGCAGCTCAACTCACGTAAACTATCCTTTGATATCTATCAATTAAGCGTAAAGTCATTTATTTGTAGATTGTATTGCTTGCTTAGTTTGGCGAGTATCATCATAACGTTAATTTTTAATAAGAAGAAATTACATGCCAGTAATCGATAATCAAGCACTAATTCTTATTACGCTCGCATGCTTACTGCTATCTGGTTTATTAATCTCAATGATAGGCCAACGCACACCTTTCCCTAGAGCAACATTATTGATTATGTTTGGTATTATTATTGGGCCCGAAAGCACAGATTTAATACCAACAATATTTACTCAGCAGTTTAATTTAATCGCGCAATTGGCACTAATCATGGTGGGATTTCTTATCGGTGGCAAACTGACACCGAAAGAGCTGAGTCAATCATCGGGTGCAATTACTGCGGTATCTATTGCTGCATCAGTACTTACAGCTTTGATTGTTATGGCAGGTTTAATACTATTTGGCGTTGCTGTACCACTTGCTGTACTTCTTGGTTGCATCGCTGCTGCGACCGACGCAAGCGCGGTATACGATGTCGTATCAGAATCAAAGAAACCCCATAAATTCAAAAGCATACTGCTTTCCATTGTTGCACTTGATGATGCTTGGGCACTAATTTTATTCGGTATAGGCGTCGCCGTTGTATTCACCTTAAATGGTAACGGTGATAGCAGTTCTATTTTACATGCCGTTAAAGATATTGGTGGCGGTATTTTGTTGGGCATAATCATTGGCTTTCCATCTGCCATACTGACTGGTCGTGTACAGGAAGGTAAACCCATCATGTCAGAGGCATTAGGTGTTGTCTTTTTGTGTGGCGGACTAGCCATGTGGCTCGATATATCTTTCTTAATTAGCGCTATGGTGCTGGGCGCAATGGTTGCTAACTTAGCCAAACACCATGAGTATCCTTTTCACGCGATCGAAGGTATTGAAGATCAATTTATGATAATTTTTTTCATACTGGCAGGCGCAACCCTGAGTTTCGATAGTATTCAACAAGTAGGCCTTATTGGGGGGGTGTTCATTTTATTGCGGATTATTGGCAAGTTAGTCGGCGCCTATATTGGCGGCTATATCGGAAAACTCGATCATAGAACTAACTTATGGATTGGCCCAGCCCTAATGCCACAAGCAGGTGTGGCTATTGGTATGGGCTTAGTCGCGGCACAAAAATTCCCAAATTATGGTGACACCTTGTTAGCTATAGTGATTAGTTCTACTGTATTTTTCGAAATAATAGGGCCGGTTTTTACTAACATGGCAATTCGAAAAGTTTGTGCGCCTAAAGAAAACAGTAAATAATTAACCCAAGTTTAATGAGCTCAGGTTAAATAATTTGTCATCTTGTTGCTTACTGTATCAATACAAATCATAGACCAACACAAGTATGCCTTATTCTTCAATCGGTATTTGTTTTCCAAGCTCATCAATACTCGCTTCTTTTGCAACTAGCTGATATCTAATCTGTGCTCTAAACGGCTCTTCTGGCGTTGTTAGGTAAAATGGAAAGTTATCTATATTCGGACTGTTTGGATAAAACTGTGGTTCTAAACAAATCCCTTCTTTGGATTCAAACTTGCCGTTTAAATGATGGCCTGTGTATACCTGTAGGCCTGGATAATCACTAGTAACATGCAATTGCAGTTTTTTATCTGGGCTGATCAAAATCGCTTGCGGTCCTTCCGATGATGTTCGAACGGTAAAGTTATGATCGACATTATCACGATCCTTTTCATCGCTTAATATTCGTGGCTGCCTATAATCTAAAGGCGTGCCGTCAACTGGAAGAATCGCTCCCGTCGGGATACATTTCTCATCAACTTCGGTATAGTTTTCGGCAAATACTTGCAACACGTGATGACGATGATCATTTCCCACACCCGCTAAGTTAAAGTAGGGATGGCTTGTTGGTCCAACGACCGTGGCTTTTTCTGAACTAGCATATAAATCAATAATTAAGGTGCTTTCGTCATTTAAACGATAAACCACTTTAAATTTAATTGGCCCTGGATAGCCATTAAAACCATCAGCTAACTCACGTTCTAAGGTAATGGCATGAGACGTTTGTTCTGACACTTCCCAAAACATATCACTGATCGCATTTCGACCACCGTGAAGATGATGACGCCCTTCATTTGCATCTAAAGTAGACTCTTGATCTTCAATAAAAAAACGCGCGTCACCGATACGGTTAGCAAAAGGACCTACGATGGCTCCCAAATAAAATGGATCATTGGGGTAATCGCTCAATGAGGAGTATCCAAGAATAATATTACGCTCAGAGCCATCCACTTCGGTATGCCACTGCAACAATCTAGCACCAAAATTAGAAATACAAACTTCATCACCACGAGCGTTACAAAGCAAAAATGAGCGCATTTCCATATATAATCCTAATTTTCATAGCATGACTCTAAGGTCATTTATCAGGCAGAATGAGTCGTCTTACTCAGCCTACCTATCACCAATTTAATAATAGATTCTCGCTCAATGATTTCAAAGTCAAGAATATTTATCACATCGATTGCTCTTTCAAACAGGATAACTGCCAATGATGTCGTACACCATATGCAAGAACAAGAACACCTAGGGACTAGACTGAAATTCACTGGTGCTATTATCTCGCACCAACAAAAGGTAAAATAACCTGAACTTGGAATAAGCAATAAATATTAGTGCTACTATTTTCCTACGCATCAGTAGACAACCAAAACTGATTAGATTTAACACATTGAAATATTTACTGTGTTCCTGTGGTCATCTTATTAGAGTGCATTAAACCATATCATGTCAGCAATTAAAGCTCCTTTAGCCAACTGCTTCACACCATTCACGAGTGATGTAAACGACTACGGTTTACCAGAAGCATTCACTTTTCCGTTCTACTACGAGCCTCATCTGTTAAGCAAAATAGCGGTACAGGAACTACAACAGCACTTATTATCGCAGCGCCAGTGGCAACACAATTTCGGTCTAGCTGATCAGCAAAAATCAGGTAGTGGGAAAATGTTTGGTGTCTTAGTGGTTAAAGCTCCAGATGGTCGCTTAGGTTATTTATCGGCATTTTCAGGTAAGCTTGCTGACAAAAGCATACTTCCCCAGTTTGTGCCTCCAGTATTTGATATTCTTGATAAAAACAGTTTTTTCTTAAAAGAACAGCCAGTCATCAATGAAATAAATCAAAATATAGAACAACGATTAAGCAATCCCAGAATAGCGGAATATCAAGCGATATTAACAGAAACAGAACAAGAGGCAGAACGACTTATCGAGCAACAGCGAGCAAAAGTTATTGCCGGTAGAAAAAGCCGTAAACTGCGCCGAGAACAGGAAAAAAATACGCTTGATTTAGTTGCTTACGAGAAGCTGCAAGTCGAACTTAGCAAAGAAAGTGTTTTTGAAAAAAATGAATTAAAAGCACTAAAACATCGGTGTGATGAGCAAGTCGCTAGCGCCCGAAGCAAGTTATTGTCACTAACTAATGAAATTGACGCGCTAAAAGAGCAACGTAAAGCATTATCGACAGACCTTCAACAACGAATATTTACACAATACCGTTTCTTAAATGCCCTAGGTGCACAAAAAAACCTAATGGATCTTTTCGACCAAATGCCGCATCCACCTCCCGCTGGAGCAGGTGATTGCGCTGCGCCGAAATTAATAAACTATGCATTTCAGCATCAATTGACGCCAATCGCTATGGCAGAGTTTTGGTGGGGAGCGCCTCCAAAGTCAGAAATTAGGCAACACAAAAATTACTATCCTGCTTGCCAAGGCAAATGCCAACCCATTTTAAGCCATATGCTTGAAGGATTAGATGTCGAAGAGAACCCACTTTTAAACCAGCTCGCAACCAATAAAACGCTAAAAATAGTGTATGAAGATGAACATATAGCTATTGTTAACAAACCCGCTGAATTGCTTTCAGTACCTGGCAAGCATATTGATGATTCGGTTTATTCCAGAATGAAACACCTCTACCCCAAGGCAACTGGAAACCTTATTGTCCATCGCTTGGATATGTCAACTTCGGGCCTTATGGTGATCGCGTTGTCAAAAAGAGCAAACAAAAGCCTGCAAAAACAATTCATTAGTCAAACGATAAACAAACGTTATGTCGCGAAAATCGATGGTGTTGTTTTAGAAGATGATGGTTTGATCAATCTACCATTGACCGGAGACTACTACGACAGACCACGTCAAATGGTCTGTTTTGATACTGGCAAACCCGCTGAAACTCGTTGGCAAGTTATCGAACGAACAGCCAACACTAGCACATTATATTTGTACCCTAAAACCGGTCGCACTCACCAGTTAAGAATGCATTGTGCGCACCCTTTGGGTTTAAACATGCCAATTATTGGTGACGATTTATATGGTACAAGAGCCAATCGACTGCATTTGCATGCACAACAATTAAAGCTAGAACACCCAATTAGTAAAGAACGGATGACCTTTGAAGTCGATGCCGACTTTTAGTTAGCTAGGGGCAGTTGATCTTTGAGTTATTTGGTTCAAATGAGAGCTGAGGGTTTACTCTCCAGAGCAGAAGCCGGTGGCTTTGGAGTTGGCTCAGATTCTGCTTTTTTAGTGAGTGTGACACTTAGTCAAGAGATCTCTGAAAAGTAGTCAATAAAGTACCTCTATCGTAATATGGATATAGATTATGACGACAATGACTTTATTTATGACACGAAAGTGACGGGTCTAGGTATTTGAGTTTCGTATACGTTTTAAAGTTCAACAATCCCTGACATCAACGACTAAGCCATTTTATTCAACACAGCGAGATTCCATTGTGCGATTAACTTACGCAGATTGATATTACCGCCTACCTCAAAGAGATCATCTTATTGGCAAAAGCTGTTGCAAAGCGACTCGCAGATTGTTCATCCATATTGAAGTACAAAGAAGGCTCGATGAGCTCTGCTTCCATCAGCGCAAATTCGTCTGCATGGCGCACAAAATCAACGCGCGCATAAAGTGGCATTTCATCAATAGCTGACAATGCTTTGGTTGCTTGCTCAACTAATTTAGCTTCTGGCGTAACCGATTGAAGTCGCCCACCATGTTCTTCTTGCACTCTAAAATCATTATCTTTGGGTGTTTTAAGAATGCTATGAGAATACTGACCGTCAAAGTAGAACAATGAAAATTCGCCCTCTTTAATAATCGATTCCATAAATGGCTGAACCATAAAAGGACGGGTCGTAAATGCCAAAGTTAACTCGCCAATAAAGTCCATATAATTGTCTTTGGTTAACCAAAAAGTGTTATCAGCATTAGCGCTAATTCTAGGTTTCAAGACGATTTGTTCACTTTCAAAGTGATTGAAATAACTCGCTAATTCATGTTCATTAAACACATCACACCACAAGGTTGGCACGATAGTCACGCCTTTTTGTTCAAGTGACTTAAGGTATTCCTTATCAATATTCCAACGAACTATATCTAAGCTATTTTCTAAATGAGCAGTAGATGCGTCGATTTTTTCAAGCACCTGCATAAAAGCTTCAGGTTCATCTTGATAATCCCATGGTGAACGGATAATGACTGCATCAAAGTCATTCCAATTTACAGAGTTGCCACGCCATGACACCATGCTCATTTGCCAACCAAGTTGCTTTAATGGCGCTTCGATCAAATCATCATAGGCTTCAAAGTCATCAAGGTTATCCATAGTTAAAATAGCGCATTTTTGCATTCGATTACTCTCTGTTTTTAATGGTGATAATTTGAGTAAATTTTAATTATCGCTAGTCTAAATGATTATTATCATTAGCAACAAGGCTAATTGGATACTTTATACCAAAGTGAATGCTTTTGTTACTTGGAATTTTGTCCATATCACCATACACTAACAATATAACTAACATAGCTTTTTTATAACGACGGAGCCAAGCACCTACTATGTTGCAAGTAGATGAGAACGTACTTAAGGATATTGGACGAGGCTTTACCGTACCCGCTCAACCGCACTTACTGCTAGAATTAAAGCGTTTAGTAGCCGAAGAAAGTCCCGATCTTAATCGCATTGCTGACGCCGTATCCAAGGATGTTTCGATCAGTGCAACTATCATTAAAACGATAAACTCCCCATTATATGGTTTAGCTCGCAGTATTTCTGACATTCCTAAATCGGTAAAATATATAGGGATAAACGGCATAATTACACTAGTCACTAGCAAGCTTCTGCAAAGTAGTTTCGACCAAGCAAAATGTAGTATTGAATTAGATGATTTTTGGGACAATGCAACCAACATAGCTAATACAGCAGTATATATTGCTAAAAAGCTAAGAAAACGTGTTCCCTCAGAAAAGTTATTTTCTCTAGGGCTATTCCATGATTGTGGTATCCCCGTGATGGCAATGAAGTACAAAGATTATGGCAATGTTTTACAAGAAGCTAATGAAACACCGAGTAAAACCTTAATACACTTTGAGGAACAGGCATACTCAGTCAACCATGCGACTATTGGTTATTATGTTGCTACCTCTTGGCGCTTGCCTGTAGACATGTGTCAGCTTATCTTGCGACATCACGATGTTGAGTATTTAGATAAATTAGATGGTTCAAGCGACCAACTCTGCTTCGCGATATTAAAAATGGCCGAGCAAATTATCTATCAGCATAAGTATTTTAGAGATTCTTCTGACTGGGAATATGTTCGAGACAGCGTTTTTACCGTACTAGATTGCGATGAAGAGATCATGCAAGATATTATTGAAGATATTGCAGAGCAGCTGTAACCACTTAACTACGATTAATCACAAGAATTAAATAAAAAACTTCTTGCTGGTTAGCTCATGGCGCCAAACTCCAATAAAAACTCAGTACCTTTACCTACGTCAGAGCTAACCGTTAGCTTACCGTTTAAGTTATTGTTTACAATATTTTTAACAATACTTAACCCTAAGCCGGTTCCCCCTTGACCACGCTTAGTGGTATAAAAAGGTTCAAATATCTGCTTCATAGTCTCACTATTCATGCCTTTACCATTATCAGAAATACGAATATTTAAGTTTCCGTTAATTAGCGCTGTTGTTAAGAAGATTTGTCGATTATCAATAGAGCTATTTGAATCAAAAGCATGTGTATAGCAATTAGACACTAAATTAGTGATCACTTGCGTCAGGTTAGAAGCGTCAGTTTTAAAATAAATTTCAGAGGATTCATCGGGTAAATCAATCAGAATATGCTTTTTAGTTAACATCGGCTGTAAACTTGCTATTAATTTAATCAACCATTGATTTACATTAATCGACTCTATTTCTTCAAGATTAACGCCGACGGCCATGTGTTTAAAGCTATCGACCAATTTAGCCGCGCGCTCTAGATTAAACGCTAAAGGCTCTTCGGCAGACTTGATCAGTGACAGTGACTTTTCCAGATCAGACTTACTTAATGTACCCTCAGTAATTTTAGTGTCCAAATGCTCGACCGCTTCTTTTATATTTGAGCAACTCAGAACCGCCATGCCTAAAGGCGTGTTAATTTCATGTGCAACGCCTGCAACTAGCTTACCTAACGAGGCCATTTTTTCTTGCTCGACTAATTTATTAATTACGCGAGAAAGCTCCTGAGTTCTTTGTTCTACTTTTTGTTCGAGGTTTTTATTTAACTCTAGCAACTGCTGTTCTTTATCTTCACGTTCTAGTTCGGCAGAAATACGGCCAGTAAACAATTCAAAAAGGTTAATAACATAGTCGCTGTTAGTTATTGGTCGTTTATATAAAGCAACCACCAAGCCGAATACTTCCCCTCGCGAATCATGAAGGGGTGTGCCAATATAGCCTTCCACTTGCATATTAATAAGTAATTGGTCATTTGGATAAAGTGAACTGATTTTTTCAGGATAAATACAAACTTCGCCATTATTAACATCAGCGCATGGCGTACCTGCTAAATCATATTCGAAATTTTCAACCACTTCACCGCCAACCACTAAACTAATGGTTCTTGAAATCCCCTTTTGGGTATCAAGCTTGGCGATAAAAGTATAATCAGAACCAATTAGCTCATGCAGTTGCAATGTTAAGCCGATAAAGAAGTCACCACCATAAGTCGACTTCAAGCTTATAATAATATCGGCTAAATTTTTATCAAAAGATTGCATCGTCCATCCTTATTGACTTAATTACATAAGCTTTATTTACGTAATAAATTTTCTAAAGTCAGCACCACTTGAATTGAGAATATGTGGAGTAACTTTTTACTTTCCTTGTTTAAAAAATCGTCAGTTCTTAGTAAAAATACGGTTTCAGTGCCACGTTGAGATTGGTAGTAATTAATATAATACGGTGGTTCGAAAAAACTTTGTTGATCCGCTAACGCCCGCTCTGTTAATTGGATATATTCTTTATGTTCGGTCAGTTGGTGAGCATCTTTTATCACTAATGATTTTTCATGATTGATTAAGATCTGACATGAATCACTTTCGTTTTGTGTCAAAGCAAATATATCAGCCCCTTGAACCATAAATTCTGCCTCCTCCGCACCAAGTACACAGCTAAGTTGACCAATGATGGCTTTCGCAAGATCGAGTACTTCATCTATTTGAGTCAGATTGGTAACTGCTTGAATAACTGCTTCTAAGCCTTGTTGGTATTTTTGGATACGAATTAGATCTCGATAAGATCTTAGCGAAATATATAAGGTATGATTTAATTTGAGTTTAGAACTTTCAGTTTTGGCAATATAACCATCGATGTCATAGTCTCGCATAACATCTTTTATCGGAGCAAAACCTGGTTGCCCTGTTCTAAGAACAACGCGGGTAAAGTGGTTACCTAAGTCTTCACGAATGAACTTTGATACTGTCAGCCCCGCATCATCAGATTCCATTACTACATCAAGAAACACGACCGCCACATCATTATGTTTGCTGAGGTAATTCTTAGCTTCATCGCCAGAGTAAACACTAACAAACTCCAATTTACCATCTTCAAATACAAGATCAGCTAACGACAAACGGGTGACTTTATGAACTTGTTCATCATCATCAACGATCAACAACTTCCATTTTTCTCTAACTTTTTCAACAGTCGTTTCAGTTTCTTCCGCTAACCAATCCATATCATTTACATCTTGAGTTCGACTTAGATTAAGAATAGACCTTAATTTACAAGCATGTAAAAAAATATGGATAATTTTAAATAGTAAGCACTTTATTAACTAACAAGATAAAGCGCTCACTAGGATATATACAAGGTATGGCATTGTGGTTTTAGTTTGGCTTGATGCGTTTTATTGCCCCACCATCGACACCAACATATAAATAACCATCACCGCCTTGCATGAGACTTCGTACTCGACCGATATCTTCAAATAACTTGGTTTGGCCCGACACGCTATCATTGGTGATATCCAACAAGACAACATAGTTAAACTTTAATGAACCAACCAACATCTTGCCTTGCCATTGAGGATATTTGTCACTCGTCACAAAAACCATACCAGACGGTGCTATCGAAGGTGTCCAATGGAACAAGGGTTGTTCCATGCCTTCTTTCTCAGTTAGCTCGGTAAAGCTAGTACCACTATAGTTAACCCCATAACTGATGATTGGCCAGCCGTAATTTTTACCCGCTTGGATCAGATTGATTTCGTCTCCTCCTTTGGGACCATGCTCATGTGACCAAACATCACCTGATACTGGATGTTTAGCAAGCCCTTGTGGGTTACGATGCCCGTATGAATAGACCGCTGTTTTAGCATTTGGAAACTGTGATACATTGACAAAAGGATTGTCATTTGGAATTTTTCCGTCCGCATGTAAGCGGTAAACTTTACCGCCATCAAGGTCTAAACGCTGCGGTTTAACATCACGTGCACCGCGATCGCCAATAGAAAAATAGACATAACCTTGGTTATCGAAGGCTATTCGGCTACCGTAATGTTGCCCTTTAGTTGTATTATCAGCTCCTTTGTAAAGCAATTCGTTTTGCTCAAGGCGCATTTCATCGATATTGAGTTTTGCTCTCATTAGCGCAGTATTACTTCCTTCACCTTCGCCTTTTGGACTAGCATAAGTAAAATAAAGCCATTGATTAGTTTCAAAATCTGGATGAAGTGCTAAATCCAATAACCCGCCTTGCCCATTGGCGTCTATTTCAGGCAATCCGCTAATAACTTGGTCAAGTAATGTGTCATCACGTATGACTCTTAATTCTCCGGCTCGATTTGAAACAAGAATTTCGCCAGAAGGAAGTTGAGCCATCCCCCATGGGACTTGAATACCTTCAGTAACGGTAACCACAGAAAACTCGCCAGTGCTAGGTGCGCTAGTTATCTCTGGTTCTGAAAAGCTCTTACAAGCGGAGCATAAGCTTAACGTTAACAAAACCGTAGTAATTCTAAACATCATATTCTCCTGAAATATCTATTCTACTTAATTAGCCGAAATCGCTTCTGCCTTACGACGACTGAGTAAGCCATGTATATCTTCTTTGATCAGGTATAGCGCAGGGATCAAGAAAAGCGTAATCACTGTCGCAAATACTATACCAAAGCCTAACGATATCGCCATAGGTATAATAAATTGAGCCTGCAAACTGCCTTCAAAATACAAGGGGAAGATGCCGAAGAAGGTCGTTAATGAGGTTAGCAGTATTGCTCTAAAACGTTGCGTACCAGCATCCATAACAACATCTATCATGCGCTTGCCGCTACCTTTTGCACGGTTAATAAAATCAACCAAAATCAAACTATCGTTAACCACAACCCCCGTAAGAGCAATAAAACCATAAATCGACATCATGTTAATCGTTTTACCCATGATCCAATGACCGATAATCGCACCAATGATGCCAAATGGAATAACTGACATAATAACTAACGGTTGCACATAAGATTTAGTTGGAATAGCAATTAAACCATAGATAAGGAATAAAGCGGCTAAACCTGCCATACCCAATTGACGCATAAAGTCGGCTTGCTCTTTACTTGCTCCCTCCATGCCATATTGAACTGAGGGAAAATCTGCCAGAATATTCGGAATAGTCGTCTCATTCATTTCAGTAATAACTTTGCGAGATTCCACTTTCTCACTATCAATATCTGCAGAAATGGTAATTGAACGCTTCTGATTGATACGAGTGATCGTCGAAAAGCCTTGGCCAATGCTTATATCTGCCACTTGATAAAAAGGTACTTGCTGACCACTAGCTGTGCGGATCCACATATCTTCTAGATCTGTTACCGACAAGCGATCTTCCAAGGGGTATCGAACCATGACTTTAAGTTCATCACGGCCACGCTGAATACGCTGTGCTTCTTCACCGTAAAAAGCCTGACGGACTTGCCTCGCTAGGTTAGATAGAGTTAAGCCGAGCACCTCAGCTTCAGGTCGAATACTCAATTTAATTTCTTGACTGCCACGGCTAAACGAATTTCGAATATCAAAGACGCCGTCATACTCTCCTAAGGCACCCTGCAATTGTTCCGCAGCTCGCTCAAGTTCATCGTCATTTTTTCCTGTCAATTGAAACTCTAGCGCTGCGCCACCACCGGCATTGGTTCCAGCAAAAAATCGAAGTTCTTTGGTGCCAGGAATTTCGCCAATACGTTCACGCCACAATTTTTCAATGTCATAAGCACTGAGTTCTCGCTGATCCGGTTTAACCAGTTCGAGTAAGAAGGTTGCTGAGGTATTGCCGTTAGTGAAGACCATAGAGTGCTTGATAAAGCTTACGCCATTATGCATGTTTTCAGCAGCAATATCTTTAGCGGCATCGCTGATCAAGTTGGCCGCTTTATTACGCTCACTAACAGCCGAACCATCAACCATAATAAGTTGCCCTTGAATAAAGTCACCAGGAATACTTGGGAACACTTCTAACTTTACAAAGGCTCCGACAATTAAACCGATCGACAATAGAAAAATGGCAATGAAAGTGGCCATGGTATTGTAGCGGGCAATCAATGCTTTCTTTAAAAAAGGCTTGTACTTATGATGGATGAAATTGTCTAAACCCGCTTTGAAGCGCATTTGAAAGCGCTCGAAAAAGTTCGCATTCTCTTCAGTCAATGGCACATATTTCATGTGAGCCAAATGTGCGGGCAATATCCACTTTGATTCAATTAACGAAAAAATCAAACAGAACATAACGACTAGGCCGATAGCTCGGAAGAATGCCGCGAACGTGGCATCTATCATTAATAAAGGAGCAAAAGCTGCAATGGTCGTTAACACCCCAAAAGTTGCAGGCATAGCGACTTTCATAGTGCCGCGAATAATATTGTCCGAGGAATGACCATTTTGCTGAATCTCTGAATAGGCACTTTCCCCAATAACGATAGCGTCATCAACCACGATCCCAAGCACCATGATAAAGGCAAATAAACTCAGTAAGTTAATAGATACGGACCATTCTCCCATCAGGGGCATCAAAATAAAGGCACCAAAAAAACTGATCGGTATCCCTAACATCACCCAAAAGGCAATACGTATCCTTAAAAATAACGTTAACACAATAAAAACTAACATCGCCCCCATGAGCAAGTTAGAGATCATCATATCTAAGCGCTCAGCTAAGTAATAGGAGCTATCTCCCCAAACAGTAAGCTTAACGCCTTGCGGCAGTGCCTTACTTTTCTTCTCAACGTATGCTTTCACTTCTGCTGCAATCGCCAAATCATTTTGATCGCCGGTCGATTGCACCATGATGCTTGATGTAGGTTGATCGTCAAACAACGCATAGTCTTCTTGCTCAACAAAGCCGTCAATCACATTGGCGATGTCTGAAACAACCAAGCGCGTGCCATCTTCAGAGGTACGAAGGACCAACTTACTGTATTCTTTTCCTGTATACGCTTGCCCTTGAGTTCGCAATAAAATATCACCACCTGAGGTTTTTATGGTCCCCCCAGGCATATCAATTGAAGAACTACGGATAGCGGCAGTGACTTCATCAAAGGTTAACTCATATTGTTGAAGCTTCTCTTCGGAGACTTCAATACTGATTTCATAATCTCGACTGCCAACAACTTCAGCGCTATTAACGCTAGGCAAAGCCATCACTTCATCGCGAATATCTTGCGCCATGACTTGACGTGCTCGTCTATCCATCGAACCACTAACAGATAACCACAATACTTGGCCTTTAAACTCTTGCTTAGTGATCAATGGTTTTTCGGCTTGCTCAGGAAAGGTGGTAATCGAATCAACTTGCATTTGTACTTCATCTAGCTTTTCAGACATGGAGTAACCAGACTGTAGTTCGATAGTGACTCGACCAAATCCTTCACTAGCACGCGAAGTAATACGTTTAATCCCTTCAATATCTTCTAGTGCTTCTTCGACCTTAAGAATCACCGCTTCTTCTACCTCTTCTGGGGCGGCCCCTAAATGAGGTACAGCAACGACAATACTGTTAGGGTTAAAATCGGGAAACATTTTTTTATTCAAGCTTTGATAAGAAAAGAATCCCAGCACAAGAATAAAGACCATCAAAAGATTAGCGGCGACACTATTTCGGGTAAACCAAGCAATAATGCCGGTTAATTTTTCAGTGGGTTCGCTCATGATTCATCGCCTTGCGAATTATTTTCATCGGTGTTGATTTCTTCAGGCGAAGGCTCAACTTCTTCACCGTTAATTCGTAATGACATTCCTTCTACTGGCGTAGCAATATTAGTCAAAATCAATCGATGGTTATCCGGCAGAATATCGAGACTATACAAAGAGTCAATGTCAGCACGCAGCACGCTGACTTGGGTAATTCTTAGTTTGTTTTCACCATCAACCAAGTAGAGAGTATTCGCACCATGAACCGCGCTACGCGGAATAGCGATGACATCATCAACGGTTTTGCCAGTTATTTGTGCGTTAACAAAGGTACCAATGCGCAGTTCATTAACTTTTGACTCTTCAACAATGCCATACGGATCATCAAACTGTGCCACCACATAGTGCACTCGACTCGACATATCAACAACGCCTTCATAGCGAGTTAGTTTTGACGTCCAACTCAATTGTTTACCATTAAGTTCATAGAACAACTTAACGTCTGAGCCTGTTTGTTCAGGGTTATTAATTTTAGGTAAATTTAAAAAGTCGACATCACGTTGTTTGATCGGTAACCGTATTTCAGCGTAATCAACAGCGAAAGTATCGGCAATAGCGCTGCCGGTCGAAACATACTGACCTATATCAACCCGCTTGTGTTTTAACATAGCATCGTAGGGCGCAATAATGCTGGTGCGCTCAAGTTTAATTGTCGCTTCTTTGAGCCCAGCTTCCGCTGTTTTCACCATCGCCTGTGCTTGCTTTAATTGCGGTGTCCGTAACGCCAAGGCAGGTGCTTCATCGAATGATTTTCCAGACAATCGCCATTCGTCATGGGCTTGTTTTCGACGAGCTTGCTCCTGCTCCAGATCAGCAATAGCGTTTTCGAGTTGGGCTTCTGCTTTCATTAAGGCGACTTGGTAAGTAATATCATCTATGTGCAATAACTCTTCACCTTTTCGAAAGAAGCCACCGACTTTGAATTTTTCTGATACGGAAATGACATTACCCGATACTTCAGATATTAGGTTGGTCTCTGTTCTCGGCAACACTGTACCTTGACTAGTAATAGAAAATGAGACGCTTTGTCTCGATAACTCAATGACATCAACCAGTGGTGCTTTTACTTCGATAGCTTTTTTCGCTGGTTTAGGAGCTAGAATCCCCATTAAAATTAGAATAAAAACAGCAAAAAATATGATAACAATAGGCGTTAACACATAGCGCAACGGCACCATTCTACGAGCTTTTTTTTGTTTAACAGAGTTATCTGATTCGATCATTATTATGATTACCTAAAGAAAGGATTATTTATTTTTCAATATGTTAAGTTTAAGTGAGTGTAGATTCAATCATATAGTTGATCACTACGAAGTAAATTTTGCCCAAGAGAGCAATATTTGACGAAAATCATCCAATCCACAGCTACTTATTACGTTCTCATCAAAATTAAGATCATCAACCAGCAAATTTTCTGGTACTTCAGAGCCGCCATCCATATTGATGTTCGGCTGGATATGCACATCGTGGCTAGAAAGGGTAACTGAATACTCTTTTCCTGTGATGGTAATTTCTTGATTCTTGCCGCTATCGATTTCAGCAACGGCTAACAACAATGCAGACAACATTTCCGCGTTATTACCCACTTCAACTTCTAACCAAGGCCCGATCATTTCTTGTTCAAATGAAAACTGGGCTTTTGCAGACCCAGTAATAGGGTCATGTCTAAATTCATATTCCATTGTGGCTCCAAATAAATGTCTCTATGTGGTCAGAGTTTTACAGGCGGTAAGGATATGCTAAGTGTAGCAAATCAACCATATATCAAAAGATAAAACCGAGTAAGCAGACAAATTAATTGAGAAGGGAGTGTTAAGAAAAAAGCACAAGTGGAAAATGCTCGTCTACTCAAGCTATGGTATCAGTCAGGATTTGCGTCTTGGTCATTATTGCAACAGTTGTCGACTATACCTACGCGCATATAAAGTTTATCGATAAAAATTTTGGTGATTGGTTGAGAATAACGTCCTGTTAAATTTAGTAGCGAGACATTCAGTTTTGTTTGATATAAACACTAAATGATTTTCGAAAGCTGCTTGGGCAATACCCACCTTCCCTCTTTGATTTATAGAGCACATCATAGTTTGCATGCGCTATTTTGCTGATTGCTTCGCTAATAAATCTATGACGGACAAGCGCTAAAGATCAAATTTAATTAAACAACTGACAATGAGCAGACATGTTAAGGCGAATAACCCCGCAGGAGTCTGCATCGCAACTAAGGCATCATGAGCAATAGCAGTAAAATCGAATTTGTTGCTCCCTAGTAACTTAAAACTCGAAGGCAATGCGGTAAGTAGCGAAAGTCCAATCGAAGAAATTTTAGCAATAAAGACAACAAAAACAGTGGCAATACCGGCAAGCATGCAAGACATTAAAACAAAAACCTGACGCTGTTTTTTTCTAATACTTTTAAGCACTTTCAAGGAAAAGCCATCATCTCTAATATCTGACAGGGGAGTTGAAAGTAAACGTTCTAATTCATTCATTTACGCTGCTCCATTAATATTTTTAGGTGAAGAGTCCGAGCTAACTTGTAATATTTGAGCCAACTTATCCTTACCCCTTTTAATATGCGACTTAACTGTCCCTAACGGTAAGTCTAGCAAACCGGCAATCTCTTCCTGAGTATAGCCAAAATTAAATTGCAGAGTGATACAAGTGCGCTCATTTACTTTTAATTGTATCATCGCTTTTTCAAGGTCTGACGTTGTCGTCAAGTCAGCACTATCTTGCGCTGCATATTCATTATCGTCCAATAAATCAAAACGCTTTACGCTGCGCAAATACTGTAAGTATTGAAAGTAAGCAATACGAAACAACCAACTGACAAACTTTCCTTTACCTTGAAACAGTTGAATCTTCTTAAACGCTTGAATAAATGTCTCTTGAGCAAGGTCATCAGCAATTGCAAAATCTGGTGCTGACAGCCTACGACAGTATTGTCTTATTACTTGTTGGTGTCGTTGAACTAACAAGCCAAAAGATCGCTGATCTTTATTCAGCAATACCTTGGCAATCAATTCACTTTCTTGATACTCATCCAACAATCAATATCCTTAATAAGTTGAAAACTAGCTTAGGCATCATTATTTTTTACTTTGTGAATGATTAAAAATGCAAAGCCAAGCGCTAACGGAAATGCACCAAGCCAAGCAAACTCTGCTTGATCCACGCCCAATAAGCCAAAAATGACCATAGCAATAGCAAAACTGATCAATAGAACGCCTCGAGAAAGGTCGACGTGCTCACTTTGCTCTTGTCGAGCAACTGAAGCAACAAGCTCTGGGGATAAGTTTTGCCCAGACTCTATTAGTTTTTGTAACGTTTGTTGTTGTTTAGTTTTTACCTTGGTCCGATTGATTATAAAACCCAAAATTACTGCAGCTATTGACACAAACAAAGTGATTGGAATAAATAGACCTTCCATAAGTTTTCCTTTTCTAATTAAGTAGCGGTTACTTTATAGATGCACCCAGTATTGGTTTTAGATGCAAATATTTTTATTATTTTAAGTGTTTTTTAATAAACTCAATAAATTCAATGACTTTTGTGACGGATATAAAAGCTGAGGCTGTAAAATATAAATACTTTGACCTTGAATTATTTCTGGCCCGAGCAATACAGTCAATTGATTATTAGAGATGGCCTTGCGAACAAAGTATTCAGGCAGACGGACAATCCCAGCTCCAACAATCGCTTGTTCTCTTAACACAAAGTTATCGTTAATGGCGATAGGCCCAGCTACCGGAACATCTACTCCATTTATACCCATTGAATTAATGAATTGAGCACTTAGCTAGAATTAAAAGGCTTAGAGGCAAGGCATTGATTAAAGAGAATGGTCATTCAATTATCAAAATCAATAACGCGGCATGTAAGCCTCTATAAACTCGCCATTTCGGGAGCTCGGTAGCAAACTGCTGTAGTGCGGTGATGCTAATTTGACCTTCAATAGCCTGTTGTTCATTCGCTAGGCTCCATTCTATCTCAAGCATAGAGTGGTGCACTTGCTTAAAATATTTAACCACTTGTTGACCTGCTCGTGTCAACCCAACAGTTCGTGTCGTTCTCACCAGCAGTGGCGTGTTGAAATCTGTTTCAAGCTGTTTGATCTGTGACGACAAATAGCTCTTTGACATGACCAAGTTTTTTATGTTCTTTGTACATTGCAGACCCTAATATTACTGAAGGTGTCTTAAAACATATTAACGAGATTATTCTGTATTAAAAGCAATGAATTTATTTGTTTTAGAGAATTAAGTCACGGCATAGTAAAATACTTGCCAATCAACAAGGAATCAAAATGACTCAAGCAATTAACAAATACTTCCCACAAGCTAGCCGCATTGCCTATGGTTGCATGGGATTGGGTGGCGGTTGGCAAAACGACAAAATTTGTGCGGCGGATATTCGTCAAGCACATCAAATCATTGATCTGGCCTTAGAGCACAATATTAATTTTTTTGACCATGCTGATATTTATACCCACGGCAAAGCTGAGCAAGTATTTGGAGAAGTGCTAAAGTCACGCCCTGAACTACAAGAACAAATGGTTATCCAGTCAAAGTGCGGTATTAGGTTTGAAGATAGTCAAGCTCCCGGTCGTTATGATTTATCACCACAATGGATCAAATCATCTGTAGAAGGGATATTGTCTCGTTTGCATATTGAATGTATTGACATCTTGATGTTGCACCGCCCAGATCCCTTAATGGAGCCAGAGCTTATTGCCGCCACTTTTGATGAGCTTATCGCCACAGGTAAAGTTAAACACTTTGGTGTTTCTAATATGAACCAGTCGCAAATTCATTTTTTACAACAGCACCTTAAACAACCACTTATCGCCAACCAAATCGAAATTAGCTTAAAAAACCTCGCATGGCTCGACGAAGGAATCATGGCCGGTATGCCCGAGGGGGCTTCGGTAAACTTTGCCAGCGGAACATTAGAATATTGCCGCACAAACAACATACAAATCCAAGCATGGGGAAGCCTTTGCCAAGGACTCTTTACGGGCGCAAATATTGATGGAAAGCCGGAAAAATATGCTCAAACCCAAGCGTTAATTATACAACTGGCCGAACATTACCAATGCTCAAAAGAAGCTATATTGCTGGCTTGGCTTATGCGTCATCCTGCCAAAATACAGCCGGTTATTGGTACAACAAATACTGACCGGATTAAGGTTTGCTCACAAGCTAGCACAATTGAATTAACCAGAGAGCATTGGTACCAGCTTTATGTTAGTGCTCGTGGTGCAGCGGTTCCCTAGAAAGGGAAGGAGCGCTTTATCTAACTTAGCTATTATCTAGCCCTGAAATAAGTTTATAGAAGACACTCGCGCAATAAAAAAGCCTCGTTTTTAAACGAGGCTTTTTTATATCAGAATCAATATATTACTTCGATTCTTCTACTATAATATCCGTATCACCAGCAACAGTTGTATTTGAGAGCATTGCAGATACTGCTAACACTGCAACAGCAAAAAAAACAGTCGTGAGTTTAAATCCCTTTGAAGATGATTTATTCATTTTTGTTATCCTGCTAGTTGTTTGTTTGTTTTTATTTTTAAACAACCTACAAAAACTTATAGGATTAAAATCTATTTTTCAATCATTTATCGAATATTTTTGCAAAAAAGTGGTATTTGCTTGCTTTTGATCACTAATAACCCAATTTTATGTTCACTTTATTTTCTAGCGCTTGCTTGCTTTGATAAGCAAGATAATTTCTAACAATTTGTTGTACCACTTGTTTCTGATCAGTAATTGCCGCTATATGTGGAGTAATTAGGATCCTGTCATTGCTCCAAAGCTGATGATTCTGAGGAAGTGGCTCTTGTTGAAAAACATCTAATACGGCACTACCTATTTGATTATCTGCTAGTGCTGATATTAAATCGATTTCATTAACCGTTTGCCCTCGTCCTGCGTTAATAAAACAAGCATGATTTGGCATTAACTCAAACAGATTTTTGTTAATGATTTTATCGGTCTCTGGGGTAGCAGGCAAAGTCGACACGATATAGTCAGCGTCAGCTAATACTTTAACTAGCCCTTCCTGTCCCAATTGCACCTCAAAATCTACATTGGGACGATTTGCTCGTGCCCAACCGTTGACATTAAAACCGTTGATTAATAATTTACGGCCTACGCACTGTCCAATTTTTCCGACTCCTAACAGTGCTATATTTTTTCGTTCAAAACGAGATTGTGGCTGCCATAGGGTATTTTGCTGCTGCTTAATATAAACATCCAACTGTAAGTTTTTTAACAAAACTAACGACAATATATAGTCAGCCATTTGTTCAGACAATCTATCATCAACTATACGGACTACATCGACATTTTGTGGTAAGAAGGGATCACTAATCAGTCCATCAACCCCTGCACCAAGAGAACAAATCACTTTGGCTTTGGGGAGTTGTGCCCAGATACTCTGTGGCTGTTTCCAAACCACGACAAATTCTGCATCAGCCATTTTATCAATGTTTGGCCAAGCAGTGACCACTACGCCTTTGAGCGCCGCTTCAATGCCCGACTTTAAGTCGTCTAAATTTCTATCTGTAATAAGTAATGCTATCGACATAAGTCACTTACACTTGCTGGTATTTATCTAACGTTTCACTATTTAGATCAAAATCATCTTTTTCGCTGATATCAAGTTGAAACGATGCACTGATCATATAGTTGTCAGATGTTGGTAACAGTTTTATTGAGCCACCAAGCTGATGACATATTTCTTGTGCGAGTGTCATCGAGGTATTGAGATGGCTAAACTCTTCCTCGACGAGATGCTCTGGGTCAGCACTTTGCGGTATCATTTCATTCGGTGTTACCACAAGGAAAATTGTTGCGCTACTGTGCTTATGCATGTGTGCATTGACGGATATGCGAATAGAGTCTGTGTTTAATATTAACGATCCGTTAGTAATTAATGCACTAACCACTTGTTGAAGTCTTAATTCATCACCATCCATATGGACTGGTACATCTTTATGAATAATAAAACTAAGCTTTTTGAATATATTATTGTCAGTTACGTTAGACATGCTTTCCATGCGCTTAATAAACTCATGAAAGTTAAAAGGGTGTTTTTGAAAGGTCAATTGTCCCGTTTCAATTTCAGACATATCTTTAATAGTCTGAACAAAATGTCCTAAATGGGCTGACGCCCCTGCAATATCAGTTAACGTTTTTTCTTGTTTATCGTTTGGAGCTTGCTGTTTTAATTGTTCGATATAACCCGCAATTCCATTTATCGGTACTTGCAATTCATTGCTCAACATTTGTAAAAATTGACTCTTTGCTTGGCTGGCATTTTCCGAGCTTTCTTTAGCGAGGATAAGCTCTCTAGTTTTTAGGGTAACTTTTTGTTTAAGCTCAGTTGAATACGCTGTCATCATTAAAATGAGAAACTGATATAAAATACCACCGAGTGTGCTTCCCAATAAAATACTCCAACTCAACCATCCTCGGTGTTGAGTCAGCCAAGGCGTTTTTTCGGAAATTGAGACTTTCCACTGACGATTAAAGGCAGTGATATCGTTAACCTGTGTTAAACGATTTTTTGTCACTAACTGATCACCATATAATAGAAAACCGTTTATTTCTGAAACGTCTTCTATATGCACGGAGACTTTATCACTCTGTCCTGCACCGACACTAGCACGGTTAAACATCTCAAATACATCAACTACAGCGACTAAATAGCCCGTTGCGGTTTTTTCATCTACATCATTGGGTAAATATGGATTGTGGCGGTTGTTTTTGTACAAAGGATAAAATACATAAATATTAGCGTTTTCTAATCCTGGTAAATCTGAACGCAAAGGAGCGGTAGCGATTATGCTTGCCATTTCAGCAGACTTTTCCATCGCAATCTTATTTTCTGGATGAGCAAAGAGATCAATGGCAACATAATCCTCAGCCAAGGATGTCGGAAAAATAAATTTCATCGGAGCGTGAAAACGAGTCTTCTCACCGGTCAGTTTATTGGAGTCCATTGCCCTAATCTGGTAACTTTCAAAGCCCTCATATTGCTGAACAGAGGCATTAAAAGCATCCACCCGACTCGTCTCAACCGTAGGCGCCCAAGCTAACAACTTTACACCTGATTCTTCACTAAATATATACTGGCTGAACACCTCGAACTCTTGAATAGATACCGTATTGCTAGCATTAAAAAGCGCGGCTAATGCATGTAACTGTTCTTCTATTGATCCTATTCTTTTCTGGAAATTTGCAGTCAGCTCTTGTTCTGCGTTTCTAAATTGATCCACTCGTTGGTGTTGAAAGTCTTTTTGTGTCACTTTAAATAGTAAGCACAGTGCAACCACTCCAAGGACGGAAGACAATACCACCTGCACTCTTTTTGCCGTACTGATATCACTCTGGCTTTGACTAAAAAGCACAAGAGAGACAGTAAATATTGAAATGATTAATGCTAATGCCCAATAAGAAAAGAACGCAAAAATAAGGCCTGAATCGAAGGAGTCATTCTGTAAAATAGCAATTATGATCACCGCAAAAGTAGAGACTAAAGCGCCTACGGGTCCAATTTTGATCAAGAAAGACATTAAGTCAGAGCGACGAGATAACCACCTTTCATCGGTTAGCTCATCAGTCGTGAGCTGAGCACACCAAAAAGCTTGTAACGCGATAGCCAGCAATGAAATCAGTGCGAAGTAAACATCGATATGAAAGTTAAAAACTTGACTACAAACAAAGGTACAAACTGATAACACCAGCAAAACTAATACACTAGCTCGTGCTCCCCACAACAAAACTAAGGCTGTAACGACACCCGCCATAGGCCCTACATAGTTGAGTAAGGAAAAGGGTTTAAAACAAAAAGAAATAATGACAGCCACTAATGTGATTAATGCGATTATTTGTCCTGTTTTTTTCAAGTAATCAATCATTTATTTCCTTATTACAGATCAGGGCCTGTCACTCACAACGGTTATAACACAGAATACACGACACATAGAACCCTGCAGTAACAATTCAAGCTAGATTATTTTTGCCGCACAAATCAGGCAGCCTTTCCTTGTCAGGACAGATAATTTCAGCGTTAAAACCTGGCCCTTATAACTGTTTTATATCGTTTTAGAAAAATTACTCTAAATCTTACAATTTAATTTGCAGTACGCTTAGCACTAAGCGAGAATAACGCAACATTTCGCTTATTCATTTTCAGTAAAATATTTCAGGAGCTATTATGCCGTCGCGTCAACAACTGGCCAATGCAATTCGTGCGTTAAGTATGGATGCCGTTCAAAAAGCAAAATCAGGTCACCCAGGAGCGCCAATGGGAATGGCTGATATCGCCGAAGTGCTGTGGCGCGATTATTTAAAGCATAACCCAGCCGATCCTAAATGGTCTGATCGAGATCGTTTTGTGTTATCAAACGGTCACGGTTCAATGTTGATTTATTCATTGTTACATCTAACCGGTTACGACTTACCGATGTCGGAACTTGAAAACTTCCGTCAATTACATTCAAAAACACCTGGTCATCCTGAGTATGGTTATACTCCTGGTGTTGAAACAACAACGGGTCCATTAGGCGCCGGTATTTCAAACGCGGTCGGTATGGCAATCGCTGAAAAAACGTTAGCTGCGCAATTTAACCGCGACGACCACAATATTGTTGATCACTTTACTTACTGTTTCTTAGGTGACGGTTGTTTAATGGAAGGGATTTCTCATGAAGCCTGTTCATTAGCTGGTACGTTAGGATTAGGAAAGCTCGTTGCCTTTTGGGATGACAACGGTATTTCGATTGACGGTGAAGTGGACGGTTGGTTTACTGAAGACATTCCTGCACGCTTTCGATCATACGGCTGGCATGTAATTGAAGCTGTTGATGGACATGACTCAACTGCTGTTGCAGCCGCTATTGAAGAAGCGAAATCAATTACCGATAAACCAACCATGATTTGTTGTAAAACGATTATCGGTTTTGGTTCACCGAATAAATCAGGTAGCCACGATTGTCACGGTGCCCCACTAGGTGATGACGAAATTGCCGCTGCACGTGAGTTTTTAAACTGGCCATATGCACCATTTGAAATCCCTACTGATATTGCTAATGCTTGGGATCAAAATGAGAAAGGTGGCAGTGCCCAGTCTAGCTGGAGCGATAAGTTCTCAGCATATCAAACGGCACACCCAGAACTTGCAGCAGAATACGAGCGTCGTGTCATTAATGGTGATCTACCTGCTGACTTTGAAGCCAAAGCTAATGCCTACATTTTAGAATGCCAAGAAAAAGCAGAAAATGTTGCTTCGCGCAAAGCTTCACAAAATACCATTGAAGTGTTTGGTAAAGTATTACCTGAATTATTAGGTGGCTCTGCTGATCTTGCCGGCTCTAACTTGACGTTATGGTCTGGCTCAAAAGGTATTCAAGATGATGCGGCTGGTAACTATATTTTCTACGGTGTCCGTGAATTTGGTATGAGTGGCATTATGAATGGTATTTCATTGCATGGTGGTTTTATTAATTACGGTGCAACTTTCATGATGTTCATGGAATATGCTCGCAACGCCGTTCGCATGTCAGCATTGATGGGTATTCAGAATATTTTCGTTTATACCCATGATTCAATTGGCCAAGGTGAAGATGGCCCAACGCACCAACCTATTGAACAGCTAACTAACTTGCGTACCACACCTAATATGGTGACATGGCGTCCTGCTGATGCAACAGAATCAGCGGTAGCGTGGAAAAATGCAGTTGAACGCCAAAATGCGCCAACGTCATTAATTTTCTCTCGTCAAGGATTACCGGCATTAGCCCGTAATGCTGAACAAGTGGCTGATATTGCAAAAGGCGGATACATCTTAAAAGACTCAGTTGGCACGCCAGATGTTATCTTGATTGCGACCGGTTCGGAAGTGTCATTAGCATTAAGCGCGGCTGAGATCTTAGGTGATAAAGCACGAGTTGTATCGATGCCTTCAACGAATGTTTTTGATGTGCAAAGTGCAGACTACAAAGAGTCAGTATTGCCAAGTACAGTGACTAAACGTGTCGCGGTCGAAGCAGCACATACTGATTTTTGGTACAAGTACGTTGGCTTTGGCGGCAAAGTAGTTGGGATGACAACCTTTGGTGAGTCAGCACCGGGTGGCGACTTAATGAAGCATTTTGGCTTCACCGTTGAAAACGTTGTTGAAACGGTTAACAGTCTTTAATCTAAAGAGCAAAAAAGCGCTGCGCGTCAGCGCTTTTTTCATTTAAAAACTACCCATTATGCTAAATACTTCATGCCGATAAAAAATAAACCCATCAATATTGCCATTAATGGCTTTGGACGCATTGGCCGCAGTATTGCACGCGCTTTGTACGAGAATGGCCGTCAGCACCAATTTCAACTCGTCGCCATTAACGAACTCGCTGCGCCGAAAGGCATTGCTCATTTATTAAAGTATGACACTACCCATGGTCGATTTCCTTTTGCGGTAGAGCATCAAGGCAATGCACTTTATATTGCCGGCGATGAAGTTCATCTCAGTCATGAGCAAGAATTAGCCAACATGCCTTGGCAGCAACATCAGGTTGATATTGTTTTAGACTGCACGGGCAAGTTTTCAAGCCACCGAGAAGGGCAAGAACACATCGCCCAAGGTGCCAGCAAAGTCCTCTATTCTCATCCTGCTGATCATGATGTTGATGCAACTATTATTTACGGTATCAATCACCACACACTAAAAGCTAGCGATGTTGTCGTCTCGAATGGCTCATGCACAACTAACTGTATTGTCCCTGTGATTAAAGTGATTGATGATGCCTTTGGTGTTGAAAGTGGCACTATCACCACTATTCATTCATCAATGCATGACCAACAAGTTATCGATGCCTATCATGATGACTTAAGGCGGACACGAGCCGCAAGTCAGTCGATTATTCCTGTCGATACTAAATTGGCTAAAGGTATAGAACGAATTTTGCCGAAATTTTCAGGTCGCTTTGAAGCTATTGCCGTGCGAGTGCCAACCATTAATGTCACCGCCATGGATTTGAGCTTAACGCTTAATTCTGATGTTAGTATTGACGACATTAATCAAGCGATTATGGCAGGACAGAAAAATGGCTTATCGGGTATTTTAGGTTATACCGAAGAACCCTTGGTGTCTGTGGATTTTAACCATGATCCACATTCTTGTATTGTTGACGGAAACCAAACTCGCGTTAGCCATAAGCGCCTCGTTAAAATGTTAGTTTGGTGTGACAACGAGTGGGGTTTTGCGAACCGAATGCTCGATACAGCATGGGCAATGAGCCAAGCAAAATAAATTTTAAAATAAATCTCAACCTCTATTAAGGAGCTAAGATGTCAGTTATTAAAATGAGTGAATTATCGCTCAACGAAAAACGCGTACTTATTCGTGAAGATTTAAACGTTCCCGTTAAAGACGGAAAAATCACCTCTGACGCCCGTTTAAAAGCCGCCTTACCAACACTTAAACAGGCGCTTGAAGCCGGTGCTAAAGTCATGGTCATGTCTCACTTAGGTCGTCCAACGGAAGGTGAGTACAACGCGGAATTTTCACTGCAACCTGTCGTTGATTATTTAGCAGCTGCGCTTAACTACCCTGTTCGCTTAGTTACTGATTACTTAGATGGTGTTGAAGTTGGCCCTAGTGAATTAGTGGTATTGGAAAACGTTCGCTTTAATAAAGGTGAAAAGAGCAACGACGATGCTCTAGCAAAACAATTAGCAGCATTATGTGACGTGTACGTGATGGACGCTTTTGGCACCGCTCACCGTGCACAAGCCAGTACCCATGGTGTAGCTAAGTTCGCACCAGTAGCATGTGCAGGTCCTTTGCTCGCTGGTGAATTGGAAGCGCTCGGTAAAGCATTAGATAACCCAGCAAGACCAATGGTCGCTATTGTTGGTGGCTCGAAAGTTTCAACCAAACTAACCGTATTAGAATCTCTTGCTACTGTCGTAGATCAACTGGTTGTCGGTGGTGGTATTGCGAACACATTTATAGCTGCCGCTGGCCACAATGTCGGTAAATCACTTTATGAAGCCGATTTAATTGATGAAGCTAATCGCCTCACAGCCAATGCCAAAGCGAATAACGGTGATATTCCAGTCCCTACTGACGTTGTTGTTGGCACTGAGTTTTCTGAAACTGCAACAGCCACGCTAAAAGCAGCCTCTGATGTTAACGACGAAGATATGATATTTGATATTGGCCCAGAATCGGCACAAGCACTAGCGGAAATATTAAAAAATGCCGGTACGATAGTTTGGAACGGCCCTGTTGGTGTATTCGAATTTGATCAGTTTGGCGAAGGAACTAAAGCGATAGCTCATGCTATTGCAGAAAGTTCAGCGTTTTCAATCGCTGGAGGTGGCGACACATTAGCCGCTGTTGATAAATACGGCATTGCAGATAACGTATCTTATATCTCTACAGGTGGGGGCGCCTTCTTAGAGTTTTTAGAAGGTAAGAAATTACCCGCTGTTGCCATATTGGAAGAGCGAGCAAAAGGTTAATTGCACTTTAAATACAACATTTTCGTAACGCCTATAATATAAAACGGTCAAATGCTCACACATTTGGCTGTTTTTGTTTTATGCCCGAGGACTAGCGCATAAAACAAAAACGTTGTAAATTTTCATCATTATCTACTAAAACCTCCCTTAAAGTGCCACATACCACTGTAAACGTTCGTAATTTTCAAACATTATATTAATACCTGTATTAGTCATCAATTTTATTCGCTAACCGTGAGTTTTTACTGCTATTTTTATCGTCAGCCTGCTATAATCTTGGCGCGTTTTTGGTAAGTTTTCATTTTTAAATTCTGGGCGGCTTTGAGTGACTCAGTCCATTTGAAAGAGTTTAAAAATAAAAATTAATCAGTCAATTAAGTGACAACATAAATACAGTTAGGAGTATTTCATGGCTTTGATATCAATGCGCCAAATGCTAGACCATGCAGCTGAGTTCGGTTACGGCATACCTGCATTTAATGTAAATAACTTAGAGCAAGTACGTGCGATCATGATTGCTGCGGACGCCACAGACAGCCCAGTTATTTTACAAGGCTCTGCGGGTGCAAGAAAATACGCTGGTGCTCCTTTCTTACGTCACCTAATTCTAGCGGCAATTGAAGAGTTCCCGCATATTCCTGTCGTCATGCACCAAGATCATGGTACTTCACCAAGTGTTTGCCAACGTTCAATTCAACTAGGTTTTTCATCTGTGATGATGGATGGCTCATTAATGTCTGATGGCAAGACACCTTCGTCATACGAATACAATGTTGATGTGACTCGCCGTACCGTTGAAATGGCACATGCTTGTGGTGTCTCTGTAGAAGGTGAATTAGGTTGCTTAGGCTCATTAGAAACCGGTGAAGCAGGTGAAGAAGACGGAATTGGTGCTGAAGGTAAGTTAACCATGGAACAAATGCTGACAGACCCTGAGGAAGCAGCTGATTTTGTTAAAAAGACTCAAGTAGATGCATTAGCGATTGCATGTGGTACTTCACATGGTGCCTATAAATTTACGCGTCCTCCAACAGGTGACATTCTAGCTATCGACCGTATCAAAGCGATCCATGAACGCATTCCTAATACTCACTTAGTTATGCACGGTTCTTCATCTGTACCACAAGAATGGTTGGCAATTATCAATGAGTTTGGCGGTAAAATCCCTGAAACTTACGGTGTTCCTGTGGAGCAAATTCTTGAAGGCATTAAGAACGGTGTACGTAAGGTGAATATAGATACTGATTTACGTTTAGCATCAACAGGCGCTGTTCGTCGTTTCCTTGCCCAAAACCCAAGTGAGTTTGACCCACGTAAATTCTTAAAAGTTTCTACTGATGCGATGGCCGACATTTGTAAAGCGCGATATGAAGCTTTTGGTACTGCAGGTCATGCAAGCAAAATCAAACCGATATCACTAGAGCGTATGTTTGAACAATATGAACGTGGCCAGCTCGACGCAATTGTGAAATAAATTTTCACTATTTATAAAGAGTATAATCATAAATAGATAAAAAGGAGCATATTTGCTCCTTTTTTGTATTTTTATTACTTGTTTCTAAAGTGTAACAGTATTTTTCCGATAACTATTTAGCTATAATCGCCCGCAATTAATATTAAGCAATTAACATTAACTATTGAGCAGCAGTATTGGCTTAACCAACAAAACATAAAAATGGAGAATTACATGGAACAAATCACATCATTTTTTCAAAATAACCAAGAAGTCATGATAAGTTACGGCATTAAATTTATTGCTGCAATTTTGATTTTCATCGTTGGTAAATGGCTCGCTAAAGTAGTCAGTAATACCTTAGCAAAAGTCATGGAGCACAGAGGTGTAGATAAAACAGTATCTTCTTTTGTTGCTAGTATTCTTTATGGCTTACTGTTTACCATGGCCATCATCATCGCTGTTTCGCATATCGGCGTAAATACGACTTCATTTGTTGCTGTACTTGGTGCTGCAGGTTTAGCGGTAGGCCTAGCATTACAAGGTTCACTTTCTAACTTTGCTTCTGGTGTTCTACTGATTTTATTCCGACCTTTTAAAGCTGGTGATTTCGTTGAAGTAGCTGGTGTTGCAGGTGTCGTAGAAGAAGTATTAATTTTCTCAACTAAGTTAAAAACAGGTGATAACAAAACCGTTATCGTACCTAATGGCAGTATTGCAGGTGGTACTATCACCAACTATTCAGCTAAACCTACCAGACGTATCGATTTAGTTATTGGTGTTAGCTACGATGCAAACTTAGCCCAAGCAAAAGAAATTTTAGCGAAAGTAGTCGCAGCAGACGAACGCGTTCTTGAAGAACCAGGCGTAACAATAGGCGTTAGCGAATTAGCTGATTGTAGTGTCAATATTGTTGTGCGTCCTTGGGTAAATGCTGGTGATTACTGGCCAACCTATTTCGCTTTATTAGAAAATATCAAAGTAGCTTTAGACGAAGCGGGTATTGAAATTCCATTCCCACAAATGTCTGTACATGTAAATAACGAGGAAAAAAATGAAGATTAATCTAATTGCTGCTGCCATTTGTGGTTTAAGCATCAGTGCGGCAACAATGGCAGAAGAAGCGCCAAAGAAAGACGTACATGAATATAAAACGTCTGCAGAACTTGGTTTTTTGTTTAAAACGGGTAATACAAGTACTGGCGACGTTAAAGCTGGCTTAGATGTTGACCACACATACAACGAGTGGACTAACCTCTTCCGTGCAGATGTTTTGTACAAAAATGCTGAAGTTGAAACGGTTGATGCTGACGGAAATACTGATGACGAATATGAGACCACCGACCAAAAATGGACGGTTACGACTCAAACCAATTACCAGTTAAGTAAAGAAACAAAAAACTATGTATACGGAAGTTTCTGGTTTGAAGATGATCGTTTTAGCAGTTTTGACAATCAAAGCTCTATCTCTGCTGGTTGGGGTAAAGAATGGTACAAAACAGAAAATTCTTCTTTGTTTGCCGATATTGGTCCGGGTTATAAACGTGACGAGATAAGAGAAACAGGCGATACAGAAAGTTCTGCGATAGTACAAGCTCAAGCATTGTATAAACGTCAATTAAACGAACATGTACAATTCAAACAGTTTTTTGGTGCAAAATACGCAGTAAAATCTGGCAGAAACAGTACCTATAAAGCTGAAACGTCAATCACGACAAAGTTAATTGATACATTCCAGTTGAAGTTTAGCTTCACTTTGGATCATAACACTGAAGTATCAGCGGGCAAAGATAGAACAGACACACAGACAGCAGTAACATTAGTCTACAGTTTCTAGACAAGTAATTTTTTGAAAAAGCACCTTTAAGGTGCTTTTTTTATATCCAAAATAACTATTCTTTGCACAGCAGGTTGCTGAAACTACCAATTATACCAATCAGATTAAATATGTGATCTAAATTTTACGCAGGAAAAAGAGCTTAATTCAAGGCGTAAGTTGACGTAAATGGTTGTTCCCTTTGCGAAACTTGCAACGCAGAAGTAAGTTATTTTAACCAGTAAAATAGATCCGCTATTTACTGTGATTGGTATTACTGGCAAAGTTTGATTTAAAAACTAAGTACCTTAATAATGAATCATCAATCAAATCAATTAGCAGACAAACCTCATATTGTTATTTATGGTGCAGGCAGCATCGGTTGTTACTTAGGTGGCTGCCTTATAGCAGCAAAGCAAAATGTCACCTTGATTGGTCGCCCTCGAATACAACAACAAATAAATCAATACGGTCTTTTAATCACCGACTACACAGGTCGTGATCATAAGATTTCATCAACTAACATAGACTATCAATTAACCCATGATGTACTTTCAACCGCAGATTACATTCTGGTCACCGTTAAAAGTGGTGATACTTTAACGGCTGCTAAAGCCATATCGGCATCCGCACCAAAGCACGCTGTTGTTATTAGCTTTCAAAACGGTATTGGTAATGCTCAAGCATTGCGCGAGCAATTAACGGGCTATACCGTTTTAGCCGGTATGGTGCCATTTAATGTTTTCAATAAAGGTAACGGACATTTTCATTGCGGCACAGAGGGACACTTAGCTATCGAAGACCCGTTATCACTTGCTCAAAGCTTGACAGAAGCTTGTTTGACCGCTCAACTTCCTATCGACCGTTACAATGATCTGTCTGGCATTCAATGGAGCAAGCTAATCATGAACCTTAATAATGCTGTAAACGCGTTATCAGGGATCGCTCTTTTAGATCAACTTAGTGATCCTATCTATCGCCAAGTGATGGCAAAAATTATTAAAGAAGCGTTATTGGTATTAAAAAAAGCTGATATCAAGCTCGTTCGGACAGGCAAAGTAATCCCTGCGCTGTTGCCATTGATTTTATCTTTACCTACATGGGCATTTACGCGAGTTGCCAGCGCTATGTTAAAAATGGATCCTACCGCGCGATCTTCAATGTATGAAGACTTAGAGCTTAAACGGCACACAGAAATAGACTATCTTAATGGTGAAATTGTCAGATTAGCTCAAGAGTTAGATATAGATGTGCCAGCAAACGTTGCCGTTGTTAAGTTAATTAAACAAGCGGAAGAGAAAAAAGAAGGTTCTCCCATGATAAGTGCGCAGACACTGTATAGCAAAATCACTTTATAGTTTGTCAGCCTTAATTGTATTGGGCTGACATTTTTGACCGTTTAACTTGTAGCCAAGCATTGTATTGAGTCCCGTTTCCGAAGTAACCCATTACCGCACAATAAAAGGCTGTTGATGGCGAGCAAATTGTGCATGACAAAACACCTAGTTAGCGACCCCATCATTATGTTCATCAGGGGATAACCAACGATTTTTACTTGTCATTTATGTTTAACCAGTAGCGGGTTTATGTTTATTGAGCACTATTAATGAAATACCTCCCAGTACTAACATACTCGCAAAGACTAACCTCAAAGTAATAGGCTCTTCCGTAAATAGTAGCCCGCCTACGGCAGCTAATACAGGTACACTGAGTTGAACAACAGAGGCTTCTACCGTTGTTAAGTCCTTTAACACTTTATACCAGAGTGCATATCCTAATGCGGAAGCAAATACACCAGATACAACCGCGAGCACGATGCCGAATGACGATATATCAATAATTGACAAACTTGCCAGCGCTAAAATAACGAGTAAAGGAAGTGTTCGAATGAAGTTGGATGCAGTATCAAGCAAAGGCTCCCTAGACGTCTTACCAAGTAGTGTATATATTCCCCAGGCTACTCCTGCTATAGCCATCAAAAAAGTGCCTATGATTGAAGGCTGCGATACTTGTGGTAAAACTAAATACACGAAACCTGCAATAGATAAGATCACCCCCGACCATTCAATCATTCGCATTTTTATTCCGGCAATTAAATTCGCGGTGATCATCGTCAACTGAACAATCCCAAATAAAATTAAGGCGCCAGTGCCTGTATCTAACATTAAATAAGCAAATGAAAACGTTGCCGCGTAAACAAATAACATAAAAGAAGCAGACCAACTGCCATAATTTAAAATGGGTTTGGTTTTGCCTGAAAAGTTGAGTAAGAAAAGAAAAGTTACAGCGCCCGATAATAATCGAATGACTGTAAAACTGCCCGCATCAATCTCCTGTCCAGCCAATGCCAAACGGCAGAGCACCGAGTTACCAGCAAAGGCGAGCATCGCAATTACTGTATAAACAAACACTTTCATTGTTGACTGTCTCATTAGATTTATAAAAGCTATCTTAACCCACAAAGAGATCTAATAAAAAAAGCACCGCAAGGTGCTTTTTTTATTAATTTATATATTACTTCGTTAAAATATTGAACGAAATGAGCTACCACTTCGTCTGCTTGACCGCCTATTTCTCATGCGACTGTGCAGCTCTCGGCGTTTAGCACCAAGCCACTCTTCTCGTGTAACGGTCGCATCACCTGTGCGCTCAGACTCACGCTCTCGATATCTACAGAACTCTTCAAACGCTTCAATATCATCTTTAAGATCTTCTGATACTAGCTCAATCATAATCGCATCATCTAGGAAACCTAATGCTGGAATATGATCAGGTACTAAGTCTTCGGGCTCACTAAAGTATGCTAACGCACTTAATACATCTGTGCGCTCTGGCTCTGGAATTTCCCATTCGCTGTCTTCAATCATAGCAACCATAGAGCCTAGCTTTTCTAATCTATCGCGCACGAATGCAGGGACATTTCCTTCAACTTCACCACTTAGTTTTTTTGCATTGTCCAAAATAGTCTGTTCGTTAAAAGATTTCATATTCGCTTGTGCTTGTTTCATCACATCACGAAAATGTTCGATATCTTCATCACTCAGTTCAAATTTAACTTCAAATGCCATCTTTATATCCTTGTGAAACCCAATAACTTCTTCGCTATTCCACGCTGAATAGCGAACGTTACATGTTGTATTATTATGGTTTAATCTAGCATAAATAAAAAAAAGCACCATATAGGTGCTCTTTTTAAAGTGAAACTTTTTGTTTAATCTATTCTGCAAGTGGTCGCATATGCGGGAACAAGATAACATCTTTAATTGTTGGAGAGTCAGTAAATAACATCACTAAGCGATCGATACCGATGCCTTCACCTGCTGTTGGCGGTAAACCGTACTCTAGCGCTGTGATGTAATCTTCATCAAAGTGCATGGCTTCATCATCGCCAGCATCTTTTTCTTCTACCTGCTTTCTAAAGCGACTCGCTTGATCTTCGGCATCATTAAGCTCTGAAAAGCCATTAGCCAACTCACGGCCACCAACAAAGAACTCAAAACGGTCAGTAATAAATGAGTTTTCATCGTTACGACGAGCCAATGGAGAAACTTCCCACGGGTATTCAGTAATGAAAGTCGGTTGGTCAAGCATGTGCTCTGCGACTTCTTCAAAGATTTCACAGATGTATTTACCTGGCCCCCAGACTTTTGACGCGTCTGTTTCTTTCACACCCACTTGTTTAGCCATCGCTTTTAAGGCATCAAAATATTCTTCGGGGTTACGTAAAACATTTTCATCAAGGTCTGTACCGTATTTCAAGATCGCATCAACCATAGATAAACGAACGAACGGCTGGCCAAAGTCATAAAACTTCTCTTCAACGACTTCGCCATCTGAATTCTTAACAGTATTACGAATAACTGATGTGCCCATAACATCTTCGGCCAGTGTACGAAGCATGTCTTCAGTTAGATTCATTAGGTCATTGTAATCAGCGTACGCTTGATAGAACTCAATCATAGTAAATTCTGGATTATGACGAGTCGATAAACCTTCGTTACGGAAGTTGCGGTTAATTTCGAAGACTTTTTCAAAACCACCAACAACTAAACGCTTTAAGTATAGCTCTGGAGCTATACGCATAAACATTTGAATATCTAATGCATTATGGAAAGTTTCGAACGGTTTAGCTGTTGCACCACCTGGAATGGTTTGAAGCATCGGAGTTTCAACTTCCATGAAATCACGTTCAGTTAAGAACTTACGAATACCTTCAACAATTTTTGAACGTATTTTAAAGGTATTACGTGTATCTTCATTGATAATTAGATCAACGTAACGTTGACGGTATTTGGTTTCAACATCAGATAAACCGTGGAACTTTTCTGGTAATGGGCGAAGTGATTTTGTTAAAAGTTCATATTTGTCCATGTTCACATATAAATCACCTTTACCTGATTTATGCATGGTACCTGTAACACCTATAATGTCTCCGATATCTAAAGTGCCCCAACGCTCTTTAATATCTTTTTGAACCGTTTTATGTGCATAAGCTTGAATACGACCCGTCATATCTTGTAAAACCAAGAAAGGTCCGCGTTTAGCCATCACTCGACCAGCAATACTATAGACAGCAGTTTCAGCTTCAAGCGTTTCTTTATCTTTTTCACCATGCGCTGCTTGTAAATCAGCTGCATAGTGTTTTCGATCAAACTTATTAGGATGGCCATTAGCCGGACAGTTTTCTCGAATTTGCGCTAATTTGCCGCGACGTTCGGCAATCAATTTGTTTTCGTCTTGTGCTTGGTCAGTCATTTGATTTCTCAATTTTCAGCTTATGCTTACCCTGATAAAAGATCAGAGCATGTTAATTTCTAGTTGCGGCTTATTAGGCCTTATTTATCTGTAGGGGCTGTTACAAACCTGATTTTAGTGATGCTTCGAGGAACTTATCTAAGTCACCATCTAGCACCGCCTGTGTATTACGATTCTCTACACCAGTACGTAAATCTTTTATTCGGCTGTCATCCAACACGTATGAACGAATTTGGCTGCCCCAGCCAATATCAGACTTACCTTCTTCCAATACTTGCTTATCTTCATTCTGCTTTTGAATTTCCATTTCATAAAGCTTAGCTTTCAGTAATTTCATCGCGGTTGCACGATTCTTATGCTGCGAGCGATCTGCCTGACAAGCAACCACTGCGCCCGTTGGCTCGTGAGTGATACGAATGGCAGAGTCGGTTTTGTTAACGTGTTGTCCACCCGCCCCTGACGCGCGGAAAGTATCGATACGCAAGTCAGCAGGATTAATATCTATTTCAATATTGTCATCAATTTCTGGGTAAATGAAGGCTGATGCAAATGAGGTATGACGTCTGCCACTTGAGTCAAATGGTGATTTTCGCACTAAACGATGAACGCCAGTTTCTGTCCGTAACCAACCATAAGCGTATTCGCCAGAATACTTAATCGTACAACCTTTGATACCTGCTACATCGCCATCCGTAACTTCCATGACTTCGGTTTTAAAGCCATGTGCTTCACCCCAACGAAGATACATGCGCATCAGCATTTCGGCCCAATCTTGAGCCTCTGTACCGCCAGAGCCCGATTGTATATCCAAGTAACAGTCATTGCTGTCTTGTTCACCAGAGAACATTCGACGGAATTCTAATTTTTCTAATGCTGCAACCAATTCGTCGACTTCAGTAGCCGCTTCATTGAAAGTTTCTTCATCTTTTTCTTCAATGGCTAACTCAACTAAACCATCAATATCGTCACAACCACTATCGAGTGTATCTATCGTTTCAACAACAGCTTCAAGTGCCGAACGTTCTCTTCCTAGCGCTTGTGCGCGCTCAGGTTCGTTCCAAATTTCAGGTGCTTCTAATTCACGGCTAACTTCAACTAAACGCTCTGCTTTGACATCGTAGTCAAAGGTACCCCCTAAGCAGGCTACTACGTTCACGAATATCTTTAATTTTGTTTAATACCGGATTAACTTCAAACATTCTTTACACACATTGTCGGCAGACACTATGACCTTGACGTCAAAGGTGGCCGAACTCAATAAAATGGAATACAAAAATTAGGCGCGCATTGTAACGTAATTACACATCTAAATAAACGATTTAACCACAATCCGACCAAGGAAAATCAGTTATCTTTGCGCTTTGTTATCAATGTAGATTCAGACTGTTCTAAGTTGATCAGCTAGCCAGTAAATGTTCGACCATAAACTGAACTGACTGTTTACCTCTAAATTCATTAATATCTAATTTGTAAGCCAAGGTGACGAATTTTGCATCACTGTTTGGCCAACTCGACAAATCCACATTAAAAGCAATTGCATCAAAGACTTGCCCTTCTTTTCCAACAACAAGTTTAAGGTGTTTTTCACCGACAATCCGTTGTTGTATTAACGTGAACGTATCGTCAAAGATGGGCTCGGGAAATTGCTGCCCCCATGGGCCAGCCTCTTGCAATTGCTGAGCAAAACCAAGATTGAGTTTCTGAGTAGGCAAAGCGCCATCTGAAAAGACCTTGCCTTTAAAATCCTCTTCACTGAGCCAGCGACCAGCTAATTCATCAAAGAGTATGGCAAAACGCTCGAAATGCTCAGCATTAATTGATAAGCCTGCTGCCATAGCATGGCCACCAAATTTATTAATGATTGCAGGGTGCTGACTATCAATATGTTCCAATAGATCTCGAATATGTAACCCTTGAATCGAACGAGCCGATCCTTTTAACTCTGAAGGATTAGTGTCTGAAGCGGCAAAAACGATACTGGGTCGATTAAATTTTTCTTTTAGACGGCCTGCGACAATACCAATGACACCTTGATGCCAATCGGACTGATACAAGGCAATAGCATTAGGTAATTCACTTTCTTGTGCTAACGACAGCCCACTAAGCACTCGCTCAGCTTCTTGCTGCATACCATGTTCAATTTCACGTCTAGACTTATTTAAATCGTCTAGCTCTGCCGCCATGGTACGTGCACTTGATAATGTATCAGCAAGTAAACAATTAATACCGAATGACATATCGTCAAGACGACCGGCGGCATTAATTCTAGGTCCCAGAGCAAAGCCAAAATCACTGGCAATAAGCTTCTGTTGATTACGGTTAGCCACTTCAATTAATGCCTGAATTCCAGGGCGTGTTACCCCTGCACGAATTCGTTTTAACCCTTGTTCGACTAATATTCTATTATTGTTATCGAGTGGCACAACGTCAGCTACTGTGCCCAAGGCTACTAAATCAAGCAGTTGTGCGAGGTTTGGCTCAGCGATATTTTGGCTTTCAAACCAGTTGTGTTCGCGTAGATACTTTCTCATCGCCATCATCAAGTAAAAAGCAACACCAACACCAGCAAGCGCCTTACTTGGAAAGCTACAGGCATGCTGATTAGGGTTAACTATCGCATCTGCGGGAGGCAAGTGTTCCCCCTGTAGATGATGATCACTAACGATTACTTGGATACCTAACGCTTTGGCAGCTGTAACACCCGCAATACAGCTAATACCGTTATCAACCGTGATGATCAGCTGAGCACCGCGTTGATGAGCAATCTCGACAATTTCAGGCGTTAAGCCATAGCCATATTCAAACCTATTAGGCACTAGAAAGTCATGATGAGTGCAACCGAGTAGGCGCAGCCCTTCCATCATTAATGCCGTGCTTGTCGCTCCATCGGCGTCAAAGTCACCGACAATAATGATTTTTTTATTCGCTTTGATGGCCGGATATAGAATCTGGCAACTTTCTTCTAAGCCACTTAGTAATGTTAAAGGAAGCAACCGAGGCAAGGTCAGCTCTAACTCTTGCCCATCGACCACACCACGTCTTGCATAAATCTGTTTTATGATAGGATCTAGGGTATTAGGTAACGAGCTATCGTCGACCTTGGGTCTTCTGATGATCTCTTTATGCATGATAAGCGCTCTTAGCTATAGTAGAGACAAAAAAGCCACAAAATAATCTGTGGCTTTTAACGCACTCAATATGTAGTCGTTACATATTGTCTAGTAATTGAATCAGAGTATCTGGTGGAATGTAACCAGGTCTTAAATCACCATTTTCAAGAATAATCGCTGGTGTTGCGTTAACACCAACTTGACGTGCAAAGTTAAATTCTTCAGCAACAGGCTTATTACATATACGTTGAGCTACTCCCATACCGCTTTTAGCCTTAGTTAAAGCAGTTGCTGGATCTTCATGACACCAAATAGAACGCAAGTCTTGGAAGCCTTTAGTAAAGCGACCAGATCTATCCATAACGCCTTCTCTCGGATACGCTAAATAACGAACGGTAATACCTAACTCGTTATATTGGTCCATTTGTTCATGCATTTGACGACAATAACCGCAGGTAATATCAGTAAATACAGAAATGACATGCTTCTCATTTTCCGCCTTATAGATGATCATGTCTTTTTCAAATTTGGCTAAGCCATCCATTCTCATTTCTGACATGGTTGTCTCAGTAAGGTTTGAAACGGTATCATCCGCTAAGCTAAACACTGTTCCTTGAATAAGATACTTGCCATCATAGCTAACATAAAAAAGCCCTTGATCGGTGATCACTTCCGCAATACCAGGTAAAGCAGAAGGTGTCGCTTTAAGTACATTCAAGCCAATTGATTCGTTAATCGACTGACTTAACGCCTTTGAATCAAACGCATCGTTGCTTAGTTTAACGCTATTCTTAGAAACGGCATCGTTACTTACAGCCAAGGTATAAGGAGTAAAAGATAATAGACCTATTGCTAGTAGGCTATGACTTGCTTGTTTTAAAAATGCCCTAGTGGCTCGAAATAACATCGGGTAAATAATCCTAATAAAGTACATCAGTCAAATAAAGACCGAACAGAGGACGCTAAAATTACAGTTATTTGTACAAAAAATCAATGGAAGTCGCTATTTGCTTTCCTTCATTTTGGTGCATAACGGCGACATTGGGTAGCGAACAATAGCTAGGTTCTGTTAAACTCGCGGCCAATTTAATTCCCATGAGACCTTATTGATGAAGATCGGTTTATTCTATGGCTCTACCACTTGCTATACCGAAATAGCGGCTGAAAAAATCCAGTCAGTCATTGGTGAAGATGTGGTAGACCTTCATAATATTAAAGATGTCAGTTTATCTTTATGTCAGGAATATGATTTTTTAATATTTGGTATTTCGACATGGGATTATGGTGAACTTCAAGAAGACTGGGAATCACACTGGCAAGACATCACTAGTCTAGACTTATCGGATAAAATCGTTGCTATTTATGGTATGGGTGATCAAATTGGCTACACCGATTGGTTTCAAGATGCATTAGGGATGTTGCATGATGAAGTTCTACCGTTAGGTGCTGATATTATTGGTTACTGGCCAAATGAAGGTTATGAGTTTGCGCACTCTAAAGCACTTACCGATGACAAAGAGTTTTTCGTTGGTTTAGCGTTAGATGAAGACAATCAGTATGACCAATCAGAACTGCGTATTGAGCAATGGTGCGATCAAATTCTATCTGAAATTACCGACGTTTTAAGCGACTAATGTGAGCAAGATTTACAGGTGTTATTTAACAGGTAAACGCACCTAATTTTTTTCTACACCAAAATAATTTTTGAGACGGTAAGTGAAATTTGAATTTTAGAACTACACTTATCCAGATAAGTGTAGGAAATTAACGACTTCCCTCTCACTTACGTATATAATCGCCCCATTTTTAAATCACTCGGTATCATACATGTTTGAGCAGTTTGACCTCGACCAAGAACTTATTGGCGGTATTAATAAAGCAGGTTTTAAAAAACCTACTTCTATTCAACAATTAGTCTTACCTGAAGCAATGGAAGGTAAGGATGTTTTAGCATCAGCACCAACCGGAACAGGTAAAACTGCCGCGTTTATTTTACCTATCGCTCAGCACCTATTGGATTACCCAAGAACTAAGCCCGGCTTTCCTCGTGTTTTGATATTGTCACCAACGCGCGAATTGGCGCTGCAAACCAGTGAACAATGCGAGTTACTGACATCGCACACTAGCATAAAAACAGGCCTTATTACCGGTGGTGTCAATTATGGTAGTCATAAAGACATTTTAACATCGACCACCGACATCCTTATCGCCACGCCTGGCCGCTTACTTGAATACATTGAAAACGAACAATTCGACGCGCGAGAAATAGAGATATTAGTGCTAGATGAAGCTGACCGCATGTTAGACATGGGGTTTGCAGAAACGATCAACCGCATCGTTGCCGAAGCAAGATGGCGTAAACAAACCATGCTGTTTTCTGCAACATTGGAAGGCGCAGGCGTCATCAAATTTGCCAAAGAAATTCTAAACGAACCGGTTTATTTAGAGTCGAACCCTTCGCGCAAAGAAAAAGCGAAAATCCATCAATGGATTCACTTGGCAGATAACGCCGACCACAAGTTAGATTTGCTGGTCAATATCTTAAAGCAAAAAGAAGTAGAACGTGCTGTAGTCTTCGCCAATAAACGCGAAACCGTGCAGTTCTTATCTGGCAAGCTATACGCTGAAGAAGTACCTTGTGCCTGGTTAGAAGGTAAGATGCCCCAAGACAAGCGCATTAATGCGGTTGCCCGTCTTAAAAATGCCGATGTCAATGTTATGGTTGCCACCGATGTTGCTGCTCGCGGTTTAGATATCGACGATATTACTCATGTCATTAATTTCGATATGCCACGTAAAGCTGACATCTACTTGCATAGAATCGGTCGAACAGGACGAGCAGGTAACAAAGGTACGGCAATATCGTTAGTTGAAGCTCACGACATGGCTGTTATCGCTAAAATTGAACGTTATATGGGTGATCGATTATCACGCAGAGTGATTGAAGAACTTCGCCCTAAAAACAAAGAAGCAAAAGTACCCACTAAAAAAGCCAAGGTAAAGAAAACTGTTGCAGAGAAAAAGGCAAAAGCTAAAAAAGTAGCTAAACGTAAAACTAAAAAAGCGAAATAGGCTTTAAGCTAAACCAATGAAACGCCCGTATGGGCGTTTTTTTATATCGTCAATTTAAGATAAGACAGCACTCAACAGAAATTTTTTGAGAATAACCCTCTCCTCATATGCAAGGAGAGAATGCTGAAGTAAATGACCTAATTCCGATATAACAGGTGTAATGACCAATAAAAATTATAGCTAGTAATGAATTAGTCGCTATGTTAAAAAATAGTGGGATATGACCCCATGTTGCTCGGCAGAAAAACGCCTCAAAGGGTTGATATTAAATTTTTTATTCTTATTTTTTATAAAAGTTTATGAGTATTTAGAATGATTTCACGTAAACATCACAAGCTAGTATTTTCATTTTTCATGGCGTTACTTATGTCATGTATTATGTCTTTTGTTATAAGTGTTTTTAACGTAGGTATGGTGACAAATATAATAGCTATTTGGTTACAGGCATGGAGCTTCGCATTTGTAGTTGCTTTTCCAACGATAATTGTTGTTTCACCTGTTGTTCATAAACTCGTTTCACTTGTATTACATGAGGAAAGTAACACCTAGTAAGGTTTTAAAATCGGTCTCTGATCTTCCCGTCAATAAAATAGGCTTAAAGCTACAAGGGTTAGCTGTATTGTTTCTAAGCTGTCATATGTTCTACGCAACTTGAGTCCGCTTTAATCACAAACCCCACAGTAAGACTTGAATGTGCTTGGCTACTACAATTTTGCACATCAAGTCTTCGCGAGTGTAACTATTTTAAATAGTTACAGGCCTTTAACTAAGGTTTTCAACCATTTTTCTTCATTAATAAATGACCAAGATAGGCCTTCATATTTTTTGCCGATGCCCATTTCTAATATTTGCGCTTCAGACATACCATCAGCTTTTGCTTTACTGACTCGTTCAATACTGTACTCAAGCATAGTAGCAAATGCTTTTAAGCCTTCTTTATTAGTTAGCTTGCCATGGCCTGGAATGATCACGACATCATCAGGGAATTGCTTGATCATATAATTTACATTAGCCAAATAACCAGCTACCGAGCCGCCGCCGTCTAAGTCGATATAAGGAAAACCAACTTCAAAGAACAAGTCTCCCGTATGCAGCACATTACTCTTTTGAAAATACACGATAGTATCACTGTCTGTATGACCATGAGGTAGATGACTCAATTGAATATGCTCATCGTCTAAATAGATGTTTATACCTTTATCGTAGGTGACAACAGGTAAAGCTGCCTTAGCTACTTTATCGTTATTATCTAGACGTTTTCTTACGTTTTCATGAGCAAAAATAGGGGCATGGTCAGCAAAGTACTCATTACTTCCAGTGTGGTCACCATGATAGTGAGTATTTACTACATACTTTAATTTCTGGTCGGTAACTGATTTCATCGCTCGCTCAATTTTTTCAGCAAGCGGCGCATATTTGTCATCAACTAATAGCAACCCTGTCTCTGAAGCCAACAAGCCGATATTACCTCCTGGTCCTTGCAACATGTATATATTATCTTTTGCCTTCGATACAGTGATCTGAGGGTCGTCCGCTGCTATTGCGTAACTGCTCGCTAATATCCCTAACGACATTGATGCCAATATCAATCTACTCATAATGACTTTTGCTCCTGTTATGTTATTTAATAAAAGTTTAATACACCCTAGTGCTTACATTGGTAACTCTAGCTGAAGTGTTGAAGTTGTTTTGCTTCCGTGTTGTGCTTGGTCAGCAAAACCTATCGACAAGCCAATCAACCTAATCGATTTACCTTGGCCTCTACTAATAGCGATTTTCAATAATTCAAAATACCCATCTAATTCAGGGGATTTACTTTGATGCTCTACCGTTGTTTGAGTAAAGTCGGCAAACTTAATCTTTACTCCCTGCTTAGCCATGGTTCTCTCTTGGTAAGGTTGATAGCGCTGCAGCAATTTATCGAATAATGTACGTACCGTATCCTCACATTGATCATCTTTTGTTAAATCAATTGCAAAGGTTCTTTCTACGGCTACTGATTTTCGAATACGAGAATTAATTACCGCTCGATTATCTTGTCCAAAACTATAATTAAAGACATTTTGTCCAAATTTCCCCATTATCGGCACCAAACTTTCAACATTACTCGCTCTAATATCTGCGCATGAATGAAAACCTCGAGCGGCTAGCTTTTCACTTGTCTTAGGGCCAACACCGGGAATTTTTCTAAGAGGGAGATGCTCAACAAATGCTGGCACTTTATCTGGCGAAATAACAAATTGACCATTGGGTTTATTTTCATCGGAGGCGATCTTGGCGAGAAATTTATTAGGAGCAACTCCTGCCGATGCGGTTAATTGTAATTCATCATAAATTGCTTGCCTGATTTCTTGCGCGATCAATGTTGCGCTGCCTTGCTGTGCTTGGCACTCAGTAACGTCTAAAAAGGCCTCGTCCAATGACAAAGGTTCAATTAAGTCGGTATAGCGAGAAAAAATTTCACGGATATGAGCAGAGACTTGTTTGTAAACCCCCATACGCCCATTAACTATGATTAGGTCTGGGCATAATTTTTTCGCCTTAGTCGCTGGCATGGCCGAACGTACGCCATACTCACGCGCAAGATAATTGCATGTGCAAAGCACACTTCTAGGGCCATCACCACCGACTGCTAGCGGGATGTCACGATATTCAGGGTTGTCTCGCATTTCTACAGCAGCATAAAAACAGTCCATATCTATATGAATTATTTTACGCATTAACTAGCCACCCAACACACTGTAATAATAAACAGTGTATCGGATTGATCATTAATTAAGAAGCTTTTTTATAATAAAAAAGGAGCACAAATGTGCTCCTAAAAACGATGTGGTTTGTCGAAAGTCAGATATTAACCTGCTTTGGGTAATATTTGCGCTTGCAGCTCATCAAGAATAGACACATCATCAATTGTTGATGGGATTTGAATTTCCTCTCCATCAAGCATCTGTCTAATTGTTTTTCGTAAAATTTTTCCTGATCGCGTTTTAGGTAAACGTTCCACCACCATGATTCTTTTCAATGAAGCAATTGCGCCAATTTTTTTACGGACTATTTGCTTTAGTTCTTGTTCTATTTGTTCATGCGCCAACTTAACACCATTCTTAAGTACGACTAAACCTAGTGGCACTTGGCCTTTAAGCTTGTCGGCTGCACCAACAACAGCACATTCGGCTACATGTCGATGGTCGGCGATCACTTCTTCCATTTCGCCAGTGGATAGACGATGTCCGGCAACATTAATCACGTCATCAGTACGCCCCATGATAAATAAGTAACCGTCTTGATCATAAAAACCACCATCACCGGTTACATAATAGCCTTCATAGGTATTCAGATATCCTGCTTTAAAGCGGTCTGGATTTTGCCATATTGTTGGCAAACATCCGGGTGGTAACGGCAGTTTAAGAGCTATACTGCCTTCTTCTCCACGGGGTAACCGTTGCCCTTTTTCATCAAGAATATGGACTTCAAAACCTGGCGTTGGCACACCTGCCGAACCCGCTCTGGTCTCAAGTGACTCAATTCCAATAGGCACACCGGCGATAGCCCAACCCGTTTCAGTTTGCCACCAATGATCTATAACAGGAATACCCGAATGTTTTTTTAACCAATGATAAGTTGCAGGATCTAATCGCTCACCCGCTAGGTAGAGTCGTTCTAGCTTGCTGAGATCGTAATTTTTCATCAGCTCAGCTTCAGGATCTTCTTTACAAATAGCGCGAAACGCTGTTGGCGCACTGAATAATGCTTTCACGCCATGTTCTTGGCAGACTCGCCAAAATGCCCCAGCATCTGGCGTTCGAATAGGTTTACCTTCGAACAATATAGTCGTGCACCCCGCAATGAGAGGCCCATAAACGATATAGGAATGCCCGACAACCCAGCCGACATCAGAAGCAGCCCAGAACACATCTCCTGGATCCATACCGTAAATCGTCTTCATGCTGTATTTCATTGCAACAGCATGTCCCCCGTTATCACGCACTACACCTTTAGGCTTACCTGTTGTTCCTGAGGTATATAAAATATAAAGAGGGTCGGTAGCATCAACAATAACGGGTTCCATTTCGACAGCGTCATGCATAAGGCGATGCCAATCATAATCTCGACCCGAAGTCATTTCTGCCAAACATTGTTCTCGTTGAAAAATGATACAGCTCTCAACATGATGGTTTGTTTCTTCAAGCGCCTCATCAAGTAAACTCTTGTATGGGATAATAGTCTCGATTTCAATACCACAACTGGCACTGACAATCGCTTTTGGGGTGGCGTCGTTAATCCGCACAGCAAGCTCATGAGCAGCAAAGCCACCAAACACCACCGAGTGAATAGCCCCAACTCGAGCACAAGCTAGCATCGCAATGGCGGCCTGCGGGATCATAGGCATATAGATGAGTACACGATCCCCTTTAACTACACCACGTTGGCAAAGGACATCGGCAAACTTAGCAACTTGAGTTTTAAGTTGTTTATAAGTGAACTTTTGCACGGTATTAGTGACTGGCGAGTCGTAGATAAGCGCAAGCTGATCACCTCGACCATTTGCAATATGGTAATCAAGCGCTAAGTAACTGGTATTTAATTTACCATCGGCATACCACTGGTTATTACCTTCTTCATTATTGCTAAGGATAGTTTCTGGTGCTTTATACCAGTCAATTTGCGCAGCTTGCTGCTGCCAAAAATCGGCCTTATTTTCAATCGATGCGTTATAGGTGTCTTTATATTTCATAGCCCCAGCCCATGTGTTCATAGTATAGAACCAGTGTAGAAACTATCCTGATATTTGAATATTAGACCTTAGCCTAATAGCTATGAAAACTTTCATCGTTGAGAACAAAAACATAAAAAAAGCTTCAAACGAAGCTTTTTAAATAATCAAAATTAGAAAGGTTTATTAGTTTCTTTTTCGAATAGTAAACCCGAGTAACCCTAGACACATAAGTAGAATTGAGCTCGGCTCAGGAATTTCAGAAATAACGGGTGCAGGCTGTAATGCCGTAGCAAAAATTTCTTTACTTTCCTCAGCAGACAGTCCCTGAACGGCCAATTCTGTTGTAAGTGTATTACTTGCATCCATAAACCCTCCATTGTAACCGAATGCCTGTGTCCATCCCCACAAATAGAATTGGTCGCCGGTCTTTACATCAAAACTGATTGTTTGCGTACCTGCGTACGGAGAGGCTGCGGTCGCTGAAATAAGTGATTCATCGTTAGAGCTAAAATAGCCCTGTGTAATAATATTCCCGTAATCAGGAAAAACATTAACAAAATCAAATGTCATATCGGTAGAAGCGCCAAAACCAACATTATACAAATAGTCATAAATATCAGCGGCACCAGGCAAACTCCATAGGTTGCCTGAATTAAAAAAATCAAAATTAGCAGTAAACGATAGCGTTTGGTCTGCGCCTGTCCAAAGGTACTCTGTCGCAGCAAATGCATTTACAGAGTTACGTTCAAAGGCATTTGAATCTGACAGTACTTTGATTTGTGGTAAACCTAGGTTCGTATAATCTAGAGTAACATCTGCGTAGTACTTACCATCGGGATCATCTAATGTGACACCATCTGAGCCGAAGTCACTATAAATATCAAGTGAGCCGATATCGGAGCTCGTATAAGGTACGCCCAGAGGCATCCATTCATATCCAAGCTTTGGTGTACCATCGAAATTGTACATTCTTTCTTGATTGCCACCGTTAAAGTGACAAATAAGATCAGCAGAAACATCTGCTGGCGCTAAACCATAAAAAGTCTCTACAGCAGCTCGCCAATCGTTAACATAATTTGGATCAGCGACGCCAGGACATGTGCGTTGATATGTTTGAACTGAACTATATTGTGTAACTACACCTGCATTTACAGAATATGCACTTAAAAGTAGAGTAGTAAAAAATAATGATTTGAGAGAATTCTTTATCGTCATGCTCATTTCCTTTTAAATTTTATTTTTAATCTTTGATAATGCAAATAGCAGATTTTATGCCACCCTTTTGAATCAATAATTATCAAGGACTTAGAAAAAGTGAAAGCTTAACGCATTGAGATTTGTAAAAAGATTGGACATTAATTGAACAGAGTAAAGTCAAAGAAAAAAAGGCCAAGAAGGCCTTTTATTGAAAAATATAACAGCAAAGCTTAGATATTTTTAATATCGATATGATTGCCATTTGAAGCAGTATTTTCTTTCTCTGCCGCTATACGATCACGTTCTTGGCGCTTTTCACAGGGGTTATCACAATTACAGGCTTTATCAATACCAATAGTACCTAGGCCTCCACAACTGCCCGCCAAGGATTTTTGTTGGAAAATATACCCAACAGCCATACCTAAGGCTACCAGCATAAATAAACCTAAAGTGATCAAGAAAATTGTCATTACTTAGCTCAAAAATTTATTTCAGATACGACATGAATTTTACCGTATTAATCTCTTCAAAGCCATTGTCGGTTTTCACAATCAGCATGGCAGCCACGTCATGTTTCTGAGCAAAGGCTAAACCATTTTCTGGGCCCATTACCATAATAGCTGTTGATAGGCCGTCGGCAGTCATTGATGATGGGTGAACAACGGTAACAGAAACTAATTTATGGCTAATCGGTGACCCTGTTTTAGGATCAATAATATGAGAATAACGTTTACCATCAACTTCAATATAGTTTCTATAATCACCAGAAGTGGCTACCGCGTTGTCTTTAGGTACAACCACTTGATGAACAGAGCGCTCTGCAGTGATTGGTTTTTCAACAGCAATATGCCACAGGGTGCCGTTGGCTTTAAAACCGCTCAAACGCATTTCACCGCCAATTTCTACTAGATAATTAACGATGCCCTTTGACTCAATTAAGTCCGCAACCACATCGACACCATAGCCCTTGGCAATAGTAGAAAGGTCGAGATAAATATCGGATTGAGTTTTAGCAAGGCCGTCTTCGTCTAAAATGATTTTGGATAACCCTATTCGTTGCCTAGCGTTATCTTGCTCAATAGCTGATGGCACTCTTTCAGGCTGATAATCTGGCCCAAACCCCCAAAGATTAACGAGCGGGCCTACGGTGACATCTAACATGCCGTCGGTAATATCACCTAAACGTAAGGCTTCTTTCACTACCGTTCTAAAGCCTTCAGATATTTGAAACGGTTGCTTACTAGCACTTTTATTAAAGATAGATATTTCAGAATCGGTTTGATAAGTCGACATTTCGTTATTGACTTGCACGAGTGCAGCGTCAATTTCAACTTGCAGTTGTTCGAGTGCTAAATCACCCTCTTTACCGACAACTTTTATATTATAAGTTGTACCCATCGTTCGCCCTTGCAACAAAAACTCTTGATTGCTATTAGGCTCTTTTGCTGGGAAACAAGCGGTCAGCAATAAGCTGAGTAACACTAAAACATAAACTTTCAATTTCATCTTTTATACCAAGTCCAAGGGTTCTACAAATACAAAAAGAGCGACCTAAGTCGCTCTAATTTATGATTTAAATTCTAAGATTTAGATTCTATTTAATGATGTAATTGTGAGCATCACCAAATCAAATAAATCAAACTTAAAATTAACCACCAAAGTCATCTAGCATGATGTTTTCATCTTCTACGCCTAAACTTTTAAGCATATTGATAACAGCAGCATTCATCATTGGAGGACCACACATGTAGTATTCACAATCTTCAGGCGCTTCATGATCTTTCAAATATTGCTCATAAAGCACGTTGTGAATGAAACCCGTTAATCCATCCCAGTTATCTTCAGGCTGCGGGTCACTTAACGCGACATGCCATTCGAAGTTATCATTATCAGCCGCTAAGCCGTTATAGTCATCTTCATAGAACATTTCACGTAGTGAACGAGCACCATACCAGAAAGACATCTTACGTTTTGATTGAAGACGCTTAAGTTGGTCAAAGATATGTGAACGCATTGGCGCCATACCTGCACCACCACCGATAAAGACCATTTCATTATCAGTATCTTTAGCGAAGAATTCACCAAATGGACCAGAAATAGTTACTTTATCCCCTGGCTTCAAGCTGAAGATATAAGAAGACATTTTACCTGCTGGCAAATGTAACTTACCTGGAGGTGGCGTAGCAATACGCACGTTCAGCATAATAATGCCTTCCTCTTCAGGATAGTTAGCCATTGAGTAGGCACGTAAGGTATCTGTATCTACTTTTGATTCCACATCAAAGAAACCAAAATGATTCCAGTCGCCACGGTACTGCTCATCAATGTCGAAGTCTTTATATTTAACATGATGCGCAGGCGCTTCAATTTGAATATAACCACCAGCACGGAACGGTACAGACTCACCATTAGGAATTTTAAGCTTTAATTCCTTAATGAAAGTTGCTTTGTTATCGTTAGAGATAACTTCACATTCCCATTGTTTAACACCAAAGATTTCATCTTCAACTTCGATATCCATGTCTTGCTTAACAGCAACCTGACATGATAAACGACAGCCTTCTTTAGCTTCTCGTTTGGTAATGTGACCCATTTCAGTTGGCAATATATCACCACCACCTGAATTAACATGGACACGACACTGACCACAAGTACCACCGCCACCACAGGCAGAAGGGATAAAGATACCTTGACTAGCAAGCGCTCCTAACAATTTACCGCCAGCGCTGGTGGTAACCGCTTTTTCAGGATCGCCATTAATTGAAATAATCACGTCACCTTCGGCAACCAACTTTGATTTAGCAAATAAGATTACTAACACCAAAGCGATAACGATTGCAGTGAACATGCTTACGCCGAGAATAATTTCCATCGACTTTTCCTTATACTTCTTTAGGAGAAGGTAATACGAGTTTTACCTTCCACGTTAATCTTATTATAACGAAATACCACCGAAAGATAGAAAGCCAAAAGCCATCAATCCAGTCGTGATAAACGTAATACCTAACCCTTTAAGGCCATCTGGCACATCAGAATATTTCATCTTTTCGCGAATACCCGCTAGTAAAACGATAGCTAATGCCCAACCAATACCCGAACCAATACCGTAAACCACTGACTCACTGAGCGTTAAGTTTTTCGCAACCATGAAAGACACAGCACCGAAAATTGCACAGTTCACCGTAATTAACGGAAGGAAAATACCAAGTGCCTGGTATAACGCAGGGAAGTACTTATCGAGAACCATTTCCAAGATTTGTACCAATGCTGCAATAACACCAATGAAGGTAATAAATGATAAAAAACTTAGGTCTATTGATTCTTTAGGGTCAGTTATACCCATCATTCCATCTAACGCACCTGGCGCCAAAATCGCTTGATAGATAATTTGGTTCACAGGTACCGCAATACCTAAAACCACAATAACCGCGACACCTAAACCCATTGCTGTGCTGACTTTCTTAGATACCGCCAAGAAAGTACACATACCTAGGAAAAACGAAAGTGCGATGTTCTCTATAAATATAGTTTTAACTAATAAGCTTAAATAATATTCCATCTTATTAATCCTTCTCTACTTGTTCAGGTTTCCACTGGCGAATAGCCCAGATGATCAAACCAATAATAAAGAACGAGCTAAATGGTAAAACAAGTAAACCATTCGCTTGATACCAACCACCGTTTTGAATTAATGGTAAAATTTCAATATTAAATACCGTACCGAAACCAAATAATTCACGGAAGAAAGCCACTGTCATTAGGATGACGCCATAACCTAAACCGTTACCGATGCCATCCATAAAGCTTACAACTGGCTTTTCTTTCATCGCAAACGCTTCAGCACGGCCCATAACAATACAGTTAGTAATGATCAAGCCAACAAAAACTGACAGCTCTTGCGACAGAGCATATGAGAAAGCTTTTAACACTTGGTCAACGACAATTACGAGTGATGCAATAATTGCCATCTGCACAATAATACGTACACTCGACGGAATATGGTTACGAATAATCGAAATAAACAAGTTAGAAAACGCAGTTACAAAAACAACCGCTAAGGTCATTACTAACGCATTTGCCATTGAGCTTGTTACCGCTAAAGCAGAACAAATACCTAATACTTGCAATGCAATCGGGTTATTATCTACGATTGGACTCGTTAATACTTTTTTAATATCAGCAGACATTAGTTAAGCCCTCCACGGTTTTTCTTGATGAAAGTTAAGTAACCTTCTTCGCCAAACCAGAATTTAAACGTTCTAGTTACACCATTAGCAGTAAGTGTAGCACCAGACAAACCGTCAACTTGGTATTGCTCAGCAGGGTTACCCTTCTTAACGCCACCCTTAACAAGTTCAACCTGCACTTGGTCTTCTTGGTCGAAAATTTTCTTGCCTGGCCATAATTTAATCCACGCAGGGTTAAGTACTTCAGCACCTAGTCCCGGAGTTTCTTTCATATCAGCGGTGTAAATCACGTTTCTGATGGTATTCAAATCACTTTCTACACCAACGTAAGCATACATTAGATCCCAAAGGCCAGAACCAACCATAGGGAACACAACAGTATTTACTTCACCTGCACCGTTACGAACTAAATAGACAACTGCGTCATGAGAACGGCGGTTAATACCCGCCATATCATCTTTAGGCTTTTCTGATTTAGTTACATCACGAGAATTTCGACGCTCGTCGAAAAACTCAGGGTCACCTTCGATAAACTCACCAGAATCTAAATCTATCATTTTAGCTTCAACAAATTGGTTATAAGTACCAACAATGTCGTTGCCAGCAGTTTCCAATAAACCCGCTGCTTTTAAAATTTTAGTTTGCTTATCAAGTAGCTTGTTAGCTTGTTGTAATGGCTTTAACTGCACTGCAGAGAAAGACACTAACAATGCACAAACAATACAAACGATAAATACGAATATGACTGTTTTGCCAAATGTTTCTTTATTACTAGACATTGCGAGCAAGCCTCCGTTTAACATTCGATTGAGCAACAAAGTAGTCAAACAATGGCGCGAACAAGTTAGCGAATAAGATGGCTAACATCATACCTTCTGGGAACGCAGGATTTACTACACGAATCAAAACAGCCATCACGCCAACTAAAGCACCAAACCAGTATTTGCCGGTATTAGTAAACGACATAGTGACAGGGTCAGTCGCCATGAACATCATACCAAAGGCAAAACCACCAACAACTAAGTGCCAGTGCCATGGCATAGCAAACATTGCGTTAGTGTCACTACCAATAGCATTAAATAATGTCGCTGTTGCCACCATACCTAAGAAGACACTTAGGACGATACGCCATGATGCAATTCCTTTATAGAGGATATAAGCACCACCTAGGAAAATCATTGCGGTTGAAACTTCACCCGCAGAGCCAGGAATAAAGCCCCAGAATGCATTCCACCAATCAGCATTGATGCTGTAGTCGATTGCACCAACTTCTGCGGCCGCACCAGCAGCTAATGCTGTTGCACCAGAGAAACCATCAACAGCGACCCACACTGAGTCACCAGAAATTTCAGTTGGGTATGCGAAGAATAAGAAGGCACGACCCGCTAATGCTGGGTTGAGGAAGTTCTTACCTGTGCCACCAAAAATTTCTTTCGCGATAACAACACCAAAAGTAATACCGATAGCAACTTGCCATAATGGAATTGTGGCAGGAAGAATTAACGCAAATAAGATTGAAGTAACAAAGAAACCTTCATTGACTTCATGTTTACGAACCGCTGCAAAAAGTACTTCCCAAAAACCACCAACGATAAAGGTCGTCAGGTAGATGGGGAGGAAGAAACAGGCGCCGTATAGCAGCATACTGAACCAGCCTGACTCTGCTGTAAGTTCACCACCTAACATGTGGAACAAACCGACTTGCCATGAATCAGCTAGCGCATAGCCATTAGTAATCGCATCAACGGCTTGGAAGCCGATGTTATACATACCAAAGAACATTGCAGGGAAAACTGCTACCCAAACGGTGATCATGATACGTTTTAAATCGATGCTGTCACGAATATGGGTTTTGCCTTTATTAATATAGCCTGGGGTAAATAAACCCGTCGCTACGGCTTCATAAAGGGCAAACCATTTTTCGTGTTTGCCGCCTTTTTCAAAATGCGGCTCAATATCTTCAATAAATGTTTTTAAGCCCATGACTAACCTTCCTTCTCAATTGTGGTTAGGCAATCACGAAGCAGCACGCCGTAGTCTGTTTTGCCTGGGCAAACAAACGTACATAACGCTAAATCTTCTTCGTCTAGCTCTAATGCACCTAACTGCTGCGCACCGTCGGTATCACCGGCAGCTAAATCACGTAACAATAAGGTAGGTAAAATATCTAAAGGCATAACGCGTTCATAGTTACCAATTGGCACCATGGCACGAGTACTACCATTAGTCGTAGTGGTCATATTAAACAATTTGCTCGGGAAGAAATGCGCAAAGTAAGCACGAGTTACAGAGAACTTGTTCGCACCAGGCATCATATAACCAATAAATTCTTTTTCGCGACCTTCAAGCAATGCACACACTTGCGTGTGATAACGACCTAAGTAGCCATGAACACCTTGCGCAGATTTACCCTGCAGCAGCGATCCTGAAACTAGGCGAACTTCACCATCAGCAATATCGTTCGCAGTCAAATCACTGATACTCGCACCAGAAATGGTACGAACTAAACGAGGATTTTTCACTGCTGGCCCTGCGAGAGAAACTACGCGGCTTGAGTCTAATTGACCTGTAGTGAATAACTGACCAAAAGCGATAACATCTTGATAATTTAGATGCCAAACGACTCGATCTGCACTCGCAGGTTTTAAGAAGTGAATATGCGTGCCAACTAAACCTGCTGGGTGCTTACCCGCAAATTCGTTTACTGAGACATTCGCTGCGGTTGGAATATTTGTTCCAGGCGCTTTCGATAAAAACACTTCGCCTTCAGTCAAACGAGTCAATACCGTTAGACCTGCTGTAAATGCGTCGCTTTGTTCACCGATAACTAACTCAGGATTTGCAGCTAACGGATTAGTATCCATCGCACTAACAAATATTGCTGTTGGAGTTGAGTCAACCGCAGGAATTTTACTGAATGGACGAGTACGTAACGCAGTCCATAAACCAGAGTTAACTAGGTTTGATACAACATCTTCACGAGCAATGTTAGACAGCTCAGCTGCTGAGTAGCTAGTATACGTTTCTTGCTCATTGCCATCGATTTCGATAACAACTGATTGCAATACTCGCATTTCACCACGATTGATTTCAGTAACAACACCAGAAGCTTGAGCTGTGAATTTAACGCCAGGGTTCTTTTTATCTTCAAAAAGATCCTGACCTTTAACAACGCGATCACCTACTTTGACGAACATAGTAGGGCGCATTCCCACATACTCTTGACCCAATGTTGCAACAGTTTTGATGGACGGACCATCATGGATTACCTGCTGGGGAGCACCTGATACAGGAACATCCAGACCTTTTTTTATTGTAATCATAAACACTTGCACTACTTTGACGGGAGTAATAAAACCAAAGACCTGTACAAACGTATTAAACATTTACACAGCTGTATGGTTTCAGTGTATTAAGTGGAAGAATAGCTCGAAAACTATTAACCACCAGTTTTAGTTTAAATTTTCTGGGGCGGATTTTAGCATAGATAAACCCATTTATGCTATCCGAGCTAGATACTTTTCATTACAAATTATCTATTAATGATCAAACTTAGCTTAAATTTTAGTCAAGATATTTAAAAGTACCGAAAAATTAATTAAATCATTACGATTAAGTCGACTTTATCCCGTAATTTATTCCTAATAGAGCCATAAATAATTATTTTCGAGACTTTTTTGAGTCGTTGGTAAAACAATTTAACGCTAATCAACAAATACCTATACCCAATTTGACAAAAGTAAGCCTTATAACACCCTGCTTGAGTATCTAGTATGTTAATCTCTATACAAAAAAGCCAGTAATAGCACTGGCTTCAAATAAGATATTAATCGTTAATTATACTAAGTTATTCACTTCAACAATAGGGTTCACATCAGCATCGTAGTCGACGCCACCAACATTAAAACCGAACAATTTTAAAAACTCTCCGTGATAACTATTGTAATCAGTTAACTCATCTATAGTGTCACTATCAACTTGATCCCAGATAGCTTGCACACGTTCTTGTACTGAATCTTCAAGCTCTTTGTAGTTTTGGCTCAAACGCCCAGCGTCATCCAAACGAGGTGTAGCATTATATAAATTTTCACGGAATAAATCCTGAATCTGCTCGATACAACCTTGATAAGTTCCGTCCGACTTCATCACTTTAAACATCGCTGAAATATATAACGGCATAATTGGAATAGCAGAACTCGCCTGTGTTACCACAGCATTGAGTGAAGTGACATAAGCTTTACCTGATTTGTCACTTGTGCTCGCCGTAATGGCTGCTGCAGCTCGATCAAGATCTTCTTTAGCGCGTCCAATAGTCGCATGACCGTATATTGGCCAGGTTAGTTTCTTACCAATGTAGGTATAAGCGGTTGTCTTAAAGCCCTCAGCCAATACACCAGCGTCATTAAGTGCTTTGATCCAAAGTTCCCAATCTGCGCCCCCCATGACGTCGATAGTGCCTTGAATTTCGGCATCATTAGCCGCTTCAATACTTACCGAATCAATAATGCGTTTAGAGGTATTTAAGTTTTTGGTGGTAACGCTATTGCCAATTGGCTTCAACGTAGAAGAGTAAACTTCGCCGGTGTCTGGATCTGTGCGACGAGGAGATGCTAGGCTGTAGATAATTAGATCCACTTGCCCTAATTCTCCTTTGATCATGTCAATAGCTTTGGCTTTGATGTCGTGAGAAAAAGCATCGCCATTGATACTTTTAGACCAAAGCCCAGCTTCGTCGGCGGCCTGCTGAAAAGCAGCGGTGTTATACCAACCAGCACTTGCTGTTTTTCTCTCTGTTGGCGGTTTTTCGAAAAACACACCTAATGTCTTGGCACCGTTACCAAAAGCAGCAGTAATGCGAGATGCTAAACCATAACCCGTTGAAGCTCCAATCACTAAAACGTTCTTTGGCTTTTCATCAGCCTGTGTTTGACTTTTAACATAAGCAATTTGCTCATTAACATGTGCGGCACAGCCTGCTGGATGTGCGTTAGTACAAATAAAACCACGAATTTTTGGTTTAATAACCATAAAAAAACCTTATTAATGTAGGGTTTAATACCAAGTCATTTTAATAATGACTTGGTATATTCCCGTTAAACATATGATAAATTGCCCATAGTGTACTTCGCATTAGCAATCAAAGAGGTACGAGCAGCAATAAATTTGATAATTCTTTGGTGATGAACAGCAATCGAACATCACCTTATAATGAAATTAAACCCGTTAACGATTTTGCAAGTAAGGCAGTAAAGTGAGCTCGTGATAGCTTCGAATAGATGACATAAACTGCTGATACGACCCCCACACTTTAGCAAAACCTGGGTCTGCCGCAGCTTGCTCTGCCATAATCTGAGCAGTAATTGATTTTAGTTCAGCTAGTACAGGAGCAGGTAATTCACGTAATTTAACATCGTGTTTCTGTTTCAGCGTAATTAACGCATTATTGTTACGAGCATTATATTCATCTAGTGTGTCTTCATTTACGGCTCTTGCAGCTACTGTCACTATTTTTTGCAGATCTTTAGGCAATTCATTAAATGCTTGTTCATTAATCAAGAACTCCAAGCCTGTACCCGGCTCATGCCAAATCGATGAATAGTAATATTCAGCAGCTTGATAAAAACCAAAAGCTAAATCATTATAAGGCCCTACCCATTCGGTGGCATCAATCGCCCCACTTTGTAATGAAGAGAAAATTTCTCCCCCCGTTAAGTTGACAGGAATACCGCCCGCGCGTTTTAGTACTTCACCGGCTAAACCAGGAATACGCATTTTCAGACCTTTAAGGTCATCCATGGAATTAATTTCTTTTTTGAACCAACCAGCAAACTGAGCGCCAGAATTACCCCCTGCTAATGGAATAATACCAAAAGGCTTATACATTTCTTGCCACAACTCGAGGCCGCCACCGTAATGTAGCCAAGCATTAAGCTCCGTAGCTGTCATCCCAAAAGGAATTGCACCAAATAATGGTGACGAGGGTATTTTTCCCTTCCAGTAATAAGAGCCACTATGGCCCATTTGCACGGTTCCTTGAGAAACTGCATCGAACACTTCGAAACCAGGTACAAGTTCGCCAGCGCCGTATACATGGACGGTTAAGCGTCCGGCACTCATTTCATTAACATATTGAGCAAACTTTTCAGGCGCAACACCAAGCCCAGGAAAATTTTTGGGCCAGGAAGTCACCATTTTCCACTTAAACGTTTTAGCAGGCTCTACGTTAGATTGGTTGACGGTTTGTGTTTTTTCTCCACAAGCACTAAGTAACATCACCGATGTCATGATTGAACTAATAAGTTTTATTGTTTTATTCATCTTTCTATCCATAAATAAGTTCTGGTAACCAAGTGACTAATTCAGGCCAAATGGCCAATGCCCCAAGAAGAAGTAGCTGCAATATAATAAACGGTACAACACCTTTGTATATATCTGATGTCTTAACCGATTTATCTGCAACCCCGCGTAAATAAAATAGTGCAAAGCCAAATGGCGGTGTTAAAAACGATGTTTGCAAATTGATTGCGATCATAATACCCAACCAAACAGGATCAAGCCCCATTGCCAATAATACAGGAGCAACAATAGGAATGACGACAAACGTTATTTCAATAAAATCTAAAATAAAGCCTAATAAAAAGATAACCAACATAACGATCAATGTCGCACCAACCACACCGCCTGGCATACCTTCAAAGAACCCATGTACCAATTCTTCACCACCAAAACCACGGAACACAAGCGAGAATAAACTTGCTCCGATAAGAATAAGAAAAACCATCGATGTTATACGAACCGTACTTTCCATCACTGCTTTTAGGTTTTCTCGGGTCAATTGCTTTTGCCAAAGCGCTAAGATTGTCGCTCCCATAGCACCCACCCCTGCTGCTTCTGTTGGAGTCGCAAATCCGCCTAAAATAGAGCCTAACACAGCAGCCATTAACAATAACGGAGGCACTAAAGCGCTCAATAAAAGGCTAGCAAAACTTTGGTTATCATCAAGCCCAGCAATATCTTCACGACAAATTTTGGGTACCGATTCAGGTTTAGTAATAGCTATAAAGACACAGTAACTGATATAAAAAGCAACCAAGATAAAACCAGGAATAACCGCGCCGGCAAACAAATCACCTACTGACACCGTTTCAGGGCTAAAAATACCCATATTTAATTGAGCTTGTTGATAGGCACTTGAAAGCACATCACCTAGTAACACGAGCGCAATAGAAGGGGGAATGATCTGACCTAGTGTTCCTGTCGCGCAAATAATACCGGTTGAAAATTTAGGATCATAGCCACGCTTTATCATTGTCGGCAAAGACAGCAGCCCCATAGTCACCACAGTCGCGCCCACAATACCGGTACTTGCAGCTAACAACATGCCAACCAAAGTCACGGATATCCCTAGTCCACCATGAAAACGTCCAAACATTAGCGACATAGCATTTAGTAAATTTTCGGCAATTTTAGAACGCTCAAGCATAGCCCCCATAAAAACAAACAAGGGAACCGCTAACAGGGTTTGATTATTTACCACACCAAAAAGGCGATTAGGCAACGCACCTAAAAAACTCGCTTCAAACTCACCTAACGCAATACCTGCGCCAGCAAAAATCAAGGCCGTACCAGCCAAAGATAAAGCAACAGGATAACCGAGTAACAGGACGCCGCAGACGACAGCGAACATGAGTAATGCAACATAATCCATTAGCTTGCACCTACTTGATCAAACTTATCATCCGTTGCGCCTCTTAAAACCATAATATTTCGACCAAGCTCAGCAAGACCCTGTAATGCGAGAGTGACAGCGAATACTAACAGCAAGCTTTTGCTGATATATACAAATGGCAGCCCACCTGCTTCGCTTGATTTTTCCATGATTTCCCAACTGTTAATGACATAGTCGAAACTAATAAAAAAGACGAAAATAGTGACAGGAAGTAATAAGAATAAGGTACCTAGAATATTGATAATGGCTTTCTTTTTGCGGGTAAATTTATGATAGAAAATATCGACACGGACATGGCCATCTACTTTGAGTGTATATGCTGCCCCCAACATAAAAATAAAGCCATGCATGTACAGCACTGATTCTTGCATAGCAATCCAGCCGATGTTGAGGCCATAACGCAACACAACAATGGCAAACATAGTAACTACCATAATAATAGTTAGCCATGAAATAATTTTGCCTAAAACCTCTGTTGCCCTATCGATAAAGCCAACAGTTTTATACAACCAATTCATTCAATCCACGTCCCTAGCATTGTTATTATTTTTATACGCCACTTACATATACCACCTGAAAAAGGTGGTTCAGTAAAATCCAACAAGGGTCAAAGAAATAACAGAAATCCGCTCAAAATGGAATCAACTTAATGATTTAGCTCAACATTAACTTGAATACTCCCATCAAAAAGAATGGTTACTGTGGTTATGCTGTTTTTTTAGAACCGCCTAAACATTTAGGCGAAAGCGGCGTGTTATCTGCGTAGTAGTCATGCCATTCTTTTTCAGTGTAAGTGTGCAAAGCGAGTGCATGGATGTGTTCAGCTAACTCTGTCGCTAAGATTTTGTTAACAGCGCGGTGGCGCTTGATTAACCGTTCACCTTCAAAGTCACGAGAAACCAAAATAACTTTAAAATGAGACTCACTACCTTGCGGCACATTATGTTGATGACTTTCATTTATTACATCTAAATGTATGGGCGTAAAGGCCGACATAAGTTTATCTTCGATAATCGATTCAATAGTCATTGCACTTCCCTATTTATTTTTATGCATTTTATTTGCAAGTAGCTGTGATTAATTTTAGTCAATATACAAAACACTTCCAACAGTCCAGACGGCTAAACCGTGCTAGGTCGGCTAAGCAATTACAAACAAAGTAAAATTACTTCTTAATTATTTGTCGAAAGGTCAAATTTATACGCGGAGATTTTACGCGTTTTGTTTTGGGGACACAATGGGACCAGAAATGCTGCGTGGTACCCGACATCAACAACAAACTACCTGCCGTTAAGTCAATATTAAGTTTATCACCCTTTATTTTGTGCTTTAGCTGAAAATTACGGGTTTCACCAAATGACAAAGAAGCAATCACTGGGCAGTCGCCTAATTCAGGCTCGTCATCACTATGCCAACTGACACTATCATTGCCATCTCGATACAGGTTAGCCAGTAGCGAATTAAATGTTATACCAGTAAAGTGCTCTACTTTAGCTTTTAAAGCACTTAAACACGGTGTAAGAGGCTGCGGCGACAATGCCAAACCTGAATAAGTATAAGTATATTGTGGTTCACCATACCAAGCTTGTAGGCGCGGAATATTTACTGATTTTCCGTATAGGGTCAGCTGGTCTTGTTGCCACTTTATTTCTTTCAACAACACTTGGTAAATATCACGGCGCTCAGATAGCGCAATAAAATCTGGGTAATATGAAAGTTCAGCATCGGCAGCGGTAATATTGATGTCATTCCTCCAAGTATTCTTTATTTAAAAACGTGGTCAGGGCTAGCGGTAGTTTGCTAATTTTGACACAATATTAACTATCGAAAAGCGAGATTCAACCTTGAATTTAACTCGCGTACAAATTAGGCCCTATAAAGCTCATGTTCAGCCCCTTTATTATTAATGATAAAAATTTATTTTTAGATCGCTTTCCTCCTGGGCAAGTGAATCGAAGTCTGCAAGCATGGGATGCCACTGACGAATACATGCTCGATTACGTCAAAGAGCATCACGAAAGCACCACGCCATTAAACATTCTTATTTTTAATGATAATTTTGGCGCACTGAGCTGTAATTTAACTGAGCACCATATTGTGTCGGTAACTGACTCTTATTTAAGTGAACAAGGCATTTCGCATAATTTGGAGCAAAACCACCTAGACGAAGCACAAATAGAAATTTTGTCATCACTGGCCGAACTACCAAAAAATATTGATCTTATTCTATATCGTATCCCCAAAAGTAAAGCGTTACTGATTGAACAACTCGTTCGTATAAACGAAGCATATGGAGCACCTGCAAAAACAACGGCTAAGCCTATTTTTATTGCCGGTGCAAAAGCGAAAGAAATTCACAGCGCGACACTAAAAGAGTTTGAAAAAATACTCGGTGAAACCCATACGTCCTTAGCGGTTAAAAAATCGCGGCTCGTTTTTAGCGAAATTATGCCGGCGATCAACGCGCCACAGGTTAACAAAAACAACTTATGCGCGACTTGGCCACTAGAAGGTACTGAGTTTACTATTGCAAATTTAGCCAACGTTTTCGCACGTGAAAAACTAGACCTTGGTGCACGACTGTTTCTAAAACATTTGCCAGAAATAAAGCCTGAACAGCGCGTTATCGATCTAGGCTGTGGCAATGGCGTATTAGGCTTGTCGGTTTTATCTAACCAGCCCAACGCAAAGCTATTATTTCGAGATGAATCTTACATGGCGGTAGAATCAGCTCGGTTAAACGTCAAGAACAACTTACCTAACACCTATGACAATGCTGAGTTCAGTGTTGGTGATTGCTTATCTGATCTTGAGCAAAACAGTATTGATGTTATCGTCTGTAATCCCCCTTTTCATCAACAACATGCAACAACCGATCACATTGCATGGCAAATGTTTAAAGAAAGCTTTAAAGTACTAAAAAAAGGTGGCGAACTGCGCATCGTTGGTAACCGTCAATTAGGCTACCACGTAAAACTAAAACGTCTCTTTGGTAATAGTAAGTTAGTTGCCAGTGACAATAAATTTGTAATTTTATCGGCGATCAAACAATGAACATAAAACCTCTAATTCTAGTAGTACTGAGCCTAGTGCTAAGCGCTTGTAGTTCTGCTCCAAGCAGTGTCATCTTGGCCCCACAAGTCAATAACCCAACATCCTCTGTTTATATGAACAAGCAGGCAAGTTTAGTGGTCTCTGATTTACGTACTCAAAACCATCTTATTCAAATACTAAAAACAGGTAAGGCTGCGGAGCTTTTATCTCCTGCCAATGATATTACAGCGACCGTTAACCAGTCACTTTCCCAACAATGGACAAGCCAAGGGTTAAATATTGGTAGTGATAGTGCAATAAATATTACTGTATTTATTGACGCAGCGTTAGTTAGCGTGCAACAGGAAACTGTAAAATATACAGCGCAAAGCGAGATACGGTTACGCGTTCAAATTCAAAAAGACGATAAAACTTTGACTAATCATTTTAAGTCAAAAGGTCAAAGTAACGGTCCTTTATCTGCCGACATTGCAGTATTGGAACGAGACTTTAATCAGCTCTTTGGTAGGGTTATCGAAGAAGTGATGGCTAACCAAGAGATACAAAATTTTATTAAAGAATAAAATTCAAGGGAGCGTAATGAAAACACTAATCCATTTACTTTTACTTTCTTTAATCAGTTGCTCTGCATTCGGTAAAAATCTTGCCATAGACCCAGACAATTTATTCCCTAAGGTAAAACTAGAAACATCAAAAGGCGACATCATCGTTGAACTTGACCGTATCAGCGCCCCTTTGACAGTAGATAACTTTTTAACGTATGTGGTTGAAGGTGAGTTTAACAACACCATATTTCATCGCGTCATCGGTGACTTCATTGTTCAAGGCGGTGGTTACGACAAAGACTTCACCATGAAAAAAGTGAAGCAAAACATCGTGAATGAATCAGGCAATGGTATTAAGAATGAAGAAGGCACTATCGCCATGGCGAAAGAAAACCGTCCTCATACAGCAAATCGCCAGTTCTTTTTCAACCTGGCTGATAACACCAACTTAGATCCTGGCCGCAATTGGGGCTATGCCGTTTTTGGTAGCGTTACTGAAGGCATGGAAATAGTGCACGCTATTGGCGCTGTAGAAACCGCTTATGATGAAACGATGGGGTGGGACGATGTACCGAAAGAGCCTGTCATGCTTATTCGTGCTACATTACTAAAAGCTGAATAAGAGCAAAACGTTACGTTATAATCATCGTATAACTTCACTATTAATGCACTTGCATTAACACACTGGCTTAACCAGGTGTTACGATTTTATTACACTATTTTTTTGACTTCCGCCCTATTATGAACAATAACTAAAGGGTACTTATGAGACAAAACTATAGTGTTTTTTATTTGGCGTGTTCGGAGGAACAATCGTAAATGCGATGTAGATATTTGTTAATCCATGCAACTTAGTAAAAAGAGAATTCATTATGATAATTGAGCAGTTTATCAGTGAAAAAATTAATCAAATAGGAGCCTATATCACAGCGGTGATAAACAAAACGCTCCACTACACAGAGCTAGATAACTTTGTCGTAGAAACAATGGAAGAGTGGACTTTGCTCCACGTTAAAGACGAAACACCAGGCAGCGCCAATGAGCGCGTATTTTGGCATATCATTCACGAATTAAGCCTACATGGTGCTCGTGACCTAGAAAATAATCTATTTTTGAAAAGCGAAATATCTACTTGCTTAGACTTCTTTGCAGGTCGAGGCAGCTACCCGATTGATTGTATTGGTTGGCGACCCTTGCCGTAAATATCTCACAATAAGGTTCTGTTAACAGGAACATTTTGTTAGCCTTAGCACAAATAATAAATTTACCACTAGGCGCTAATGAATGAGTTCACCTACCTTTAAGCAAGCCATCTTCAACAAACGTATGTTGATCTGTATTTTTACTGGCTTCAGCTCAGGTCTACCGTTATTCATACTCTATCAGCTTGTACCCGGCTGGCTCAGATCTGAAGGTGTAAGCCTTGCCGAAATAGGTCTGTTTTCATTAATTGGAATTCCATATGTTTGGAAATTTCTATGGTCGCCATTACTCGATAGATATTCTTTTGCTAAATTTGGTCGTAGAAGAAGCTGGATGTTGCTGACTCAGGTCATTTTGCTTGGCGCCATTGCTTGCTTTGGTTTTATAAATCCCGCATTTGATATTTGGTCGGTCGCTTACCTTGCCACGATAGTCGCCTTTTTCAGCGCGAGTCAAGATATTGTCCTCGATGCCTATCGAAGAGAACTGTTGCCAGACAATGAGTTAGCTTTAGGTAATTCGATCCATATTCAAGCCTATCGTTTATCAGGCTTAGTTCCCGGATCATTAGCATTTATATTGGCCGATCACATCAGTTGGCAATCAGTATTTATTATCGTCGCTGCTTTTATGATGATAGGTATTTTACTTACTTTATGTATTAAAGAGGTTGAAAATACTCAACCCACTCCTAAAACATTAAGAGATGCCGTAGTACTACCTTTTAAAGATTTTATCGATCGAAAAGGCGTTAAGTCAGCACTGCAAATTTTACTGTTTCTATTTCTATATAAACTTGGTGATAACATGGCAACAGCCCTACAAACACCTTTTTTTATAGACTTAGGCTTTACCAAAACTGAAATAGGTGTAGTGGCTAAAACTGCGTCGCTTATCGCGATGACTATTGGCTTGGCCGTTGGCGGGTTAGTGATGATCAAGCTCAGCATAAACAGAGCTTTGTGGCTCTTTGGTTTAGTACAAATCGCCAGTATCCTAGGTTTTGCAGCTTTGTCCGAAATTGGCCACAATAACTATGCCTTGGCGTTTGCCATGGGTTTTGAATATCTCGGTGTCGGTTTGGGTACTGCAGCCTTTACCGCGTTTATCGCCAAATCAACCAACCCAGCTTTTGCAGCCACTCAATTCGCACTGTTCACTGCTCTGACAGCTTTACCAAGAACCTTTGCCAATGCAACAACAGGGGTCATTGTCGAGCAAGTTGGCTGGACAAATTTTTACTATCTTTGTACCGTATTGGCCCTGCCAGGGATGTTAATGCTGTTAAAAGTTGCTCCTTGGCACGAAAAACAAATAGAGGTTAAACCATGATCAGATTATTTTTCTTATTGCCCGTTATTATGTGCGCCATTTGGTGGAGCTATCTCAACAGCAAAGGTTATAGCGTCAAAGATGGTGCTAAAGGGTTTGCTTATATTTTAGGACTAAACCTGATTGTTTTAGCTTTTTTCATCATCATGATCCTCGTCACTGATTATCCTTAACCGTTGAGCGTGACTTTTCAATTAAATACGTAAAAGCCACTGTTTTTAAAAGATATTAATGTAGATTGATATTCAAACTGTACAAAATAGTAAACCAGATATTGATACCTTAAACAGTTAAAATTACGCCCATTGCTGCAAAGGCGGCGACCAGAGTAACAATCGGCAATTTAAAGAATCTCAGTAAAATAAAGCCCGCTATAACAATAATAATATCAGCCAAAGAATGCACCGCACTGAGGGCAATAGGCTGATAGAATGCAGCGCCTAAAATCCCAACAACAACCGCATTAACAGCGGCCATAGCGCCAGCGACTCGGCTATAGGTTGATAACTGCTGCCATGCATTATTGAATGCTATCACCAACAAAAAACCCGGTAAAAATATGGCTAATGTAGCAATTAACGCAGCAACAAAGCTATGTTCAGTAATGATTTGGCTACCGAGAAATGTTGCTAAAGTAAACATTGGACCGGGTACCGCTTGCGCTGCCGCATAACCAGTTAGAAATTGATCGGTACTCATTTGCTGACCCACGGTTTGTTCTAGCAAAGGCAGTACCACATGACCACCACCAAACACTAAGCTACCCGCTTGGTAAAAATCATTAAACATGGCAAGCCACTGATCTTGCGAGGCAAACATAGGTAAAGCGGCAAATAAAACCATGAATAAAGTTAAGGCTGACCAATTAAGTTTAAATGGTGTAGTTTGCTCTGCTGAACCCAATAAACGCTTGTTCGGTAACATCGCACCAATAAAAGCTGCAACCACGAGCAACGCGAACTGAGTATAAACACTGGCCCATAGCACTAAAACCAATGCCGCAATGATAGCGACAGCACGGTGCAATAAGCTTTGACAAAATGACTTAGCCATAGTGATAATCGCATCAGCCACCACCACCACAGCTAATAGTTTCAACCCCGTGACTACGCCAACGAAAGTAGTAGTATCAGCAAACTGCAGCCCCACCACCGCCAGTAACCACATCAAGAAAAACGAAGGTAGCGTAAAGCCTAAAAAGGCCATAATACCGCCTAACACACCGGCTCTTTGTAAACCAATAGCAAAGCCTACTTGGCTTGAGCCTGGGCCTGGCAAGAACTGGCTTAACGCAACCAATCGACCAAAGGCATTTAGATCTAACCACTGATACCGTTCAACAAATGTTTTCTGAAAGTAACCAATATGGGCCGCTGGCCCACCAAAGCTAAGAACCCCAAGACATAAAAAACGCCAAAATATTTCGAAGTGTTTGTTCATTTTTGTATTAGATAATTGCGTAGTGATTTAAGTGTATACTCTACAGGGGATTTGTGACAAACGAAGTTTATATCCAATCTGGTAACATCAATAAAACACTGACTGCTCAACAAGTGAGTTTGACCAGTCGAGTGCAATTTTTTGATTCGTTTTTCGTAATATTAAGTAGGCTAATGAATTGCACGAAATCCCATTCTAAATCCACCCCAGTGCTTCCCAAAAACAATAATGGGTGCAGAAACATCATGCATTATCTCACCAGTATCACGCTTATATGTCTGTAATAAGAATTTTTCTGTGTGTTTACCGCATCGAATACCAGTTGCATCATCAAACATTCTTTTTGTTCGGTTATTTATAACATCTGTTTCAAAATTTCCAGTTAAGGGCTTTGAAAAACAAGCGTTATGAGTCGGAAAGTAGCTATTTATGTCAACGGCACCAGCATAGATGACTTCGTTATATTTCTGTAAAATTGGTTCCTGAATAGCTGGTAAGAATTCATCTGTGAACTTATCAAACGAAGTTGTATATTTTTTCGGGTTAGTTTTATCGATTTCCTGGTACTTAAAATTAAATAATGCTTGCTCCGTAATTACACCTGCTTCTATTTTATTTTCAAACAACTGACCAATGGTTTGTGCCGCTTGCTGTGCTTGTTTTGCCATAGTTTCTATTAATGAATTAGTTTCAAACTCCGACAGTGCTATAAAAATAGACTCTGTACACCTAGACAGTCCTTCTGCTTTATATGATACCTGCTTAGTCTCTTCCTGTTTACTCACGAGAAAATCATGTAACCTGACAATAGATGAGGATATTTCACCTGCTGTCGTATTATGCTCTTGTAAAGCAAAGCTTATTTGCTCGCTTGCTTTAGCTGCTTCCGACATAAAATCATTAGTTTTAATTAAATTACTTGACAATGAATCCATCACATCTACTACAGAATGAGTTCGTCCTACCACTGTATCCATCGTCTCAGTAGTTTGATTAGCCTCATGACTCACTTGCTCTAACATACTACCTATTTGTTCAGTAGCACCTGCTGTTTTTGCTGCTAACGCCCTTACTTCATCAGCAACTACAGCAAAACCTCTCCCTTGCTCTCCAGCTCTTGCTGCTTCAATGGCTGCGTTCAGCGCTAGTAGGTTAGTCTGTGCCGATATTGCATCGATGACATCAGTAATTTTTTGGATTTCTCCCGTTTTTACAGAAAGAGCAGTTATTCGATTCGCCGCATCTATTACATCGGAATTTAACTGGCCGATTGTATTCACAGTTTCCGATAATTGATCGACCCCTAATTGAGTTGCAGACATAGCTTGATTAGATAATTCAGAAGATAGCGATGCATTCTCATTAATTTGCTTTGTATTAGATGACATTTGTTCGGCCGCCGTTGCAAGTCTGTCAACGTCATCACCAGAAACACTTATTGCTTGTGACAATTGTTCGAGAAAAAAGCTAATCTCGGCAGAGTTTATAGCCAGTTCACTTACCTTAATGTCTATGTTTTCTCCTGCGTGATTTATCTGCAGTCTTTGCTTAAGAAACAACTCTAAAATAGTTTTTGAAGTGTCAGTGCTACCTATTTTATTTAACTCATCAGTCATTTTCTTTTGCTGAGGCTTTTCAATAAAAAAAACGTAACTGAGAAAGGTAATAGCGACAGTAACTAAGAATAACAAAAAATATTGTAGGTTCTTATCTTCAATCACAATGTTTAAAAAAAACTGACTAATGACAACAAATACAGCGACACTAGTCATGAGCAGTATTGAACTGGGTTTAATTTTAGTCACAGCAAACAAAATTTCGCATTAAATAATACTAAAGTATATGGAATGAAATAACATATAAATACGACAAAGGTCTAATACAGCTATAGCCTTTCAACTGAATAATAGAAAACTTAAGTGCTTGATAGTGAAACTACAAATTTTGGCTCAAAATTGTTCTAGCTGTTTGAGTCTTTTGACTCAAACAATATACTACCTATGACATATATCTTCGCTAACGTGTTATCATCCTGTTGTTTACTTAATGTTTTCTTATTTATTTAATTTCATACCTGATGACACTATTCAAAATAATTAATCACGCACCAACTGCTGCTATACCTCTACTATTTTTAATTACACCGGTATGTGTAATGGCTGAAGCGCCATTACAGATCGACAACGATTCTTATGATCAATGTTTATTAAAAGCATTAAAATCAGCGAGTCCAGAGCAAACTGTCGAAGAAATAACTCAGCAATGTCATAGCAAAACACGTAATCCAATAGATAAACGTATTCGTTTTGAGAAAGAAGTGGCTAACAACCCTTTTGCGATAACTCCTCATCGCCCAAATTTTTTAATGCCTTTTACATATGCTGAAAACAACCGACAACCATATAAAGGTACTTCGGAAGATAATGATTTTGACAATATTGAAACGGTATTTCAGGTGTCACTTAAGTACTCACCGATTGAAGACTTCTTAATTGACGGGCTCGACTTCCAATTTGCTTTTACCTCCATTAGTTGGTGGCAAACATACAACAGTGACAATTCTTCCCCTTTTAGAGAGACTAATTACGAGCCTGAAATTTTACTCACCTATCAAAAGCCTTGGCATTTATTCTCTTTGCCTATTGAACGAAGCTATATTGCTTTAAACCATGAATCTAATGGCAAATCAGGCGACCTTTCTCGCAGTTGGAATCGTGTCATTGGTGGTATGTCATTCAATAAAGATAACTTAACCCTTGATATGAGAGCATGGTGGCGGATTCCTGAAAATGGTTTAAACGACGCAGGTCGTCCTGTCGATGACAACCCTGATATTGATCGATATTTAGGTAATGGTGACATATCTTTAATCTGGCAATTTAGTGATGATCTAAATCTATCTATGATGTTAAGAAATAATTTACGCCGTGATAACAAAGGCGCGATAAAGCTTGGTTTAACCTTTCCATTTAATAAGCACTTAAAAGGCTATGTAGAATATTTTAACGGTTACGGTGAAAGCTTAATATATTATAACGAGCATATGGAGCGCATTGGCGTTGGGATTAAGCTCACCGATTGGCTTTAAAGATATCTAACCACTTTGTTTTTCTTGTTAAAAAGAGGCCATGTTAAACAATCTCTTTCAATTACCTAGACGATTGAAAGTTATCATACTATTCTGATATTAACTTTTCGATTTCTTAATAATTTGAAATTGCTATGAAAAATCATTTGGTTGCAATGTGTTTAATGGTTTGTGTAAGCAGTCACGCCCAGAATTCAATTTTCATAGGGCTAGATGCTGATATGTCGACCGTTGCCAAAGAAGGTGGGGTATCGATTCAACGCGGTGCAGAAATAGCAATAGAAGAAATCAATAAACAAGGTGGAGTCTTAAACAGGCCATTAAAGCTGATGATTAAGGATCACAGAGGCAACCCTGCTCGCGGCATTAACAATATAAAAAAATTTAGTGAGATAAAAGATTTAGTTGCAGTAATAGGGGGAGTTCATACTCCTGTAGCACTTCAAGAACTTCCTATTATACATCAACATAAAATCATTTATTTAGATCCTTGGGCAGCGGGCACTCCCATCATAGATAACGGATATGTTCCTAACTATGCATTTCGAATTTCCGTTCGTGACGCAGAGGCTGCCAAAGTCATCATTCAACATGCCAAAAAACGCGGCTTTAAGAGTGTAGGTCTGATTTTAGAGCGAACAGGATGGGGACGTTCTAACGAAAAATCCCTTATTGAATCTGCAAAACAAAACAAAATCAACATTTCTAAAATAGTATGGTTCAATTGGGGACAAAGAACTTTTAAAAGTGAAATTGATACGTTAAAAAAATCTGGTGCACAAGCAATAATCTTAGTAGCTAACGCACCAGAAGGTGCAGCTTTAATGAGGGATATGTTAAAACAAAAAGACATATTACCTATTGTTTCGCACTGGGGGATCGCTGGGGGTAATTTTATAGAACGCGTAGGACTAGACTCGCTTAACCAGCTAAATATTTCAGTGTTACAAACCTATAGTTTTGCTAAGCCTCATAATAAAGAACTCAATGAAAAGGTATTGAAACGATATCAAGAAAAATATGGCACTCATATTACCGCAGAAGCAATACCAGGAGCTGTAGGCACAGCACATACTTACGACTTAGTTCATTTGTTAGCAAAAGCAATATCTGCTGCGGGAACAACAGAACGCTCTAAAATTAGAGACGAATTGGAGCAATTACCCCCTTATAATGGCTTAGTAAAACATTATAAACCCGCCTTTACAGCCGAACAACATGACGCATTATTAAGTGACGATTATATTATGCTGTCTTTCGATAAAACAGGGAATTTAGTGCCTTTACAGGAGTAATTTTGCACAACTCAAACCATAACTTAGAAACATTAATTAGCAAGGAAACATTAAGAAAGTCGCTTACTGGTGTGCTATTTACCTTTGTTGTACTTTTTTGTGCTTCAGTAGTCTATGTTATTCATCAAAATGACATGTCCCATAAGCAAAGGATTATCAATTTAACGGATAAACTCGATAACGCACTGCTAAGCTTTCAGCAACAAATAGAAAATTTAGCCAATAATGACCTCATTATTAACAGTATTGTTGACTATTCTAATCGAGATAACTACTTACCTATTTTCTTCCGCTCATTAAAGCTAAACAATAACGTAGAAACCAGTATTGTTTTTACAGATTTTACCGGCAAATATATTGCGGGTAATAATATCTCTAGCCATAAAGGTCAGATAGAACAATTTAATTGGCAAGAGACCGTACTCACACAAGGAGTGCCTTATTTTGAACATTCAAAGCTTGGACTTTTTATTGCTGTTCCCGTCTTACTATCTGACTCTCCAGAGGGCGCGATTTTTTCCTATATTTCAAATGTGCAGCAATTAATACCTACTGCAACAAGTAGTTCAACCCTCATTTATATAAGCGAAAATAATGAAGTACTCTACTCTTCCAATAGTCAATTAATCGCTTATGGAAGTATCTATAGTGACAAGAGTTTTCGATTTTGGTCTAAAAAAATAAGCCCGTATTTATCTGGCGATATCGTATCGATTGAGCCACCAATATCGGCCTACGGTAATATTCTGTGGTTAGCCATTGTGATTATTGTGTCGCTTTTATTTATATTTTTCGGTCTAAGATCAAACATTAAAAGTACAGCTAGATATGCATCTCTCTCAATGAAAGAGCTGCATAGAACACTTGCAGAAGCCATAACAAAAGAAGGAGAAGAAATACAATTTGAGGATCAACATGATGAAGCTACTGAATTTATAGCTATCAGAAAAGAGTTTTATACCGTTTTAAATAATTCATTCAAAAAAACAATTTCAATCGAAAAATTCACTAGTGTTATCAATTCATTAGGTGAAGCATTAATTGTGTTAGATCATGATAAGAATATCATACTCAATAATAATTCCTTTCATAAATTGTGCAACCGTCTTGGATTCTCAATGCCACAAGATGTAATGAATATTTTTCCCAAAAAACATCTAGAACTTGACGAAAAAAATACAACCTTCGAGATTGAGTATCCGATAAATATAAAAAACAAGAATGATAATACTATTATTGTGCAGTGGAGTGCGAGTCCTTATGTAGATGACAAAAAAAAAATATTGGGTGTTATCTTTGTGGGGAAAGATATTTCATTTGCTAAGAGGCTTGAGAGTGAATTACTCTTTAAAAACCAAGCTATTGATGAGGCTCAAACATCAATTATTATTACTGATGCAAAAGAAGGTAAGCATTCTATTATTTATGCCAATAAAGCATTCTATTACCTCACTGGTTTTTCAGTTCATGACATTATCGGCAAAAACTGCAGGTTTTTACAAGGACCAAAGACCAAAGAAAGTGATATAAAAAAAATAAAGACAGCTATAAACAGTCAAAAAGCAATTAGGCTTACCCTAACTAATTACAAGAAAGACGGTAGTGAATTTCAAAATGAATTAACAATTAACCCTATCGCAAACGAACACGGAGTTATCACCCACTTCCTTGGCATTCAACTAGATGTTACAGAGCGAGAAGCTACAGCTAATTATTTGCGACTTGCCAAGCAAAAAGCAGAAGAGTCCACAAAATTAAAGTCCGAATTCTTAGCCAGTATGAGTCATGAAATTAGAACACCTATGAATGGTGTTATTGGCATGCTTGATTCGCTATTAAGAGGACAGCTTAATAGTGAGCAGCAGCATAATGCTGAAATAGCAAAAAATAGCGCACACTCCTTGCTCAACATAATAAATGACATTTTAGACTTTTCTAAAATAGAGTCAGGTAAGCTTGAAATTGAAAATGTTTCATTTAATCTATTAACATTATTTGAAGATGTCGCATTAGCACAAGCCCGCCTTGTTCATGATAAAGGAATAGAGCTTATAATTGACACGACTGCCATAGATACACCTTTAGTTGAAGGTGATCCAGGGCGAGTACGACAAGTTTTAAATAATTTATTAAGTAACGCGATTAAATTTACCGAAGAAGGTGAAGTCACTGTTTCAGCAAAACTGACTAAACACTCCGAACACATAGTTAAACTGCACGCCCGAGTATCCGATACCGGCATTGGTATTGCGCCTAATAGGCTAGCCGAAGTTTTTAAATCCTTTACTCAAGCAGACTCATCAACAACACGTTTATATGGTGGTACAGGGCTTGGTTTAGCTATAACATCAAAACTTTGTGAACTAATGAACGGCTCAGTAAACGCAACGAGTCAAGAAAATGTAGGGAGTTGTTTTAATTTTGATATTGCATTGGGCATTTCAAATAGTATTGAAAAGCAACCACCTTTCAAAATTCATAATATAAGTATCCTCATCTTAGATGAAAATGAAAGCAGCGCATGTGTACTTAAAAAACAATTACAAAAATGGGGGGGGACCGTTGTTGACTTAAAAAAAGAAGGTTTTATAAAACAAATAGAAAAATCAAACTTTGACCTAGTATTTATAGATTATTCTTTTGCAGATAACAGTGCTATTAACGTTGTTGGGAGTTTACCGAAAAGCGTTAAAGAAAAAACGGCTTTTATTTTAACGAGCAAAACTAATGAAAACTTAGATAAAGAACTTATTATTGATGTTGGATTTCGATATTTGCTTTCCAAACCTGCCACGACCGATAAACTTAAGTTAATGTTGGAAAGTGTCTTATATAATAGAGCCCCAGCCAGTGTTGAAAGACTTAAAACTCCCATTTTTAAAGAAAATACACACCAGACAGATATCCCCGTGTTATTAGTGGAAGATAATCATACAAACCAGTTAGTTGCAAAAAAGGTATTGTCAGAGTTGGGCTGCGAAATAACTATCGCAAATAACGGCAGAGAAGCAATCGATATTTTAAATGAGGCACAAGCACCATTTAAATTAATATTTATGGATTGCCAAATGCCAATTTTAGATGGTTACCAAACAACCGAGAAAATCCGCGCTGGCGATGCAGGGAAACAAAATAGCACCATACCTATTATAGCCATGACTGCAAATGCGATGAAGGGAGATAAAGAAAAATGTCTATTACATGGAATGGATGATTACGTCAGCAAACCAATAAATATTGACACATTGAGAGCTAAAATAAACTCTTGGTACAGCTATAAAGATTAATTGTTATAAATATTGCTAGACGTTTTTATCGGTACTAAATTGCTAGTAAATTTTCCACTGTCTCATTTAAACGGTTAATTAAAATTACTCGGCTTAAAATTCGACTTTAACGTGTCATTAAAATTACCACGTTGTTCTACCTCAAAAGCAACAAACCCTTTTGGGTCAATTGTTGTGCTCAGCAAGTACGTTAGGTTTTTACTATTTTCCTTGCTTAAAGTAGAAAACAATTGCCATAGTTGCATAAAGCTGACGCTAGCTTGCACTTCGATTTCTGTTTCAGCGTATGCTTTTAAGGTCGGTATATTGTTAGCCACCCCTGATAGCAATTTTTTATCAGCGACATTAAATTCAAACGCAACACCGTCTATTTCTAAATCAATATCATTGGGGTTAGTGACTAAAAGTTTTAATTTAAACCTTGGTGCCATGCTCGATGACCGCACACTCTCAATGCCCGCAAGACTTATTTGAGGGTTATTTAAAGGCTTTAACTGAGCACAGCCGATAAACGTTAGCGCTAATACCATCAAAAACAGTTGTCGCATTGGTTGTTCCTTAATTAAAGTAGAGGTTTTCTTGTTATCGCCTATATGAAAAAATTCATGAGACTAAGACGAACAGTATAACTCAAAGACTGGACTCGCTCATTACACTAAAACACACAACGATAATACATACAACGCTAACTCTGGCGGTATTAAGCAAACTTATTTATTCATGCCCAGCTCAAGTATTTGTCGCTAAATAGTTTTGGGAGAAATTGTTCAAGCAGGATAATGTGCCTATACTTGTTAGAGAAAACTCAACATATTAGTTACTCTGCACAAGAGTTCTTAATGTCGCCAACTCAGTAAGCAATTTAATCCGAATAGATAGCATGATAAATCCGTTGGTTTTGTTATCGAAGATAGTTTGAGGAAACTCCTATATGGTTGAACATGGCAAATATTCTATCGAAATCGACGGGACAATAATCATCGTCACTTTTGACGGAATGTTTAATGAGCTAGCCTCTAAAAATCTGTGCTCACGTGTAGAAAAACACATTGATGAAATGGCAGGTCGTAGTTTCGCAATGATTATAAACCTACTAAAATACGAAGGCAGTACGCCTGACGCTCATAAGGAAGGAGACCGTCACGCACTCTGGGTCGAAAATCAAAACTGCCTAGCAAAAGCCATTGTTGCTTCAGAACAGGCGATGCTTGAAATAATAAGGAATGAACAAAACTCTTTGCGCAAATCTAAGATAGTTTCTAAAGTATTTAAAACTGAAGCAGATGCAAAAGAATGGCTGTTAACCAGAAATAATTAACGTTCGCAAAGGAGTGCTTTGCATTAATGCGTTAGCCTAGATTCATATTTAGGTTACCGATAACTAGGATATTGATAATATTTAAGCGACTTTAGAAGCAAGACTAAGCTCGCTCTGTATTGCTGAATTTTCTGTATTATTCTCTATCGTTACTTGTGCTCTATGTTTAACTACATCTCCCACAATAATTAACGCTGGCCCTTTAAAATTTGCAAGATCTCTTTTCGCATCTATGGTTGCGAGTTCAGCCGAAAATACTTGTTGCTCAACGCTCGTGCCTTGATCAATTATTGCTATCGGGGTAGCAGCATTCATACCAAAGGTCACCAGTCGCTCCGCTATTTTATCAACTCGGTTCAAGCCCATATAAAACACTAAGGTATCTCGTTCTTTCGCTAATTGCTGCCAGTTGCATTCGTCATCCGCGTCTTTGAGGTGCGCAGTGACAAATTTTACCGCTTGCGCACAATCTCTATGCGTTAATGGAATTCCCGAATAAGCGGCGCAACCGCTTGCAGCAGTCACACCTGGAATAATCGTAAAGGAGATCTGGTGTTTTGCTAGTTCATCCGTTTCTTCGGCTAGTCGTCCAAAGATACTTGGGTCGCCCCCTTTTAAGCGTACAACCGTTTTACCTTGCTGCGCTTTTTCTACCATTAGCTGACAAATATCAGCTTGTTTCATACTGTGCTGACCACATTTTTTGCCAACAAATATACGTTCTACATCTTTTGGAAAATACGAGTAAATCTCTGGGTTAACCAACCAATCAACCATAATAACGTCTGCAAATTGGAGCGCTTTTAAAGCTTTGATGGTTAACAGTTCTATATCCCCAGCTCCTGCACCTACGATATAAACTTGCGCTTTGGGTTTTGTTTCAGAGTGCGTCAATAACGATGTTGTAAAATGATGACGGCTGTTTGGCCCGCTTTGACTGCCGTTAAATGGCAGAATATTGTATGTCGCTTTTACTATTTTGCTGACTAAGCCTAATATGCTGCTGTGCTTGTTCAATAAGGTAGCCATATTCATATCTCCTCTACCGTGATCGGTAGTTCATTATTTTGTGGCGTTGCTGATATTTGGGCCTGGTCTACCCTTACAATATCGATCAGTTGTTTAAGCTCTGGCTTACAAGAACCACAGTTGGTGCCGCACTTTAAACTCTGCCCCAAAGAGGCAACTGTACAATTGGGGTTGGCTATAATTTCGCTTCGAATAGCAGATTCCATCACACCATGGCAACTGCATACGGCTCTATCAGCTTGTTGTGAATCAACTGAAACACCATTAAGTAACGACTGTACTTGAGCGAATTCAGGTAGGGTTTTATCGATCAGATCATTGACCCATTGATATTGCAGTGTAATTGGCTTATCACTGACATATGCGACTAATTTTACTACGCCATCAACAATGAACAAAATGTGGCTCTTAGCATTATCACTATCTGATAATGCTATCCATTCTCCAGTAACAGGTTCCGTGGTAGTAGTTTTGGTTGTGCTCGCTAGTTTATTTTGAATCGTAAGAGACTGACACCAAGCTAATGGCTGATTAAGGCTTTGTTGCCACGCCACTTGGTAGGCAAGACAAGATGACATTATTGATTTCACCCAAAAGTCAGCTTGCTTTATCGACGCTTCACTGGCAACAACAAGATCTTTGGAAAGATAAACACACATATGCGTAGCAAATGTCACAGGCTCAATACGAACAGCCGTTTGTTTGGTTTCTGCTTGACCTGAAATAGGATCGACATGTGCCGCGTATAATCGATTAACATCAGCTGATGAAGCAAACTGTCGGTTCCAGTGGATCGGCATAAAAGCTTGGTTAATTGCTATCGCGTCATCGACTAATACTTTTATTGTCGCCTGACCAACTTTGGCTTTCATAGATACTAATTGGTCATTTTTAACACCAATTAGCTGCGCTGTTGTGGAGTGTAATGCGACAAAAGGCTCGGCAATATGTTGAGATAACAACGCTGACTTTCCTGTGCGTGTCATGGTGTGCCACTGATCTCGAATACGACCACTATTAAGTATTAGCGGATATTGCTCACTGATTTTAGTTTTCGGCAGTGCAGGCTTAATAGCAATGAACTGTGCTTTTTTACTTTTAGTGGAGAATTGCTTATCGGCATAAACGCGATCTGTACCTTGCGGGTATTTCCCATTGATTGGCCACTGCACAGGTGCCAATTGGTCGTAATCGTCTTGTGATAACCTTGATAATCCAGAAATATCGAGTAGCCGTTCCCCGTTGTTCTCAAACCCCGTTAAT
>PJEL010000086.1_pt1 | contig 102827 bp, 142 predicted proteins | sample 1853271 | NCBI WGS metagenome assembly PJEL01 (sample SAMN08108733, study PRJNA415343) | Invertebrate metagenome, whole genome shotgun sequencing project. | host: Globobulimina | place: Sweden: Gullmar Fjord | collected 2015-08
AAATATATTTCGAGTCCCCCATTCTAAGGCTGTCTCTGTATCAGAATTCCCAATAACTATATTAGAGAATGCTCCCGCTGTTTTAGACGTAGATATATTATCTCCTATATAAATACTACTTGGCTGATCCGTAGATAAAACTTTAAGGCTCTCTCCATCATAATTCAAACTCGCATCATTTGTAAAGCCACCTGCTCCATCAGTCATTTGAATATCGCCTGCCGTTGTACCACTTGCAGAACCTCCACCTGTACCATCAACGGTAAGATTACCTGAAATATGTGTATCACCAGATTTATTAACAGTAAAAGCATTTGCTCTAGATCCTGCATCTGTACCATTACCTATAGTGAATAGGTTGTCTGTAATAACCCATGAAGTTTGATTTCCAGTTCCTACAACATTAAACATACCTATCACAGTTTCCATGTAATCATTAGATTCAACCTGATTACCTATTGCAGTTGAATAATTTCCGCTCGCAATTGCATTAGATTTCATAGCAAATGAATGCAGTCCGTCAGCAGTACCACCACTAAATGCAGTACTGTATGTTCCACTAGCAGTACCAGCTCCCCATGCAGTTGAACCATTACCACTTGCCGTTGAGCCTGAACCCCAAGACATAGCTGAAGTATCACTCGAAGTACTATTCCACCCAAAGGCTACTGAGTAATCTCCACTGGCTTCATTTTCATAACCTGCAGTTCCACCAAAAACTGAACTACCAGGAGCTACAGTTCCAGTTCTATAACCTGCTTTAAATGAATTGTTAGTTGTATTATAATCTAATCTAGTATCACTTGTAAAATCTGCGCCATCTGATAATTGAATAGCTCCTGCAGTTCCACTTGCTGAACCGCCACCACTTGGGGCTGCTCCGTGAGAAATAGTTCCATCAGTATCCCAATATAAAATATCCGATGGTTCGGCATCATACGAAAGATGTGGTAATTCAAGTATGGCATTAACTGTTAAAGATTGATCTGCTGGTTCATCGGCCATTATACCATGAATCAAGGATTTTGTTTTTCCAAAAGCTAAACTTCCTCTGTCTCTGTTATCAATATATAATGAATCTCCTGCAGGGTCGTCATAACCAGCTTTAAATCCTAAACGGATACCTCCATCACCTGTAAGTCCATATCCTGATTGATGACCAAAACAAGAATTATTGTTACCGCCTTGAGGATTTGCACCATATCCAACAACAGTATTATAATTGCCATTACTATTCCAACCAGCTGCGGCCCCTACAAATGTACATTCAACTCCGAGTACATTTGCACTCCCTGCATTATAACCATAAAAAGAATTATAATGACCTTCAGCTAATGATTCATCGCCTATATTATTAGCACCTGAACCATAACCTGTAAAAGTATTATAGTTACCTTCTGTATTATCTATTCCTGCATTAAAGCCATTAAAAGTATTATGGTGACCTAATACATTAACCAATCCTGCACCTACACCAAAGAATGAATTACCAATACCTGTATTAATATCACCTGCTCCACTTCCATAAAATGTTTCAGTTGCACTTGTTGTACCAAGTAATACATTGCTTGAAGTTAAAACCCATCCTGCATCTTGTCGAGCATAAGGAGAACCATCTTCTGGTGCTTCACCAATTCCACCACCAACGATCGCTGCTCCATTATTTAATAACTCTCCGTTAACATTTAAGCCACCATTAATAATATGAACGTCATCATAATTAATTTCTGGTATATTTCCAGAAGTCATGATTCTATTGGTTCCATTTGATGCAACTCCTACCCACATTCCATTACCATAAATAATGGCATTCCATTTATTATTTACTGTAAAATCAGTATATCCTGTCCAAGTTGCTCCATCAGTAGAAGTGTAATATCTATAGTCATTATAAGTGTTTTCAGTAATTCCTACAAATTGACCATCTCCATATGCTACAGCACGTAAACCCCAACTTTCATCTTTAATATTCCCTGCAGTCCAAGTTATAGCGTCCGTACTTGTTATTGTATTTTCATTTCCACCAAGATCACCAGCTACTGCAACAAAACGTCCATTTCCAAAACATATATCTTCCCAAGGATTAAACACACCTGGGTTAACAGTAGTCCAAGAAATACCATCAGATGAGTACATTATTCTATTAAGTCCATTATCTCCAGCAGCTACATAAAGACCATTACCGTAAGCTACAGCAGCCCAACCTCCAGAATTAGATACTGAACTTGTTAACCAGCTTATTCCATCAGGAGAATACATAGCTTCATCACCTATATCGTCTGTTACAGCCACAAATTGACCATTACCATAAGTTATACCCGTCCAAGCCTTTGAATCATTATGTCCCGATGATGCTGTCCAATTAATACCATCTTGTGAATAAGCAACTCTATTTGTTCCTGATATTGCTACTGCGACAAACATTCCATCACCATAAGCAACATCATTCCAAGTATTAGATGCTGGTACTGTTGCATCCTCCCATTGTACTCCATCAATAGAATACATCATTGCACTAACATTATTTCCAACTGCTACAAATTTCCCGTTTCCATAGCAGATAGCCTGCCAAGCACAAGCTTCATTTGCTGAAGCTATATTTGTCCATTCTAAACTTGGTAAATAACGACCATCTGCGTATCCTCTTGAAATTAGATAATTATCTGACGTTGGGTCTGGAATACCAATACCGTAAAAAGCACCTGTTTCATCAAATCTAAAACTATTATTAACCCCCTCTTTATATACTATAAAAGCATTTTCCTCTATGGTAACATTTGTCTTTTGCCCAGTAATGTTCTCCTCAGATTTAATGTCTATCAAACTTGTGCCATCCTCATAACTAAAAAAGTGAATGTATGATAGATTATCAGTATCTCTAAATCTTATACCTGAATTTGGATCTGTAGCTGAACCAAAGTTTATATCTGTCCATCCAGCATCCAAAGTTCCTCCCAATTTAAAGTCACTACCATCTAGCGTTATACCATTCGCACCATCATAAGCCACACTACTCATTGCGTATCTGGTATCGGCATATCCTCTTGTTAAAAGATTATTAGATCCCCAATCAGTACCATCCCAATTTGATAAAGATAATCCATCTATGTTAAATGTCATAGTAGAACTCCTTGATGGTGATCCGTCTACATTTTCGTATAAATACCATGTTTGATACGTACCATCCTCTGTGTCATTAGCCCTAAGACTATGATTAGCCGAAGAAGAACCGCTATTATTTCCATTACCGTATATAAGTGATGTTAAGGTAGTTGTACCTGCGTCTGGGATATAAGTAGCTATACTTGCTCTACCAGAGTGAGCCTCTGAGCCAGAGAATAACCTAAAAGCATTACCATTTAAGTCTGGATTATAAATTCTTAAACCATTCTGACCTGAATTAAACTCATCATCCATTAACTCCATACCATTAGTAACATTCTCTAATCTCCAATCACCCATATCAAGTTTACTTGAATTAAGGTCGGTTGCAGTAACGCTATTAGCTGTTGTACTACCTGCTATGGTAACATTACCACCTAATCCTATGTCATATCCATCAAGATTAAAATCAAGTGTACTGCCAAACATCATCTCTCCAGTAGCATCAACTTGAACAATATTCTCTATGTCAGTTATATTATCATAATCAGTATAATCACCCCCAAAAAGATAACTTCCATTATATTCCACTGCTGTAACTACCAACGCATTATAACCATCCCACGTGAATCCAGCGCCTAAGTCTAAACTTGGGTCAATAGCACCTGCCGTTGTTAGTAAGATAGCGGCATCTGATATGTCTGTACCATTAAGTGTTGAAAAGTCTCCAACTACTAACAAATCACCTCCCGAAGTGTATATAATATCTAAGACACCTACTTTATTATAAGCAACGTCCCCAGCAAATCCAGTTCCTAAAGCAGTTGTAAATGCTGCATCTTCAACACCCGCAGAACTTAATTTAACAAGTCCAACAGGAAACTCTCTATTTTTAATCCATCTTCCTGGGTCTGGTTCAGTAATATCATTTGGAGTGATATAAATATCCCCATCATCGGCAGCCGTTTCAGCAGCGTCAAATATGTATAATAAACTTAAAGATACTTCCGTATCAGATAACGTAGCCGTTTCCGTATCGGCATAACCAGTTTGAGACCTTAAACCTGAAACTGATTCAAGTTCATAATCTATATCTCCTGAGTTAAATCTCGTAAAAGTACCTCCCAAGTAAATATTTTCAGAAGCATCTAAAGCTAATGCAATTCCTTTGGCATCTCTACCACCTCCAGTTGTAGGAATACCTGTTCCTACATTAGTATCAAAAGTAGCATCCAATACACCTGCCGAACTAAGTTTAACAATTCCAGGTACAGGAACACTATTCAATGTCGTAAACGCTCCTGTAACTATTATACTTTCATCAGATAGCTCTATAATGTTTCTAACCTGACCATCAAAACCAGTTCCCAAAGCAGTGGAAAATGCTGCAATCTCATTACCTAAAATATCAAGCTTGACTAAACCACCTGTCGTGTTACCATTGAAATCTGAGAAACTACCTCCTGCATATACGTAGCTATCATCTGCTGAAACAAGTACTGTCTGTACAGTATTGTCAAAACCTGCACCCATATTTGTATTAAAGGCTGAATTTATATCGCCAGCTCCGTCAATTAACATAAGTCCAGTAACAGTTTCCGTATCGTATGTTATGCCAGGATATGAAGTAACAAACAAGGAGCTATTGTCTGGGTGTAGCGCAATCCTTTTAAAATCGCCACCACTACCCTTACTTGTAAATGTTCCGTCCACAGAGTAATCGCTTGATATTTTTATCATACCCTCAGCAGCCGTAGCTCCATAGTTACCAAAATTTCCCATAACGTAAAATCCATCTACTAACGGAACTATATTCATAATCGTTCCATCTACTAATACTATGCCCAATCCCTCAACTACATTTTGCATTGAAAATGCATTAGCATCTAAATTAACAGTAGTATCCTCAGTTAAATCAGCCCAAGAGGATCCTCCTCCTGCACCAAGTTCGCTAAAGGTCCATGCAGTTGAATAATCACCTCCATCTATATAGTAAGAGGCTTGAGTATCTTCGTCCCAAATAGGACTGAACCCTACATAATATGTAGGATCGTTTTCTATGTCTGCTAAAGTAAGAGTACTCATTCTTACATCTACAGGTTCTGGGTTGAGGATTTTAAATCCTCCTGGAAATTCTATTGCCATCTTATATAATTGTTATTGTGTGAGTGTGACTTGTTGAATAAGCCACAGCTAATTCTAATATGTAAACGTTGTAGTCTACTAGTGTCGCTCCTCCATCTTCAACTTGTGTAATTGTTGCTGATAAAACATAATTAGCAGTAATATCTGCTCCTAGAGCATCTTCATCTATTACACTCGAAAGTGTTTTTGTATTTGGTACTGCTATTACATGAAATAAATCAGTTGTGCCTGATTCAAGAGTTAAACTATCTGAATAAGAGTAGTCTAGTGTTCTTACATCATCTGAATCTACTGGTGTAGTTGCTCCAAATGGACCATACCAGTTTCTGTATGCACCTGTATAACTTCCACTTCCAGTAACTGTACCAGCGTCTATTCGTCCGGTTGGATAAGGGTCGCCAGAAGCATCATTTTTAAGTGGCCCTTGATCGTATGATATTTCTACAGAATATGTTATTGTTGTACCTAATACAACAGTTTGTGTAGTATCTATATGAGCACTTAAATCTGATTGAACTCTAATTAATGTGGAATCTCTTTTGAACTCAACATTATTAATATCACCTGCATCATTCTGAGTGAACGAAGGCGTAAGTGTGAAATCAAGTATAGATCCAACTTCCTGATAACTACTTGGAGAGAGACTAAGAGTTGCTATAGGATCATCATATTCCGGTGGTAATTGTAACATCTGCTTCATTACATCTGTTAATGATGTCCCAGATGTAAGAGTATCACCATCAGATAATGCACCTACTGTAACACCAATAACATCAACATCTTCAATTAATTCACCACTACCTGAAGCATGTTCAAGCCAAACTGTTTCCCAAGAAACTCCATTATGAATTCTTCCTCTACATTCCCAAGTAACACCTGTAATATCGTTTATCCATTTCCAACCATATTCAATATCTACGGTCTCTTTTAACTCATAGTTTCCGATTTCTGCAGATATATCAGTTATAGCTGGGTTTCTATCTACTACTATAGTAGGTAGATAATTTAAATAATTATCAACTGGTCCTTGAGCGTCATCAAAATACACTGTATCTTTAACTGACGTTTTCCAGTCACCAGCTGGGTTTAATATCTTAAAGTTGTTAGAACTAGCTTCATATCCTCCTAAAATTGTCCAACCCTCAGTTTCAGCTTCACTAGCATTCCCACTTGTTACTGTTGGTATTAATGACCCTGCAGTTTGATTTTCAATCAACGAGTCTCCAATTTTTAGTAGTACACCTGGATCATATGATTCTCTAAGTCTGTAAAACTCACTAGCTTGTTCTATTGTATTATCAATATCCCATGTTTGATTTTCCCAAATATCGGCTAAATTAGCAGATGGTGCAGTATAAAAAAGACCTTCATATATAACTGAATCGTTAATTGAATAATCTTCTGTCTCTTGCCATACTGTAGCTAATACTGTCCAACCCTCTGTAACTAATGCTGCTAATGTAGTTGTATAATCTACCCAAGAAGTTAATGGAAATATATCATCTCCACTAGAATTCAATAGTAAAAAACTATACTCATCTTCATTAGAAAACATTACTCTTGCTGTTTCTGGATAACCAGCAAAATATCTATCAACCTCTGATAAATTAGCATCTGTTGCAGACATACCAATATTATTTTGCACATATTGTACTGTAGCTGGATGAAAATCCTCAGTTGGGTAATATGGAACTTCGTTCTCCCCTGTTAATATATTTACTTTAATATTAGTTCCAGTAATTTCTGCTTGAACAGAACTGTAAACTTCGTTTAAAATAGTGTGTGAAGTACTTAATGTGATTACACCAATATGTGCAACTCCTGATAATACTACTGGTGTGTCTTCATTGTCTACTGCATTTGACACTAAAGCTGTAGTAGCATCAGATAACCTTACATTATTAAATATTAAATGCCCCGCACCTAGTTCATGTGTAACAGTTTCTGCAATAGTACAATCAGAAAATAGTGTTCTATCACCAGTAATTGTACATGCATTATCTATTTCAACATTAGTTAAATGTCCTTCATCACTATCAAAAGAAACTGAAGTTAGTGTAGAAGCAAAATAACAATCTCTAAATGCAGATTTATATCCACCAATAGCTACTGTTGTTCCAACTCCTGTAAAATAACATTTCTCGTAAGTTACGAATGAATCTGTTACTTGTGTAACATTTCCAGTAAATCTTAAAAATCTAATACCTTGACCATCTCCAGTAGAGTTGGTGAAAGTTACATCAGCATCAATGAAACAATTATCAAAAGCAGTTCCAACTAGGTTCATACTATCCGGAATAGCATATGCTTCTCCTGAGTCATATGAGCCCTCATTTATGATTACAGTACAATTGTTATGTCCATCATCAATTAATGATTTAAGTGTCTTATATGGCATAAAAACAGACCCATTTTCGATGTAGTCATCTACTCTTGATCCATCAACATAAATAAATCCAGATGTAGCACTAATTGCTATTAATGATCCATCTTCTGCTATAAATACAGAACCATCATCTTCGTCTGTAGTTGATAGACTAATATCATTAGCTTTTTCCCAATCTGCGACTGTTCCACCTGTAATTTCTTTTAAAGAATAAACTTCATTGTCTATGGTATTCACCCATCGCCATTTCCTACTCTCAAAAGTTATAGTGATACCATCTAAGGTAGCACTTATATCAGCAGTAGTAGGTGCGCGATCTGCAGATATTGTATGTATGCCTGTGAAATAGCCATCTGTTAAAACTGTTGAAGTTACATCAGTTATATCAGAAATCAATTCTTTTCCCCAGGAGTCGTCACCAATTTTAAAATTGTAAGGACCTTTACCTAGATTCTTTTTACTCATAGTATATTATTATTTTGCAATGGTTATAAATATCTTTCCTCTTGTACCAACACCTGAAAATGGAGTATCATCAAAGAATCCATTACTGTTTATTACCATATTTATGCCGGTAGTACTGTTTATATACCAATATCCATCCATTGATAGTGGATAAGATTCTGTTCCACCATCGTTGAATATCATTATTCTAGCATCTAATATCTGATCATAAGTTATACCAGCAGGTAAGGCTACTTCGTGTGTTTGTATAGTAGACATATCCCATGCTGTAATATCTTCTTCATCATTAAACCATTCCGGAGAATCTTCTCCAGCTTGTATATAATTATGAAAAGCTTTACCTTCAATTGTTAATATGTCATTGTTATTTCTGTTAGAAATTATGCTTTCTACTATAATCTCATCTGATCTACGAATCATTGTATAACCGCTTATATCAACGAATTCTAATGATTCAAATGTGTAGTTAGCCGAGTCAACAGAGTAGTTATATTCGTTTCTTTCAGTAACTATTGAGAATGTGCCAGTATTAGCAATATCTTTATATACTTCTAAATAAGTGTAATTATCTGAACTTATTGTATATTGAGATAGTCTAGCTTTTGTGAAAGAAACCGCTCCATTTGATTTAACTTGTATAGTCCAATCATCTGTACTTATGGAATCAACTAATCCTTCAACTCTTACAGAATCGTATGTTAGTCCACCAACAGTTTGAGTTATTAGAGATGCTGCTAAATTGCAGTCAAATGATTTCCATCTACTAATACCGTACCATCCAGAAACTGCTGGAGCTGTGGTTATATCATTTATAATATCATATCGTTCTTGGGATTCATTTATCCCATCGATTATTTCTTGTTTAGTATCTCCTTCAAGTGTATCAGCATCTAGGGTAGATACATCTATCCATTCCTCTTCTATTCCGTCATACTGTAAATATGCTCCATCAGCTAAACTTACTGATAAGTTAACATCTGTCAAAGCACTAAACTCTGTAACTCCAGAAATACCAGTCATGATAGCTTCTTGTATTCCAACTGAACTTCCTCTATAGTACCATATATCATCGAATGTATTGTAACAAAACTGTCCGATTAATAAATCTGATGTTGAGTCAAAATCTCCATCTCCAGGTACTGCAGTGGAAGGGGACGGAATTGTCGGCATCGCCCCCTCTACAGTCAAAACTAATGGTTGAATTGTTAGTTTAATAGTATCCATTAATTCTTAAATTTTTATGCTGTGACAATAGTTCCAGTAGGAGTTCCTACTAGTTCCGCAATGTCTACAACTTGTGTTGTTGAGTTTATTTCTAATCCGTTTCCAGTTGCTACAGTTAATGTAGGTGTTGCACCTCCATAGGCTAATGTTCCACCTCCTGTAAGCCCATCTCCGGCAATTATTTCATTATTAATAAATGCACTATTGATTTCACTTTGTGTATATGAACTTGCTCCAGTTGTAGTATCAATTATATCAAAAGCAGCTATAGCTGTAGCCATATCCCATGCTACACCAGTCAATTCATTAGCAGCAACCCACATTCCGTAATTAGCATCACCAGTAGAAGATATAAAAATAAAATCTCCTGCAGGTATAGTTAATCCGCCAGTTATAGCAGTCTCTACTGCAGTTGTATCTACATACACATGAGTAGTTCCACCAACGATTGCTCTTGTCTGTTCTAATAATAGTTTTCCATCAGAAGCCAGTCGTGGTACATCGGATATGTTTATTATAGTTGATCCTTGTGTTAATCGCAAGGTATCATCACCGAATCTTATAAATCCAGTAGCTGGATCAATAGTATTTTCTAATATCGCATCGTAAACACCGCTTGATGTAACCAGATTACTTGAAGCATCTGTAGGTTCATCATCAATAAGTGCAGTTGCTGCATCTGAGAATGAAGGTTTATTATAGATATAACTATCTTCTCCTACATCACTTGTATCCCAATCCGCTTGTACGTTTGTTTCGTATGAGTCCCAAGATAATTTATCTGCAGCTGTAACATGAATGTCGTCATCTGCAATATGTAATACTGCACCAATGTCATCAGAAAATTCAGATAAACTAGTTGGTTTGTTATTAATGTAAGCATCGTGTGTTGATAAAGCTTGTAACCAATCAGGTTGTATATTTACTTGTGCCCCAGATTCTATAGTATCAAATATAATTTTATCTGCACTACTCATTAACCCGGCATTTACTAGATCTACCAATGGTAGAGTAGCGTCTGTACCAGTATCCGAGGTAATTGTACCATAAGTTGCTGCAGTAGTATAATCTAAATTAGTTACTCCAGAAGTCATAGGTGATACTACCCAACTTGTGCCATCAAATCTTAATATACTATTTGTTTCTATATCAGTTAAATCGACATCTGAAAGATCTCCTAAATCTCCTGAATATCCATCAGTCCATACGTTATCACCTTGATAAGTGAAAGCTTCATCATTACAGCTCATTATAGTACCGTACATAACAGTCATAGATTGATTAGCATCTATACTTCCTCCACCTGTTATTACAGCAGAATATGATCCTAGATAATCTACAAATTCAACACAGTTAACAGTTGTACCATTTCCTCCACCAGCAAATCTAGCAGCTATATAACCTGAACCATATGATTGTACCTTTAATCCGTAAGTTGAATTAGAATCCGCAGATACATTTAATTTGGCTTCTGTACTTGAATTATCATCATTATTTATAAAAACATTACCTACACTTGATATATTAACTATATCTTCTGTAACTATTGAGCTTTCAATTAATAATGCTGTATCCGAGTCTGTTGGAGCTGATATTGTGGTATAAGGATCTGACGAAGAAGGTTGTATTGTAATTCCTGTTGTTACACCTAAATCACCGTATACATCTAATTTATGGTCAGCAGTTAGCTTTCCAACAGAAACATTACCACTATTTATATTGTATAGATCTGATCCACTAATGTTCCAGTAAGAATCGCCTGTAGTTATTGTTGCCTCAATGTTACTTGTTCCTGTTGGGATTTCAGTCGCCCAATCTTGTTCATCATAAAAAGTAACAGTTGGATCTCCTTCTTTCTGATATTTTGCAATATAAGACATGAAAGTTTCTTCAATTGTTAATTGTGCAAACAATGCCATTGTTTTTACAGGACCAATATTGTCTAAATACGCGTACCATAAAATACCAGAATTATCTGTAACGTTTTCTTTTATATCAAATAATGAGGTAACAAAAGCTTCTCCTGGTAATGTAGTAATAACAGTTTCTGTAGTAGTTACATCGTGGAGTATATCATCATCCTGTGCATCATTAAAATCAACACTAACATGTCCTAAAATGTCGTAATTATAATAAACACCAGTTAAATTTGGTAAATAAGCTACTGTTAATAACTGTTCAGTTATTAAGTCTGGTATTCTAATTTCATCCCCAGTTTCAAATGGAGGGTCAGAACCAGCATTAGTATTTAAAATACCGATTGTTCCAAATGTACCATAGTCTACATTGAAACCAGAATCTGTAGTAGTTACTATTTCAACTTCGCTAGATGAAGTAGTTTCTCCGTCTGGATCAAATCCAACCTGCATTAAAACTCTACCTTTGTTCATACCAACAGCAGAATTAGGTAATACGTAATCTAATTCTATAGTTACGTATTCATCCATTGCTACTGAAACTTCTGCAACTCTGCAATAATTAGGTTCTGAAACATCATCAAGAACTAATGTATTATGATTAAAGACTGCATCACCCTCAAAGTATGTATCAGTTTTAATATAGTCTGCTGCAGTTATATATCCAGTTCCAACTGGTCCTGTTAGAGATCCATCATTTGCTATTACATTTACATAACCTGTAAACTCAGTCGCACTCTGTTCAATACCATAAGCAGCATTAAAATCTCCATAACCTGCGTTTAATTGAAAATAAATCTGTGGTTCTGTATAATAATCATTTATTTTAAATCCATGAGCACCGTGACTGCCTACACCAAAGTGATAATTATCAAAACTTGAAACGAAGTCTCTATCAGAATCCCCGTGATTAGGCACATCACTAGTACCCAAACTTAAGTTTGCTGTTCTCCAATTTGAACCTTGATAAGAAACGTTCATTACATTTCCATCTGCATCTGAATTAATTTGTAGACCTCTTTCATTCCATCCATCAACGTTTACTATGATACCTTCTGTACCTTCATCAGGACTAAGAGTCAAAGCCCATTCTCCTGTAGTAGTTGCATTCATTTCCATTCCTGCAATAGTAACATTACCGTCAGCATCTTGACTTAATAGTGGGTATATCTCGGCGGTTGTTGTGTTCTGAGAATATATACTAAAAATTCCACTATCATCAGTATTTATATAAGTTATTCTTCCACCACCTGTAGTATATAATCCACCTGCACTATAAATAGGTGCATCAACGGTTATTCTTGTAGTATTAGAGTTTGTTGTAACCTCTCCAGTACCACTATCCATTATGAATACAGTAGGTGCATTCACCCATTTAGATGAAGAACCATCATACAATAGTTGTTCTGTATCTTCTAAATCATTTATATTTACATCATTTAAATTAATTAGGCTGTCAGCTCCACCTGAACCACCCGCTATTTCTACCCAATCAGAGTTTGTTATTCCTCCTTGAAGTTGGTATGTTATTGTATCTAGTACAACGTAAACAGCTAATCCTTCAAACCTTACGCCAGAAGGAATAGCATCTCTCTCAACAGTCGTAGTTTTTACTACCCTACTGTCGGCTGGTGCGGCTGCACCTATGTCAAAATTATTCGGAACATATGCTGGCATATACTATTGTTTTAAGGGGTAACTGAACCCGATGTTGTAAATCTAAAGTTTTGTACCGCTGAAAAATTATCCGCTGCTATACTACGTGCAAAATACACTGTATATGTTTTTGGATTTGCATCAGCTGCATCATTAATGCTGACTGTAAATGAGTTATCTTCAAAATCATCCCAGTCTAACCAACTACCTGCTGCATAAATTTGAGCTGTAGTTACACTGATTCCAGGAGGACATACAACAAATGCATGTACGGATCCTATTTGTAATGAGTCAGTTTGGCTATTTAAATTACTAGTAAATATTGTTTGTGTTAAATTTGCACGAATCCAGGCTTCATTAAAAGTTATAAGACCACTACCTGTACCATCATTAGGTGCAGTGAATGGTGTTAATGTTGATTCTTCTCCTGTATCTACTGAAAATCTTTCACTTGTTACTCCATACCACAATGGGTATCGAGAAATATAATTTGCATCTGCTTCTATAGTTCCAGAAGAAATTGTATCTCCAGGATATTCTACACCTTGGTTATCTGTTGGTATAGGTCCTTCATCATAACTTATTGATACCCTAATTCTAGCTATTTCTTCTGTTATTCCTGGCATAAGTAAATTGTATCCATTAATATTATCTAAATCTACACTTGCTGGAACAGCCACTCCATTTAATGTAGCTACTATTGAACCACTTTCATATCCAATAATTTGTGATGCATTCACATCACCACCACCATTTTGGTCGAAAGCAATTGATATTACTCTATCAATATCTATACCACGTTCATAATTACCATATGTACTATCTAGTGCTAATGTAGGTAAAGAAGGCGCTGTATAAACAGTTGTAAATAAAGCATTCTCCCACATCCAACTTAAAGATTTACCTTTCAATTCTGCTCCTGTATAATTCGATAGATTTCCTATAGTCACAGTTTGTGTAATAGCATCTAATGAATCTGAAGTAATAAAAGCATTATAACTTGACCATTCAGAACCATTCCAAACATAATTTACCTTGTAATTAGTAGGATTTTCTGTCTCAATTTCAATAGCTCCTGCAGGTTCTGACACCATTTCGATATCAATAGTCCATACAGCACTATCAAGTTTTAGTATATCTCCTACCACTGCTGCTGCTGGTATCCAAGCTTCTACTCTAGTTGATTCTAATATATATAAACCATCTACTGTTGGAGCAATCGCTTGACTTCCACTAACAAATGATTGTATTGTATACATAGATCTTCCTCCAGATGCAGGAATTCCTGGTAACCAATCGCCCGAAGCAATATCCCATACTAATATATCTCCATCAACTAAACCTGTTGTATCAACATCATCTAGTTCAGAAATATTAAGTTTAGTATATATATCATCTAAAGCTGCATCAACATCAGTGGCTTCATAAAGCACTTTATTTGCATGAATTGTATCCGAACTTTCGATTCTTATCCATACTGCACCATTAGATTTAATATAATCTCCAGCAACCCATGTAGAATTACCATCAATTGTTGTAGTTCCCCCAACACCTACTAAATAATATTGATTCGCAGTTGACTGTGCGTCTGCTGTACCATTATCATTATCATCATATAAACCACCATCCGCTAATACTGGTATATTAGTATCAGCATTCCAAGTACCTAATGGTACTGTTTCGATAACTGATAAATCATTAAGTGATTCAAGTGTAAAACTTCGAAGGGCATCTAATGATGTAAATGCAAGCCCTGTTGTAGGGTTAGTAACTTCTGTATAATTGAAACTATGATTACCTATGTCATCTAATTGTACTATAAATAAATATGGATCTGAAGATTCTGTAACTATCTCTTTGACACATTCCTTATTTATAGATAGAATATTTCCGGTACTCAAGTTTGTAAACTCAAGAAACCGGAAATTATTGTTAACTGTATATTTTATCATTGTATTATGATGCTGTTATTCCACTATTTCTAGATAACTCATCTGGATATGCTACTGTTGTTTTTAGTACATATCTCAAATATGAGGAATCATATGGATGTGTTGAATTATTTTCATAAAAAGCGTCAACAGTATACTCCGTATTTGAAGTATCATCAGCAAACCTGAACTTAGAACCAGTATAAAATGATGCTTCTAATCCCGCTTTTCCAAATACTGTCATTATTGTACTAGGACCATAATAAACTTCCACATATAAAACATACTCTGGCTCTGCGACTGTTACAGCTGTATTTGCAGGCATATCAGCACCAGAATATGGTTCATTCAGTGCAACAACTAAATAGCCATTTGTCTCATACTCTTGTTTTACCATAGTAGTAAAGGTACCTAATGTAATCTGTTTAAATAGACTAACATCATCCTTTTCTGTACCCCAAACTTTATAGAAAGTATCACCGTCATCCACAGGAAGTTTTATAACTTTACCAACTGGTTCTTCTTCAACTGGATCTAATATATTAAATATAATAGAACGTTCTGATACAACTTGTCCGTATTGCCCAAAGTACCTAGCATTCATAGCTAATCTTGGAGTACTAGCAGATGTATTACCAAAGTAAGTTACATTCAATGGCTCATCGAATCTGTAATTATTTGCTACTGATACTGCTCGTACATATGCATATGGTTCAATATTCATTGACATTCCACTTATAGTTACATGTACTTCTACAACATCTGTTTGATCACCTACATATTCTGTACCTATATCTATTATATAATCAAGTGGTAATGGTAAACCGTCTTGGACATCATCAGTCCATTCCCCTTCAACATAGAAAATTGTATCATTATTTGATCCAGCAACATTAAGTTTTATCTGTTCTGTAAATGCAGATTTTATTGCATCTCTTGTTGCTCTAATTGAAATGTAGTGAGGTCCACCGACAGTAAAATCAGTAGGTGTAAACTCGTAAGACTCTGTCCATACGGTATCAGAGGCTACATCTCTTGTTCCAGAAATATCATAATATGTCTTACGATCACAATATATATCATGTAAAACATCCTGTTCATTCCCATTACTTCCCCAATTTACTCTTATAGATGCACCGTTGTTAATTTGGTCCACACTATCAAGTCTTGGCATATATATTCCAGCTACAACCGCATCTGGTATCTCGATGGATACAGCATTTGAATGAGGACTATTAGTACCATCGGCATATACAACTTTAACAGTATACACAGGAGTAGTTGATGGAAATATATTAGTATCTCTAAATGATACATTATCACTTTGCAAGAACTGTATTTGAGTTCCATCTTTATACACTCTCCAACCACCAACTTCCATCGATGTCGGCATTTCCCATTCTAGATATGCTGTATCAACTGCAAATCCAGTTGAACCTTTTTCCTTAAACGTACCAGCTAGTGTCACAGCAGTGTATGCTGCATCTATTTTTATAGATATAGCTGTTGATTGAGCAATTTCACCGTAGTCTTCATCAATTCCTGCTATAGTATAAGAATATAATACAGATCTTTCTACATCTTTGTCTTCGTAGAAATTAGTTGATCCTTCTATTATAGTTGCTAATAGATCACCATTCCTATATAATTTATATCCGGTGAAGTTATCAGCAATTTCCCACATAATATTAAGAAATGGATGTTCTAAGTAAGAATATGTACCTCTTGATAAATAGGTTGTTTGTCCTAATATATCATCAGTATTGATTACCGCATCTACTGAGAAACTTGTAGCACTTAGTTTAGTAGCATTTAGTTCAGTAGATCCTGTTGCAGCAGTTATCATAATATCACCAGACCAAGAAACATAAGTTGCTCCCTCTGTAGTTAATATTGTTGATGTTGTACCAGGTTCGTATGCAATAATAACATCTGGGTTAGCACTGTATGTTGGAACTTCTGTTACATAAGAATCCTCAATTACACTAACCAATGTAGAAGCTGGTCCTTGATAAGAAGGAGGATCTGGATTCTCAATTGGAGTAATAGTCCCTGTATTAATAGATGTTTTAGAAGATGACATTGTACCAAACTTACTGCTCAATGAACGTATAAAGTCTTCTGCAGCTGAAAGATAATGTTCTTCTTCCCCATCAATAGCTTCATTAATCATTTCATTAAACATTAATGCAACACTAAGCTCCTTCTTTAAATTTATCAAGTACGGAGAGTTAAAACTCGAACTCTCTGCTAAACGCAATTCATTTGCATACTCTTTAATCAGAGGTGTTATTTGAGTTTTCTGCCTAGTTTCTATGTTAGGTATTATATTTACTATTTCGTCGCTCATATTAAAACATTTAATAGTACACTATCTTCGACTGTCTGCAACAATTGTTGAGAAGTCATAAAATCTCCTGTACTTAGTAAATACTCAAGAACTCTTCCCTTTTCAATTATTGAATTGTATGAATCCTTATATATTGATTTGATATCTTTTTCTAATTCTTGTTTATATAACTCTTTAAAGTCATATATTACAAAGAAATCTTGTTTTTTATATGTATTATAAATTGTTGTATTATATGGTAATTGTCCAATTAAAAGATCTTCGTTTGAAAATTCTCTTAAGTCAATCATTCCATTAGTAGTACTTTGATACGGAACATAATTATTTGGGGTTACCCATGTTAATTCTCCGTCATCACTACCTCCTTCACCATATAACCCACGGTCAGTCACTGATACAGTAACTAATGTATACCAACCATCAAATGCTATATCTATAGGTCCTAGAGTATTTGATAGTTTACCATCTCTAGATAAAACTTCATAATCAGAAGGTTCACTATATAATGGTAATGTGTCGTGTTCTACAAGATGATTATATCCCGGGAAACTAACATCTGAATCAGAAATACTGATATACTTCTCCGCAACAGTTTGTCGAAACATATTATCAGGGGTATATGTAAAAGTATTATCTGGTGTAGATTCTCTAAAATCTCCTACGTATACTAACGAAGTTAATATATCACCTAATGAATTTACACGATTATAGTATAACAAATCCATGTAATACTTTAAATACTTATCTTCCGGTTCGGCAGGTCTTATTGATATAGACCTGTTAACTACGGTAATAAAAAATGGATCTATTGTAGTAGTTTCACCCTTTGTTACCACATCTGCTAAATATAAATTTTCTGTCATAGCGTATAGGTATTACTAACATTAGATACTAGTGTGTATTTACCACCCTTAAAGTGGTTATATTGAGTTCTTGCTTTTGCTATATAATAATAAGATTTAATTGGGTCTCCTTCCTCAAGATAAATAACGCTTAATTCTCTATAATTTCTTATTAAATTTAATAGATTAGTCGCTGATTCATCATCTTCAGTTCTATAATTCATAGCACCTAACAGATCATATATTAATGTCTGCTTAAATTTCCTTGTAATTAGCATACTAAATTGTGCTGTTACAAGAGAACTTGATTCTCTACCAGTTGTATTACCACTAGTGAATTCTCTAATATCATCCTCTGTTGCTGTTTCCCAATAATATGAATCTGAAAGACTTTCTCCTGTATTAGCTGTAATACATACATAAGGTATGCTATTATATACAGTTATCTGTCCTTCTACATATTGAGTTTCTGCCTCCCATAGCAATACATTAGCATAATGTACAGTATAAATACCATCAGTAGATGTATTAAGTTCTAGACTTAGATCCGCTGTACTCGTATAGGGTACAGAGAATCTTCTAGTTCCATAATCAGTTGATACATTTGATTCATACGTAAATAGTTCAATATTAATTGATTGATCTAATATTTCTGAAGTGTATGTCTGAGGTATTTCTAATACTTCTGATAAATCAATAGAATAGTAATTTAAATCAAGAAAGTCTGATGTTCTAACTATTACATCAGTTATTGCTGTATTTACCTCAGTTCTTGCTGCATAATCAATACTCTTATAATCAACTAAGAATATTGTGGATGTAAATCCTTTTGCAGTCGTGTTGAGGTTTAAATTAATGTCTAAAGTTAATCCATCATCACTTAATATGCCTGTAGCTTGTTGTCTAGTAGGATCTTCATAACTAGATCTAGATGTATACCCAAAATATTGTCCTAATATATCAGAAAAATTTGTTGGTCTTATTTCTACTTCTTTAACCATAGCTTATAAGTTATTTTTTATTTCTGCTGCATTACCAGTTCCAAGATACAATTGTTCTCTTTCCAATGCTACTGTTTCTCGTTTCAATGAGGTCTGGTCATCTTGGAATTGTTTAGTATCTTCGCGTTTATGATCTTCAATATCTAACTTTCTTCTATCATTGTTACGCTTATGCGCAGCTTCATCAGCATTATACTGTTGCTTCTGAGATTCTGCAGCTTTAAGTTGCGAATTAAGATTATTAAGTTGAGCCTCAAGATCTTTAACTTGTTGTGTAAGTTGTTCAGCTTGTTGTTGAGCTTGTCCAGCAGCATTATTTTCTTCTTTAGTTTTAGCAACTGATTCAGAAACAATTCTTTTAACCTCTGTAATAGAATCAGATAATATAACATGAACAATAACATCCGCTCCAATTTGGTTGGAAGCTATCAGTTCTTTTACTACTGATTTTAGTTCTCTAAGCTTTATCTCATCTTTAGAACCATAAGTTATTGAAATAGCAAAATCTGAAAAACAAAAGTTATCCGGAAGTATCTCAAATATATATGATTCAGAACCTACAATGTAAGAACCTTTCTTACCTTCTTTAAAACAAATCTGTGCTGTATCAAGTACTCTTGATAACATTTTTTGTTGGTTATGACGGAGCAATTCTAATCTATCCTCATTAATCATTAATGATTGAGATATACCTTGCTTAACGTTTCCAACTGCATCTCTTTCAGCTATTTGTCCTAACATTTGTGGATTAGTTCCAGCTGTAATATCAGCTTGTTGTTCCATTCCACGTAGAACTTTTTCTATAGCATCTAGTGATTGTCCGTTAATTGAATTATCGAATGAACCATAATGAGAGAACATTTGTGCTCCTGGTTCGGTAGGATCGATTAATTCGAATCCATTCTTCTTTAATGCAATAAATTTAAATAATCTTTCCATGAAGTCATTTCCTAATACTTTAGGAATACCGGCTACATTTATTCTATCTCCGGATACACCTGAATGAGCAATCATACTATCTCTATAGAAGATTGTTACATCATAAGCATCCTGTAAGTCTTTTAATGAACCTACTGTAGAATAAGGTTTTCCACCATTATTTCTATCATCATATCTTATACCACCATAAGTTAACTTTGTTAAATATGGATTGGATTGACTTCTTATCATGTTAGAACTTTTACCACAATTAACATAAATACTTCCAGCAATTCTAATACCTTCATATCTATCTAATCTCCAGCCTTTATTCTTGACCTTAGTAGCATATCCTTCTACATTTGTTTCGAAGTCTTTATCTTCGTCAGTATAAGGAACTTCATTTAATGCAAACCATTCAACGTGATATACCTCCATTCTATGTGGGTCCAAATATGGAGTAGTTGTGTCAGCATAAGATGTATCCTCAATATCATAACCTGATTCGATTACTCTAGCTCCGCCTGCTCTTGAAGTACTTCCAAATAAGAACTCTCTTTGTTCCTTATCCATATACTTACCATACTTAGATAGAATCTCTTTTCTACTTAGGTATTTTCTGTGAACAACAGCGTCTGCTTGATTTAATTCACCAACTTCCTGTGAGTAAACTGAACGATTATAGAAGAAGTCTTCTGGTCTAATATCCTCAAAAATTGGGTCCGCTCCTACTCTTTCGCAGTACACTCTGTAATAGCATTCTCCTGCTATGAATAGGTCCAAGGCTAATAGCTTAAGCTTCTGCTTCATCGCCATCTTCTCACTCTGACTAACATATTTAAGCACATCTTGTGCAGCTATTTCGAAGTCAGATAAAAAGTTTGTTTGAAATTTCTTTGATTGTTTAGTTATGTCTTCTTGTAGTTCGGATAATGTAGGTTGTTCTTGTGCCTCATTATTAACTGCGTTGACCATTCTTTTAGAGAAAGCGTCAAGTGACTGAGTTATCTGTCTAATTTTTCCATTCTTCTTAGTTTCCTGTATTGTATCAACTGTTTTGTCATCAGTACAAGATACTTTATATGAGAAAGTCTCATCAACAACCTTACCAAGTAAGGCATCGATTCTGGGTTTAATAAGATTAGTGAACATTAATTTGGATGGTGATCCCATTCCAAAGTTCTCTGTAAGATACTCAAAATCCTTGGTGTCTCTAACGCCTGAGTAGTAGTTTCGGTAAGTCTTAATATCAGACTTTTCTCTTACCAAAGTACTAACCCAATAATCGATCATACCTTTCAGATAGTCTTCTTTGCCTTTGTCGGCTTCTGAGACGTGAATATCTTCAAGATATACATCTTTACTAAAGTTGTTTCCAATAGAACTTATCATACTAATGTTTGTGTAAATTATTGTTATAAAAACAAAAAAGGGACTCCTTTATATTAAAGGGTCCCTTGTATATATTATAGACACTCATTACAATGTAAATATTGCATCTAATTCATTCATTATGCGGTATTCAGCGATCCCTTCTTCAGGGTGCCGTTCTAGACATTCACCTACGTAGTTATCATAAGCTACAATATCACCCACCTTCAAATCAGATTTGCAAGTTGGCCCTACGGCTAAGATTACTCCATAGTCTAGATCCTTTAATTTTGGATCTTTCGCACCTTCATCACTTAATTGCAAACCATCTTCGTTTGCGTCTCTAAAGTATGCAGCTATCATTATTCTATCAGCTGACGGTGTCACAGTGTCTTTGGTGATATTCTTTATATCTTTCACTATAGCCATTATATCATAACCTCTTATTATCTTTACTAATTTTGTAGAATCTATCACAGAAACATGGTTACCTGCGAACTCAGAAAAGAATATCGTTTGACCTACCTTTAAACCAGGACAATGATCGTCGTCCGTGGAATCAGGACCCATTGATAACACCTCTCCGAAATACATTTTCGCTTGATCTCCAGATTTCTCAGCAGATTTATCTTCAATGATAAGTTCGTTCTCGTCGAACTGCTCTACTATTAAGTTAGTAAGAACCCTATCTTGTAGGGGTTTTATATTCTCAATATTACTTATCTGCATCCGGTTTCACGTCTTCTTTAGTATCACCCTCAACTTCTGGTCCGATATGTGCAGCTTGTGCAGTTTGTTGGATACCAGTAATTAAGCCCATACTAACTTTAGCAGGTTGATCATACAACAGAGTTAAAATATCTTTTACCAATTTTGCAGGTAATACATAATAATCTGGCTCTTTTTGAGCTGCTTCTGCTGCTACAGGAGCTGTTGCCTCTGTCGCTTCAACGTTTTCGGTTACTTCAGTAACTTTTGTCTTGTTCTTTAATTCTTTTACGTTTTCCATCTTTTCGTATTTACATGGTTGTTATAAAAATTCTTAGTAACGGGAGAAGGATTCGAACCTTCATCAGATCCAGCTGTCCCGTATTTATTGAATATATTTCCTTCGTCTGTGTACATTATAGAAAAAAGATCTATCATTTACAACTCCTGAAGGGTCTCAATGTTAGTAATATCAAATTTATTATCAAATCTAGGGCGGTTAGAAGCATCAATCCATCTGACTGGGTCAGGTGGTCCTTTCTCTAATGCCCTCTGCTCGGCACTTTTCTCTGGTAATGTACCAAATGTTTTCCTACCTGTAATAGGATCAGTGTAATAACCAAATAATTTCAATTCATTACTTTCTCTTACTTCTGAACTTGCAACTTCTCCCATCATATCTTCATCAGCTAATTCGCAAAGCCCCATTGCAATGACAAGGTCATAACGAGTTCTATCTTCTCTTTGATAGTCCCTAAGCTGTTCTAATAAATCTGTAAAGAATATTGTATCACAATAATCATTAGTATACTCCTTAATCTTCATATCTTGATGATCAATGACATTCGGAGCTGTTGTTGTACCAATTAAATTACTTCTTTTTAATTGTAGAAATGCATTATTACCTTCTCCACCACCTGATGGCAGTGAGATAGCAGGTCTCTTCAATAACATATGATACTTCTTGACCTCTTTAAAATAACCAACGACACCGATCTTTGTATACTCGACATTCATCTTAGCATTATAATATATAGATAACTTTAAAATGTTTTCATAATCATCTCGTACATCGTCACTTCTACCTAAATATTTAGCTACATATAAATTAGAGGTTTGACTAAAGTATTGACCTCCCACAATACGCTTTTTAATTAAACATGCTAAATCTGATCTTACTCTACTTGTACTATCCAGATTTCCTTGATCAATACTATCGACTCCTCCAACATAGAGATTCGCGTACACTTCTTTGTCCTTGGGACCTCTGTATGGATGTTCCAAGATCTCGATGTCTCCAGCTGGATTAGGCGACCATTTAATCCCCTTGATCGCTCCAGTTGGGGTTCTTATCCAGTCCAAGAATCCTTTTTCTGGCTTTTTTACATCTTCTCCGCCTAGTTCGAGTAGTGACCACTGTCTAGCAATGTTCTTTTGATTAAAGATATTTGTACCCATTTTTCGGAAAGCTTCTTCGATAGTAAACGGATATTCCTGCACTGTTTTAGTGTGAATTTCCATATCGTTTTTAGTTCTTTCCCTCTCATCTTCTAACCACTTTCTTGCACCAACGTTATCATTAACACCGGTTTCTTCCCATCCTTTACCACCCAACATATAGTCAGAAGGCATAAAGAAGCAAGCATCTTTTTTAAAGTCATTAATGGGCAGTAAATTGTAACTACTAGCATTACAAAATACATCTTTTGCCTGGTCAGAAGCTACAGAGCCCCCGGTACCAATCATGAATACTCTACATTTATATAGAGATCCAACTCTCCACGATCCGATGGATGCACCTATACATTCCTTAAGATTTGCCTTACCTGTAGACCAATCTCCCATTTCCTCCATAAGTTGTATATCTGGACGAGATCCCCTTGTAACACCGGCATTATCTCCATAGATAACTTGTTGCACGATGGAACGTGGTCCCTCTTTCATTTTCACACCATCACGAGTGACTTCTTGTCCAGACTCTATGAGGAATTTGGTATCCTGCAGTCTAGCTAAAGCTATAGTAGGATGCACGTCTCCAATCGAGTCAAGCATTAACTTTAATTTATCGAATGATTCACCTGCATGTCCAGAGTGAGAAGCCGAAACGAATCCTTTACTCTTTGGTTTAAGGTGATATATTTTTGCAATAATACTTAATATTGCGTATGTTTTACCAAATCCACGACCACCCATTAGAGCATAACCTTTCTGCTCGTAGTGCGCTTCTTCTATTGTTTTAAATAGATAATCATGCATTGTAGCATGGTATGGGTAATTTATATCGAATTCACTGGTAGGTCTACCATATCGATCTTTTTTGGCTACTAGGAAAGGAGTAAAGTTAAGAAACCAGTAATGATCACCAGTTATCCTTTGTCCGTTATATTCATATCCATATACACATCGTTCTAACTGATCTGCATACCATTCAATATTTTCTAATGAATCTAATGGAACTGGTAATGGCGATCTTCCTTCATAAAATTTAGGATGTAATTGAGATCCCCATCTATAGGATTCTATACCCATTTGTGATGGTCTAAGACCTGACAATCCATTCTTCTTTCGTCGCCATTCATTTTCCTGTCTGTAAGCTTCTGCAAGCTCACACTGTTCTTTATCCGGAGTCCACATTTCCGTTAAACCATCAACATTTTCTTTCATATAGTCATTATTTTAATTCTTTAACAAGTCCTATTCTGACCGCCCTTTTTAAATTGTACGGTTTTATTTCTATTAGGAATGTATTCATTTAATACAGGTTGTCCAGTACTTGATGTAGCATACTTAAATCTGTTATTAGTACTTGCTAGTGAATCTAATAGTTCTGGAGAATACTGTGCATTAGCTTCTTCTCTAGTCATACCGAAATCCTTAACTAAAGTATCTATTGTATTAACTTTTGTTCTTGGTCGATATTCATTAGGAGTGTATTGTGCAGTTCTTACCATTGGTTTATTTGGTGCAAATAACTCCATTTTAGTTGCTTGAGATACTTCCGGAGCATAGGTATTAGTAGGTACAGTAGTAGTATTGGTGACAGTAGGAGCAACAGTATTAGTCTTAGTCCTACTATTAGTGTTAGTATTAGTAGTATTAATCGCTAATTCACCACCATTTTGATAGCCCATTACAGGCATTTTCTTGTATAATATACTCATTTTAAAAACAGTTTACGCAACCACCTCTTTCGTGATTGCCCATCATTACTATAATATCTTCACTTTTTAGTTCTCCACCATCTTTCTTCTTAAGATGTGGATACTTTCTATAGACTTTTGCTTTAACATCATCTCTTCCATGTAACCCGGCCAATCTTAATGCATCTACTGCATCAGCTTCAGTTGGGATTGGATAAGATCTATGTCCTCCGGCGAAGTCTCCAGAGGCTACCATTGGATAATCTTTCGATCCATGTCCTCTATCTTTACCGGTTAACCCTCCACCTTTACTATATAATATAGACATACATATTTATGCATTATACCAATTACTAGCTTGTTGAGTTTGTGGTTGTGCTTGATTACTAGCATTATAATCAGCTCTAGCAGAACTAATATCAGCTTGATTTGCATAAGCACCTTGCCCTTTTCCTTGAGTAAGTTTAGCTGTTTTATCTTTTACTTTCTGAATTTCTTCTTGTTCGACAGCATCTTGAGTAGCTACTGAATCTTTAGCAGATTCATTTGCAGCACCCGGCCCAGCAGAAACCATACTAAAGGTGGCTCCCCACATGTCACTAGAACTTGCATTCGGGTCACTATATACATCTAAAGCAGAACCAGCGGGATCAATCATATTTCCAATAGTTGTCCAGGTTTCATTACCTCCACCAAGATCAGAAATCCATCCACCAATGGACATTTTCTGCGGTTGTTTTTTCTTGTATAAAATCATATCTTTGTTTTAATTTTTCCTTTACTCATTGGAGATAAACCTCCTCTTAAATGTTTAGGAATTGTTCCTTGAATGTGTAGCGCGAGTAATGACGCTTTAGATTGTATCATACTGATAACACTATTTAGTGCTTTATTTATGATTTCAATATTCGTAGAAAATGATACTTTATCATTCTTACTATTAACATTACGTCGTATTTCTGGTTCAGTGTCAAGTAACATTTCACCAAGCTCATCCATTTTCTTATTCAAGGTAGCTACATCTTTTAATGCATCAGCTACATTATTTTTATAATAAGAGGCTCTAGCAGTTTTTATAGCTACAGACCATTCTGTACCTAACTGTTGTTCTATATCATAGAACATATCTCCAAAAGCTCTTAATAAACAATGTTTATGCTTTTCATTATATGATAACTGACTCAAAGGATTTTTATCTGATAGATCCTCACAAAAGAATACATATAATATTGCCTTAGTTGCAGTTGTTTTCTTCTTAGATTTATCTAAGTCCCACAATTCCACAACTTCTGCATTATGCATGCTTTCAAAATCTATTGTTATCTTTTCTTTATAAACGTTAAAATCCATTATTCCTCCTCCTCTCTGTCTACGAATACATCAGCAAAGTCAGGTAACATTATAACTCCCTTAGATAAAGGAGAAAGTGATTGTTGACCTCTAATCTTATTCGATGTAGAATCTCGCTTGATAGAAGAAACAACGATAGCTCTAAGTTTCTTTACAGAATCTAACTCGATTAATCCTTTTTTAATTATATCTGAGTTTGTAGCGTATGATATCACACCATCATCATCATTCTCTACTGTCTCGTATTTTGTATTATCTAACTTATATCTTAATCCTTCAGCTTTGATATCGAATATATTAAGTATCCTTTCCTCAGCCATCTCATTATACTGTATATAACAATATATAGCTGGTTCTAATACTTTACGTTCATCATCTGAGAATTGGTAATGTCTATCTTTAAAAACCCTATGTAGGGCTTCTTCCTCTTTTTTATGAGCCGGTGTATCTTTTAAGGGATTAGTCTCAGTCAGATCACATAATAAGAATATAAAATAAAACATCTTATTAGCTATTTTCTTCTTAGAACTTTTATCCCAGTTCCACAGATCCACAAATTCAGAGAACATATAGAATGTAGCATCAGTTACAATCTTTTCTTTTCTAAATTGAAATCTAATCGGCATATTATCTATTATTAATTTTCTTAAACATATCGAAGTCTATAGTCGTGCTAGGGACTGTATAATGTAGTCCGCATAGTTTGCAGCAAAGTGTAGTCTCAATAGGATTAAGCTCATCATCATAGATAAGCCCATCCGATTGATGTTTACATTCTTTTATTACTTCTGCAGGATCATAATTTTCCTGACCAAGTAATTGTTTAATTCCTTTGCTAAAAATTTCGTTGTCATTATCGAACTTACTCACAGTGAACTAGATCTTTTGTATTAAATTTCTGTTCCTGATACATACAGTCAAAACTGAACCAAAAACAGTAAATTCCTAATAGTAAAGGTCGTTTAGTACCACTATCAGTCATTTCTGCCTTAGCTATTGATTTAACAACCATCTTAGGTTTGCAATCCAGTTTTTGTTTTAATTCAACAATATCGCCCGGTTTAAAATAAACTTTATCTTCCATTTTACATTTTCATTATCATTTATAATTCTTTTTCCCTTTTATTATAGTTAAATTTATTTTATAAACCTTTAATATCGGTAGGCTTGTACTTTTGTACCCTATCAGTTCTGGAGTCATACCACTTACCATTCCAGGTTTCATGAATGCATTGTAACTTATGGTCAGTATCCCAGAACACTCTCATTGGATAGCAAGGAACTAACTCCCACTTATCTTCATTAACAACAACTAATACCTTTTCTTTAATTCTATCCGGATCACCACATAGTGTTTGGTATATAGCTAATTGAATGGAATAATGTATCCAATTACAATCTAATAAATGTTTGAATGGTCCGGTCATCTTCTTAAATGACTTTGTTCTCCAGTTGTAATATGATTTCTTTTTGATTGGATCTTGTAAGAACTTCCAATCATATATCATGAAGTGTTTTTCGCCTTCATATTCTTTCTTAAGTAGTATATCGCTTTGTCCAGCAATACCTAAGTCTAAATCATAAACTAGTAATTCGGTAAGTGCTAACTTATATCCATCGGTAATCAATTTCTTTACAATTTCCGGAACATATTTAGCTTTTGGATGATCATATGGCTCTGGTTCTTTACCTTCCATAAGTTCATCGAAATAGTTAAGCATTTCTTCTCCATAGTTATGTAAGGCAGTACCAGTCTTTGAAGCATTGGTCCATTGATCTTTTATTTCTTGCTGACTCATACCATAATATCTGTTCGTCTTATCTGTAGTCTTAGAACATTTAAGTGATATAGCCTCAACATCAAAAGGCTCACCATACTTATGGAGAACCGTTGTTACTGAAGTAAATCTAAATCTTTTATCATCTTTTAATACATATTTGTGACCTTCTTCTATAAAACCCACAGCTCCATCTGGAGACACATTATCATAACCATCTTCTATCTTTCTCATATTCTATCCTAACATTAATAGTTTTTTATATCTACATATTGTAGGCACACTTAGCCCACTAATCTCTTTGATATTCTCATTATTGAACTCAATACTATTATCACCGATAAACGTAACCGCCTCGGCTAAAGCTGAAATAGTTCTAGACTTCTTATCTAAACCTCTTTCTTTCCAGTATGTACTCATAGCATACTTAGTTACCTCAGCTTCCTGTTGTACCTTAACAGAATCATATTTATTATTAATAGGCATCATATCTCGAATAGTATCAACATTTCTATTCCTTATCTCTGCTTTAATCTGAGCTTTACCTCCTGCAGTGAATCCAGTTCCATACCAGATATCATCGAAATGTAATATATCTCTATCAAATTTCGGAAGGTTACTAGAATCTGTTATTCCAATTGAATCACTTATAACCTGTGTCATAGTCTCCTTATTTGGAGTTCTACCAAACATAGATTGCTTATACCTATTAATTAAAGCTAATACAAGTTGATCATGAGAAACATTATTCAGTATCCTTAATGCTAATAAATTCTGTAATAGTACTTGATACTCTCCCATCCTACTTACTTTATAAGGTAGAAGACATATCTGTATTTTAGGAAAAGGAACGGATGTTTTTACCCACCCGTCCTCATTATAATTATATCCCGGAGGACAATCATATCTGTTCGTCCATTTTATTTCTTTATTCCAAGTAGCTGCTCTTTCTAGTAATGTACTATAAGCAGTACTACTAAGCTGTAGGTCCATTACCAAGTGTAAATGATATTAAACCCTTATCAATCAAGTCTTGCATGTTAACTGTAGTTCCAGTTATTGTATTTGGATTACCTACACTATATGTACCAGAAGTTCCACAAGTAATACCATTATTCATATAAGGTATAGTACAATTACAAACTAACGATTGACCAGTTCTCTGTGCATTAATCCATGAAGAACAATTAGCACAAGGATTATGAGCTTCCTCTGGAGTATAAGGTACCTGAAATATCTTATTCAAATCAAACTTATCAACACACTCATCTAAATCAATAGGCCCAAACTTCTCCTCTAATTTCTTAGACATTTCCTTCCAGAACCCTTCCATAGCATCACTTTCATCACATTTCTCACACTCTTCTTCTTTCTCTTCGCAACCTTTATCACCTTGTTCATCCGCTCCGCGGCTGGCAGTGGCTCCGTCTCCCTCTGTCCCATCAGATGATATAACTTCTGAGTTCTTCATTAGTGATTCCGTAATTTGATCAAATACGTACTTACTTATAATTCCTATCTGAGTTTCATTAAATCCTGCGTCTGCGGCTACTTTATATACACGAGGGTGTAATTCTAAAGTTGATTCACAATCTTTTATACTTTCATATAATGCGTGTCCAAAGATAATTGCATTGTTATATGATGCGTCTGGTGTATTCATTACAGAGTAATATGCTCCAGTACAGATTGATTTAAAATCTATTTCACCGGTTACTTCGATTAACTTCAAAGCTTCTTTCACATGCATAAAATTTATCTGTTCTTCATTCTTTTCTCCAACAGTTTTATCACCTCGTTGAGTATCATCGCTAATACTATACTTCCTACTATGATCTCTATCATATTCCTCCTTGTTTACTAGTGGGTACATAGATTCTTTATCCACATCTTTTGGCGTGTGTCTGTTACCATCGTCATTTAAATCATCTATCCCTATAAAAGATTCCTCATTACTTGGGTTAATGATTTCTAATGGTATTAATCCAGCATTTAATAATAATACTGATTTTGTCTTAGTCATATAGTCAACATCAAATAAACCATTTTCAAGTGATATTGCTAATCTTGCACCATTTGGCGCGGTCATGATAACTACATCTGCGTTATCTACATTCAATTCTAATGTCATTACATTCTTTCTTATTTCTTATTAAACATTTGTGTTCTATCATATTATAGTAAAATTCTACTACAAATCACAGCACCATTCCTTATTTAGACAGACATCAAATAAGAGTTAATTTAAGGTTTATTCAGATTTTGACCTTAAAACATAACTTATATATATATGTCCAATATTTGACAGCAAAATGGACATAGACCAATTATCTTGACAGATAATGACTCGTTCGCTCAAATTTGTCCATTATTTGACACAGAGACACAGACATAGAGAAAGCTTCCGTGAACCGAGCTGCTTCGCTCTCTCACATCACTCCGGTATTCACGAATTCTCCCAGGGCGGGAGATTTCCTGCTACCTGCATTGTCGCTTATAAAACACTGGAATTATTACAACAACTTACACTGGAAAGATTGTCATCCGGGTAGCAATACTAACCACTTTATATCGATTATTGCTACTATAGTGACGCAGCATGTAATAGAAAATATTTTCCTTAACTACGTTTATATTGGAAGTTAATTGAGTTTTTGTGGTATAACTAGTAATATAATGGAAGTTATTTATTCCGACGTGATCTGAATGATAAGTCATGCAGTACATGATGAAATGGTCATTAGTGAATGAGATATGATGCAGAAAGTGGTATTTGGAATTTCATGGATTTATATATAAATGTGGACGGGACATATACCTTCACCCCCGGTCAAATATCTGTGGGAAATCCGAATAATATAGAAAGTCGAAGGGGGGAGGGGGTATAAAAAATTTGAATTCATTCACTCACTTAACTATAACATCTTCTAAAACTTATTAATACTTCGGATAGTAATAACCATTAAAAACTAAATTATGTACACATTAGTAATCACAAATCAAGGAACAAAGGAGAGTTTTGAAACTCCTTTCATTACGCTTGAGGGCGTTGAAAAAGCAAAAAAGTTTGCAATACGAGTACTAGAGCAACAATTAGGTCATAGGCTTGCATTAATACGTGGTTTAGGTCGTGCATTGAAAGATGGCGAGATAAACATTGAAACATATGTAATAATTGAATTTTTAACTAAAACGAGGGAATTATAATGAAAACATTACACAAGATTGTTAAGGGTGTTAACAAGGATTATAACCCTGATAGTAAGCTATTGAAACAAATGGCGGTTGAAAGACGTTTATTTACTCACTTAACAGATGTAAATCATGAAGCCGAAGAGATTGATTGATAAGATTATGATTGCAGTACTTGTTATATCAATAGGTATTTGTATGGTTTGCACATGGATATTGTACGCTCAGGATGCCTTTCATTAGGCATTTTGAGTAGCTCTATAACATCTTCTCAAACCTTCTAATACTTCGGTAGTAAGAATAAGGTTATAATAGTAGATTGTAAAGTTTTTACAAGTGAATTAACCACAATAAGCAGACAAATAGCTATTTATATTTGTTCTTAATACTAAATTAACTATTTTTATAAATCAAATCAAAAACCACACGATTATGGCAGAATTAAAAATGACAAACACAGACGCATTTAGGGAGTTAGATTCTTCCTTCAGATTCGAACGTTTAGGTAGTAATTACAAGATGTATTATCATGATGTAGTTATAGACAAAGAATCAGAAAATGAAGCCGATATTATGGCTTTTATGTACAAATTTGCTGGTACATCTAATTCATTTCAACGTTTTGGAGTTTATTCATTCAGACGTAATGTAAAATTTGTAGATAATACAGCAAAGAATAAGAAAGCAGTAAAGGAAATTAATTCTATGATTAAGGAATTAGTTGAAACAAAGGGCAAAGACTTAGTTCATAGCGACCTATCAGAGGTTAACGAATTAGTTGAAAGCCTTGAATTTTACAATCCTTTTCAAACTGTTGATGGTAAAGATGGCGTAATTTCAATACCTGACAATATTGAGATTATTGGAGTAACACCAAAGTTAAACATTGGCTTTCGTGACCAACCAAGCACAAACACGCATTTGCGTTATACTGCGAAGTCTTACAAAGCTAGTAACTACATTAAGAATGACAAAGGTCAATATGTAGTAAGTGAGCAAGGAGAGTCATTAGCATACCTTTCTCGTGAATTAGCAAACGACAAAGAATATGATGAAATTATTGATTTGTACGATGCAGCACAGATTAATGATGACTTTGCTAAAGACATTAAGAATGTAGTATTTAATAATGCTATTTGCGTAGTGTTGAAAGAGAGTTTAAAATAAATTGTTTGGGCTTGGGTTAATTCCAAGTCCTTACTTTTTTACCAAAAATCAAAAAGCTCTATAACATCTTCCTAACTATAACATCTTCTTAAACTCTATAATATCGTGGCCGCGAGGGCGAGCACATCGTATAATGGCGTGTTGAGTCTACTCGCATAATTATTTATTTTTACTTAAAATTGTTGTACAATGACAGAAACAAAATTACCCGTAAACGTTATTCAGTATTTATTGAGTAACAATCGTTTATTTGACGCTATCAGTACTGGTTTAACTATTTTGAACTTTAATATCTTAGGTGATGTGAAGATCTTAAGTGTGACTGAGATTGATGTGAAGTCAAGAGGCAAGGGAGATCCTGCTGTAGTAATTGAATTCGAAGTTGATGGTGACAAGAAGTTACAAATGATTGACTCTCAATTCTTACAATCTTTGGTTGTTAAGAAAGAGCATTTCGCTGAGATGATGGAGAAAGTTGATCATGAGCACTCATTTGGTGTTAAAGGTGGAAAAACTGAAGAGTTTAAGAACCTTTTCTTCTTTGAAGACGTTGACGAAAAAGGATTAAGAAATGCTGACTTTATTCAGCCTGTACATAAAGTATTAGGATTGGGTGAAGAAACAAACAGCGCACCAGATCTAGGCTCTATGAGTCTTAAGTTGGTTGGTATTATGGTTAACAAAAGACGTGATGATGACGTTGCTTTGTTTGATCATGATTTTCCAAGAGCTAAAGCTGGATCATATCCAAGCTATCGTGATTTACGCACGAAGTGGGAAGATGCTGGAAATGAAGGTATCTATACTATCGGAATGTATGCTGATGATTATCATTCAACGAATGGTAAGAATCCTAACATCCAAGGTGTAGTTAATGTACCACGTAACTGGTCATTCACTCCTATCTTTGTAAACGAAGATGGTAAGTTATTTGAGAACAAGTAGTCTCAATAACAAAAGGATTTAAGGAGCATAGCCGTGAAAAGCTATGTTCTTTTATTGTATTTCTATGGTAGCATGTAAATGAGTGGTTCGAGTCCGCTAATACAAACAAAAAGTTTGTTATAATTAATTGTAAGATGGTTAATGGTTAATGGTTTGATTTTAGGGGAAATGAGTGTGGTTACTTGTTTCCCTATTTTTTTTTCTGTTGTCGATGTCTCTAAGGAGGTTGATAGTGCTTTATGCTTAATATCTATCATGACAACAGTCTTTATTTGATTGTAATTAATAACAAATAATATATATATATGGAGAAGTTTAAGAAGTTTATGATACATTATAGAGGTGGAATTGTAACTAAAAGTTATATCTTTGAGAGATCATTACAAGAATTAAATAGTGAGATAAAGAAAGACAATGGTGTATCAGCTGGAGACAAATGGATACCATATCATTCAATAGATTTTATTACTAATTCAATTGTGTAACTGACTGACTATGAGAGAGAGTGAGACTGTGTGGCACTAACCGTCTACCCTTTTTTACTCTTATTATTTATTACTTATTTTGTTAAGGCTTGTTATTAACTCGTCTCTCTCTCTATATTTATTTATTTATTTATATTCACATATATATTATGTATGATATAATATTTATTATCTTTTGGATGATACTTGGTGGTTTATTTATCTTGTATTATCTAATAAAAATGTTAAACGATAACTAATTGAGAAACTATGGGAACATTGTTAATTATTTTTCTTATCGTAGTAATGATACTTTTTTGGACTGCAGTATTGTGGTTTATTAAGTTTTGTTTTATTATGGTAGGTATTGTAGTCTCTTGTGTAGCCTTTTTATTTGTAGGCTCAAGAGCATTTAATTGGATTGATAGTATATAAAAAACTTTAGCTTTATTATGGTAGGAATTGGTATTTTATTTTTAATTATCTTTCTTGTATGGGCTAATAATTTAAAGCCCAGTGAAGCAAGCAGGGCAAGGAATGAACATCGTAATGTTTTTAGGAAACGTTATGGTTATAACCCTAGTTCTTATAAGCTTAATGAGTTTATGAGGCAAGGTTATTGATATGTTTAAATATGATGATGCTCATTTTGATCGATATTACATATATAGAGTATTACTTATATGATAAGTCGATCATTTTGATAATCATTTGATGTAGGTGTTGATATTAGTAGCTTGCGGTAGCAAGTGAGTTAAATAAATATATATATAAATGTAATATAAATTAAAAACTTTCACGACGATGAAAACATTAGCTATTAAACAATTATTAAAGTATCAAGAATTTACGACTGAACAAGTTGTTTTAAATGCAATTCAACGTATCCTTAATATGGATGAGTCTGACAATGGTATGGATCAACAAGCAGTTGTATCACATACTTTAAATGGTGAGATTAAACATCCTAAACAATTTGCACGTCAGTATTTGACAGCTAGAGTTAGTAGGGATATTTATTTGATGGAAGATGGTAAACCAATGTTGAAGAGATATTTTATGGATTCTCATTTACCTGACATTATTCTTAATAGATGTGAAGAAATAGATGGTATTCATATGGAACAGCTTAGACAACTAAGAGGTGATATTATGGATATTTATGTAAAGAATTTTAAATAAGATTTTAATTGAATACATCGGGAAGATAGGCTTTAAGTAGCATGACTCGATGTGTTTTTATTAATTATTGCGTATTATAAATTAAACCTAATATAAATTATGAAGAAACTTATTTTTAAGAATATCCCTCAACTGATAGCATTGGTTAAGAGATATGAGTCAATCACTCAAGAAGAGATAGATAATGCTGATATTACTGGTATTGAGACATATCATGGTAGATTAAATCCATTAGCTAATGCTCTAACAGGGTTTGGTAAAATGACTACTTGTACTTTATGTATAGCTATTCTTGGAGAAGATGCAATAAAAGAAGATGATGCTTCTAGTTTAGATTGTAGTAAATGTGTTTATCACGAACTGCAACCTAATGCTTATAAGTATAGTTGTATTGAAGTTGCTAAAGAGACTTATGATGCTATTGATAAATCATCTGAGGTTGATTTGTTAAAAGCTTATCGAAACAGAGCTAAGGCTATTCGTAAAGCATTTAAAGAGTATGATATTAACTTTGATTAGAAATATTATGTGATACCTGTCTGTTAGATGGGTATCATTGCTATTTTATGAAATTATTAGCAGCATTAGGAGGATCAGTTGCGGTAGCAATATGCCTCACATTTATAGCAGGTATTGGTTACCTGATTGATTATCTATTTGACTCTGTTGGACAGCCTGGTGATGGTTTTATGAATAAATATATGTTTTATCTTTCTAAGGGATTAAAAACTATAATCATAGCTATTATTTGTAGTGCTGTAATATACTGTATTGTTGAAGCGTTAGCAATATTTTGGACGTTTATTATAACGATATTTATATAATCTTATAAATTAAAACAAATGAGAAGTATTAAAGATTTATTAATAATATTAGTATCTTTCATGAAAAGTATGGAGATTGATAGTATTGATGAACATGGTGATTGTATTTATGATGGAGATGATTGGCTTAATAGTAAGGTCTTTTGGGGTATGTGTAATACATTAGCTCGTATGAATCAATTTGGTCTTATTACCAAAGATGAAGAGACTCTTGTTAATACATACATATGGAATAATACTCCAGAGGGTTGTAAGGGTAAACCGTATTGGTGGAAACCAGTAGTAAGGGAGCCTAGAATTAAGTGGATACAACAACAATTAAATAAATTATCATGAGAAGTGTGAAAGAATTATTAATATTATTACTTGCGTTCTTAGTAGATCGTGAGAAGGATAATGTGAAACCTGATGGTAAACCTGTTCAGGCTTGTGATTTCTTTAATGAGGAAGGATCAATGAACTTCTGGGGTATGTGTAATTCTATTCATCGTATGAAGCGATGGGAGTTAATTACTGAAGAAGAGTGGGAATTAATGCATGATTATATCCAACTTAACATACCAGAAGATATTCTTGCTGATCATAATAACAATGCAATGGATGTTGTTTGGTGGTGGAACCCTGTTGTTAGGGCGCCGCGAATTAAATGGTTAAAAGAACAAATAAAAATTCAAGAAGATGCAGAATAGTGTTATTATAGAAGCGTTTACGATTATATTATGTAATCTTAAAGAGCCGTCTTACAAGTTTGAACATGGATTATGTCATGAAGTTGATGTATTGTTTAGAGGTGGTGAGATAAGTGAGGAAGAATTCCATGGTATTAAGTATTATTTAGAAAGTGTATTACCTGAAGCAACACATAAAGGTTTATTCTTTCCTAGAATATACTGTTGGCCTATGGGTAATAGACCTGAGAGAATTGCTTGGTTGGAACTTCAACTGGAGAAACTATGAGTCAGCTATTGACTGCAGCTTTAAGCATGTATCATTTTGCTAAGGCGAATGAAGAAGAGATGTGCGCTGAGTTTAAAGCGAGAGCTGAAGAGAATCGAAAAGAATATTGGGATGCTTGTAAGTATCCTCGTAAGAAAAAGAAAGCAATTAGGAAGAAAGCATTTGCAGACTTTCAATTGCATACGATACTATCTAGACCGGTTATATTTAGTTAACCGTCTAGATTATATATATTTTATTATTATTTTAAATTAAACTTAAGGTTAAATACTAACCAATTAGTAATATAAAAAATGTAATATGAAAACAAAATTATTTTTAAAAAGTTTAATGTTAACAGCTTTATTTGCGATTGCTATATTAATTAGTAGTTGTAATGAAGATGCTGATATTGTAGAACAACCAGAATTAGCTAAGGCTACAACTACTATGCAGTTATTAACTGAAGTTGAAGTAAGTACTACTAAAGCTGGTGATTATGTCCGCGGAAGTGCTCCTGCTTATATACATGATGTAGCCATTTCACCTTCAGTAAAAGTTGGGCCAAATTGGATGTCAGCAGGACCAGAACTTACTTATGCGTTTGTAGCTTTTGGCGATGAAGGTGGAGATGAGATTAAGATACTGCATACAGCAGGACTTAATAAATTTATAGCGACAAGTACTAGTGCAGTTTGGGATGCTATTGAAGGAGCAGATATAGTGACTGAAACATTTCCTTGTGATTTATTTAGATCATGGAATGAGTATGGTGGTGATACTTTACCGACTATAGCACATTTATTAGCTGAAATTGCAGGTAATCAATGGGATCCATTACCAATGGCCATTAAATTTTCCGGCACATCTGATACAATAACTACACTACCTGATACTTATAACAATCAGATGTTGATACCGATGGAAACACAGGAAACACCGCTGAATATTGGGCTATATGCATCTAATTTAGTAGCATGTGATTTAAGAATTACTAATAATAATACTAGTGACACTACTATATTAAATACTGGTACGGGATTACGTTTTACGGGGCAGTATAACCCATTTCAGATTGTATCTCTAGAGCTTATAAAGTACACAGATAATACAAAAACTGTAATAGATGAAATTATTACTGCTGGTACTTTTGATCTTATTGATCATCAGGGTAAGTTGGCTTCAATTGTAGTAAAATATAATACAACTCTAGCAAAAACTGAGGTGATAGTATCTTACAAGTGGCTAGAAGTTGTTACAGAAGTAATAGAAATATCAGACTAATATGAAAAGATTAGTCATTGCATTTATATGTTTAACAGCTGTATTATTTAGCTGTGAAGAAGAAATGCTATTGGCCTATCATGATTATGAGCCTGGTGTTACACATATTGGTGATACCTTATTAGTAATAGGAACATCTGGACCAGATGAAATTAAAATACGCGACCAACAGGATGATTTGTGGGTTCGATGTAAATTTGATATAGGAGGTCCAAATGCGTTTGATTTAGATGAATATTATGACACAACAGCTGTTAATGTAATAGTATGTTTCACACGTCATGGAGATGATGTGGTTAAGTATACCTTTTTAAATTCAGTTTCTTACACAGATTTAGGGTGTGGAAATGATTTCTTTAATGGTGGAAAGACTACAGATATTGTACATGGTAATGAGGGACATGATCAAATCTTGGGTAACCAAGGTGATGATTATTTATATGGTGGTACTGGTGTTGATAATATTCAAGGTGGACTCGGTAATGATGTTATAGAGCAAGATGGCGGAATAGTCACTGATTGTGATGCTGCAATTTCTCGAATAACAATAGACTGGGAAGATTTAGTCGAACTAGATTCTATAATTATAATAGGACCATAATTTCTAAGTCTACTAGTACTATAAACTAGACATTTTGATAAAAACACAGTAGGTTATTCTTTATAAAGTTTTAGTTAGTATTTAGCTTTGAGTAAATAGAGTAATCTGCATACAATACTGTCTAGACCTGTTATCTTCGGATAATAGGCTAGATTATTTATTTAATGTAAATTAAAAATCAAATGAGAAATTTTAATAACTTGAATGCTCTCAAAGTTCTTGTTAAGAGATATGAGACCATTACAATTAAAGAGATAAAAGCTAAATGTGCACAGTTAGAAGAGAATAATGGTTGGATTCCAATTATGTTTCAATTAGCTGAACAACTTACTGGGTTTGGTTCTGTTAATTCATGTACTTTATGTCAGAATGTATCATCAGATGGTGGAGGATTTGAATCTCCATATTGTTCTGGTTGTGTATATACTGCTATTGCTGTTAGTGGACAATCAACACCTTGTCTTAAGTTTGATCGCCCTTCTTATGATGCAATACAATATGCTGAGTGTGAAGATGACTTGCTTGTAGCCTATAGAAATAGAGCTTCTGCAATACGTGAAGCATTTAGCGCAATTGATGAAAGTTTATCATGAAAGATTTATTAAAAAAGCTGAAGAAACGATATCAGCAAATGGTTGAAGATGACCCCAAACATGCGTGTCTTTGTGATTGTTGTATTGAACTCGACAATCATAATATTATTGATAGTGTCGGGTACAGAAAATTGATGAACTATATCAGAGATCATAAGCCTGAAGGTGCAGGTAATTATTTGTATTGGTATGATAATACAAAATACGTTATATGGAGACTTAAATGGTTAGATAAACATATTAAATTAAATTCATGATAGTTTACCTTAAACTTAAGAATGGTGCACATTTAGATGTGACAACCAAAGAAGACTATGAAACATTTTATAGTAACTTCGCTCAAAAAGGTTATTGTCCTATTAGTGATAAGATCTTTTTAATGGATGCGTCAGTTGATTTAGTATCTGATAAACCATTTGTTTAATCTTTAAAATAAATTAAATGAAAAAGCTTAAAGAATTATTACAATTATTATATGTATTCATGCGGGATACGGAAACTGATCTCACATGTGATAGAGGTTATCCGGATGTTCTTCAAGGAATCAATATGGATTATGAAACTTCACAAGTATTTAATGGAATGTGTAATTCTATTAAGAAAATGAATTTTCGTGGTTTAATTGAAAATGAAGAAGAGTATGAGCTTACTAAGTTTATTGAAAGTAAACGAAATGAAGCTAAAAAGAATATTCCTCCAGGCTCAGAAAATGGTTTCGCTTATTGGTGGAATCCTGTTCACAGAGCATCTAGAATCGATTGGATATTGAAAGAGATTGATAAATTATGAACCCATTTATATTTATTACAGGCTTTGCTGTTTTGTGGGTAATCACTTATAAGATAGGCATGCATTACGATAAAAAGAATGACAATGAAGATATTTAAAAAAGAATTCTGGAGTAAGGATCTTCCAAAAGGTTGGAATATTGTACTCTGGTGCATGCTTGGAACTTTATATATTAGTTTAGCTATTCTTGGTGCTCAAAATAATGAGTGGCATGAGATGGGAGAATTTAATGATAAAGGTGATTTTGTTATTAATAGTGGTGTTACCATTGTTAGAACAGATAATCCATACCTTGCTAAATTCACTCTTACAGTCTTTTATAAAGATAAAGAAACAATTGTAAGTATTGACTCTTGGGGTTACGATAACTCTGAAGACATGTTGAATGATCTTAACGAAGAGTTTGTCGATGCTAAGAAGAGGTTAAAGAAAGATCCATATTTTAGTTTATACAAATAACTTAAAATAAATTATGTTAAATTACGGTAGAGTAGAACCTGGTGTCTTCGTTGCGTTAGACGATAACGAAGTACAAACTGTTTATATGGTTATGCCTGATACATTCAAACATTTTACTCTTGCAAAAGAGTCAGAACAAGTGAAGAGTATTGTCATGACAGCAATAAACGAGAATCCTGTAAAGTCACACATCTTTGAAGGAGCAATCCCTAAAAGATTAAATGCGACACAACATTTCAATGTGTCTATGTATTTATCTGCAATTGGAGATAAAAACAAAAAGATATGATAGTTCTGATAATTATCTATGTAGTTAGTATATTACTAGCTTATAGAATAGAGAAGAATTTATTCATGCAAAATCCTTCATCAAATCCTACACCTTTTATGTGGATTTGTCCTGTATTAAATACCTTATTTGTTATAGTGGGATTTTGTATAGTAGCAAAGGATTTCTTTGATAAATGGGCTGAACGTGTGAAAATAAAGTGGAAGGCTAAAATATGAAGCTAAGAAAACTTATAAGCATAGTAATTGCTATTCCACTTCTTGCTATCTTAGTATATGCATGTTGTGGTAGTAGCTCAGATAACTGGAATAACAAAGGATATTATCTTAATGATAATACTTTTATTGTTGATGATAGAATAACTATTAAAATAGAGGATTATGTCTATACTCTGTATCTTGATGGTGAGAAGACAGAAATATATAGCGATAAATCCTCTCACTCTACAACTCATATCAATAGATTACAACAACGATATGAGGAATATGTTGAAAGAAATTTAACTGATAACGGATTGGAATTGTGAAAAAAGTAATACAAATTACCTTAATAGGTTTAATTTTACTATTGTTCATTAGTATCCTTGGTACAATGAAAGCTGGTAAAGAATACAAAGCTGCATCATGGTATGAGATTGGACATGTTTCTGACTATGACAAAGCAATTTTTGTTATTGATAGTGACGTTGAGATTCATCATGTGTGGGATGTAAAAGATAGTGATACTTACTATCAAGTCTTTTATAACGATAAACCAACTACTATTAAGATGACTGATAAGGCTGGAGCTAAAATAGCTATTAATGCTTTACAGTTAGAATATAATAATATCCCTGAAGATAAACGAGAATTTATACTGTTTGCATATGAAGAATGAAAATAAAAGTTTAGTTGAACTATTACAATTATTATTGGATAAATTCCAAAATTGCTGTTGGTATCAAGGTAAAGGACTTTGCTTTGTTATTAAAGAGATGAAGTTTGAAGGTGATATAGATTGCTATGAAGCTGGAAGACTTATTACTTTCTTAGATAATAACTCTACACGAAAAGCTAGAAAGAATGTTGGTAGCTTTGATCGTACCGCACGTTATGGCGTATACGTTACATATGTTGGATATTATTTCTGGTCACCTCACAGACATAGAGTTCGTGTTAGATTCTTGAAGAAACACATAAAAAGACTTGGGTATGTTAGGGATTAAGAAACGAAGAGAAAGAAGAGCACGTACTGTTGACTTACTAATTCATATGAGAGCAAGAATTGTTCAAATTAATGAATCTCAAGTAGAGTTTCATCAGCATGTTAATTTATGTAAGATTAAGAATCTTATATGCTGGCATATGGCTGATGGTACACTTATACGTAATCTCATGACTAAACACAAACCTAAAGGTACCGGAGAAATTTATTGGTGGTCACCTTACGAGGTACAACCAAGATTGGATTGGATTGACAAACAAATAAAAAGATTGAAAAGATGATTTTTAAAGATTACGAATTAGACACAACTAATTGCCCTAGATTAATTAAATGTTGGGACGACAATGAGGCACAAGCTCAAGAACGTTTGTTGTTAGGTATGTGGACAGATAAAAAAGATGGTGAGACGAGATTCTTCACAATTGATGAAGACGGTGACTCTGAAGATTTTAAACATATTAAGGAGTTAAAACCTAGATCGCTTGTAGATCATACTGTTCATAATGGTGACATCTTAGTTGATAGCGAAGGTAGAGAGAGACTTGTGTTTGTAGCTTTCCCTAAAGTATTATTAATATCAGTTATTGATGACTTTAAAGAAGCTGATGATCCATTCACTCACGAAGAATTAGTTGAAGACGGTTGGAGTATTAAAGGACAAGCTAATGAAAGCAAGATTGTTGAACTAACTATCCAAGATATTTCAGATGGTAAAGGACAAGGTATTCCTGCTGAATTTATCAGAATAAAAGAGTAATTTTAAACTAAATTAAATATAGGCTTATGAACATTGTATACAAAAAATCTAAAGATGACACCATATTTATGGCTGTTTATGGATATATCGGATTTATTATTTTAGATCCAATGAATTTGTCTGGGAAAAAATCAGTTACAATAGGTGTTGTTAAAGATGCAACAGAAATATATCATGAGCTTGAGTCTTGTAATAGATATGATTTTGATGTAGAACTAGATATGTTTACTGATTCGTCAGTCCTAACCATAGAAATTATCAATATGTATAAATCTTTGGTTAAAACAATAGTTAAGAAATCTGTTGCACTAGAGGAACTGAAGGAGGCTTAAGCCTTCTTTCACTCTTCTGATTAAGTTGAACTTGTAAATTAAAAATAAATGAGAAATATTAATAAACTATTGCAATTAGTTTCAGATAATTTTGATAGATTATTTGATACTGGACTTTGTGGTATTGCTTCTGATTTAAATTGGAGTCGCGTTATTACATCAGATGAAGAGGTAAGACTAAAAGATTTTATAGAAATTAATAGACCTGATTGGTCTAGTTTTATAAGACCTACTAGTGCTTATCATTGGAAACCTGGTAGAGTTGCTCCACGAAAGAGATGGCTTAAACGTCATATAAGGAGGACGGCTAATGCCTAAGGTAACTCACACTTATGAACTGAAAGTTCCATTTGTTGTTATAGTTCTACTATTTATATTGCTTATAGCGATGTGTAGTTGTGGAATCAATACAGATGAAGATCTACGTACTATTAATAAATACCAAGATTGGGTAGTTGTTGATAGTATGCAGGTAAGATATAATTATGGTGCTTATTATGAAGATAAGACTAGATACATACTACAAGATCCTAAAGATGGAGATTATGTAGATGTAATGATCGATCCTGAATATGATAAACTCATTAATGTAGGAGATACGTTATGATGTATATCTTAATATGGCTTTGGAATATAGTAATATTCATAGCCTTCCTTGTTTTTCTACTAGCTTACGCAGTTACATTTGCTGCGGTATTTGTATTTACGTTTCAGAAATTTCCTTGGTCTAGATTTTCAAGATCTCATCGTCACGTTCTAGGACGTGGGTGGGTTACAGAAGGATTTACTAGTATGAGAGAAATGCTAAAGTATTGGTATGAAGTATCTGGAGCAGTTAAAGATGACTTTAAATTAAAAGAGTAATGAGTCCATTAGATATATTAGTAATTAAAATGTTAATATGTCTTATCTTCTTTATTGTTGGCGTAGTATTCCTTATGATAGGAATTATGTCAGAGAAAATAAGTGATAAGACAAGATTGATTTATCTCATAGCAGCTATAATTCTAGTAATTGGAATGGGCTTATCTTTAATGAGATATGAAGCAGCTTATGTTATGATACAAACATTCGGATGATTGTAGGTAAAATAATATTAGCAGCTGCATGTATAGTATTGTTATACATTGGTATTTCAGGTATGGTCGAAGAATCATTCGAACATGAAGGATATCAAGAAGAATAATCCCCTCCGAGCCCAGATAACTATGCTGGGCTCACACACTTCTAAAATTGAAAATAATTAAAACCAAATATATAAATGAAAAGAAATTTATTCAATAGGCCTATAGTTATAATAGCTACAGGTCCTTATGATGATCGAACTATATCAAAGTGTAATGCTTCTGGTTTAGTTGGTTGTAGATTCTATTCAGAGTCTAATGAGGTAATGAAAGAATGGTTTAATGATAGAACTATTAAAGTTTATCTTAAGCCAAAGAAAGATACTACTGAATTTTATTTGACGTATGTATCAACTGATGGTAACGCTCTTTATTACAGAATAACTAAAGATGGTATTAGATTTAAATACATTAAACTTTGTTGTTCTTTATTGGAACAAGTAGTTCCTAATGTTTACGAAGACTTTAAGCTTTATGTTAAATTTTAAGAAAAGACCTGTTATACCCTATCGATGTCCTTGGAGTAAAGAATCTTGCATACATTTAGATAGTTTATTCTTGGTAACGGACATTCCTTGTGAAGAATGTGAAATGTATAGAGCAACCGGTGCTATTAAGATTGATTGGCGGACTGTTGTTATATATGTGATAGCTATTATTTTAATATTTATATTATTATTATTATGAATCATTATATAATAAAGTATAGGAAGAGATTCCGTAGAAAACTTGTTGATCTTGGTGAAGTACCATTCAACAAAGTCATTGATTGTGGTGATACTAAGTATGTTACAATACGTAGTAATAATCCCCATGGTCTAGCTCTTAGAAAGAGTAAATTAGCTATGTTAGAATTTCGTATTGCACCATCTGAAGAGATGGGTGAAGTCTTAAAAACTATATACAATTATACTAAAACGTATTATACTAATCAAGGATTATGTTGTATTGCATCCCATTGCGTTAGAGATGGAGCAATAACTCATCATCAAGGTGAATGCTTTATAGAATACTTATATAAGCACAAACCTGCTAATGCTGGTATTTATTTCTGGCATCATGATGATAAAGAAACTAGACTTGATTTCTTAACAGCGCACATGATAGCAAATAGAGTTAAACCTGAAGAGGTTGATCCTTGTGATACATGCAGTCCTCCTGAAACAAATACTTGCTCAAGTTGTGAGAATTTTAAAGGTTGGGAAACTATGCATACTGGTGAAGAAAATAGTATTTAATGACTAGAACTGATTTTTATAATTGTAAAGATTTTATTCCTAAGGTATTTGATCTTGAGGAATACGGTGTAAAAGTATTAGGTTACTTTCCATACGAAACTGCGTCTCTAAGTGAAGGTGTAAGAGTACCAAGAAAAGTTCATCATGAATTTGAATGGGAATTACGCAAGAACCGGATAAACGACAATAAGATTGTTGTTATATGTCAAGATTTAACAAGATTTGGTACTGAAAGCTTTGCTATACAATTTAAGGATTGTGTGGCTAGAGTAGCTAAATGGCATCAAGTTGTTGGATATGATCAATTAGAATTAAAACAAAGATAGGTTAGATATGGCTAACAATGAAAATGCAGGTAAATTGCTGATATGTTATGCCTGTCCAAACAATAGAAAAAAGCAGCAAAGTGTTGGTAATGTATATTGTGTAAAGTTTGACAGAATTATTACTAACAAAACTGATATCCCTCACATGTGTGAGAGAGAATATACAGCTAACGAGACATGGCCGATAGTCTAGATACGTTCGAAGATAGATCGTCGTCTGCACTGAGAGGTGTTGTCCGAATTTTAATTATATTTGCAATAGTCTTAATTATTATGGGATTATTAAAGCAAATTGGAATACACTAAATTTGAATTAATGTTAAAAAAGAAATTCAAAGTTAAAGTTGTTCATTATGTTAGAGAACATTATTCTATTGAATATTGTCATTATAGACTTATTCCTATATGGCGTGAGTTACATTATTGGTTTTCTATCTTAGATTCAGGTAGTACTCATTGTTGGAGTACACAACTTGGATCGTACAAGAAAATGGAAACAATCGCTAAAACATTAGTCGATCGTGGTAATGTGGATGGATGGTATGAAGAACAGAATAAGATTCGTAAAGAGTTTTTCGAACGACGTAATGAGTACTTTAAAGATCGTATACCTTATGAAGTAAAAATATTTTCATAATGTTATATGTCTTAATACATTTTGACAGCAATTATGTTAGTGGATACATTTGTCCTGATATGGATCCGAAGGAAGCAGTAGCCGATATTAAGAAGAGACTAATCTCAGCTTATAAAGCGGAAATAGCTAAGAATCCTAACGATGAATATCATAATGCGTCTAGAATAAAATCTTTTATAAAGGTTTTCAAAAGACCATGGAGAATAACTAAGAGAGGTAAAGACCCGGTTATTCAATTCCAACAAATAGATTTCCCACTTTCTGCTGGTTATTGGCTAGATGAAATAATTACTGGAAAACATACCTGTAATATATTACCTAAGATTCCTGTGTCATGGGAACAATCGGCACAGTCTCAAGAGGACTAGGTAATAGTTGGGTAGAATGAGAGAGATGGAGAATGTGCTAGCCACTTAGTCTCTCTCGTTTTTAAATATGGATGTAGCTCAGCTAGGTAGAGCAGCGGCTCCGAAAAAATGCCGCGTGTCGGGGGTTCGATTCCTTCCATCCATACAATTGAATAGAATGCCCTGCTTACTTATGTCGGTTTAACTATAAGGGAGACGGAAGTGTACACTTACCATCGATTTTAGCCGTTTAGGTTCCGAACCACTGCATCATTCTATTCGACGTCATTTTATTACTCACTATATAATCCGATTATTATGAAAGGTATTATCATGACTATAATCATCTTTGGATTTCTCTTCTTAATTTGGAGATTTATCGTAAAAGATGTAGTCGCAAAGATCAAAAGGAAAGGTTAGTTGACCTTTTATCATTAAATTATTTTATTATTTTTAAACATTTTTAAACATTAAATTTTATTATGAAAAAGTTAAGATTAGTATTAGTATCTTTAGTAGCATTAATTGCATTTACAACCTCGTGTACAACTGTTGATCCAGGTCATAAAGGAGTTGAAGTATCTTGGGGTGGAGAAACAAACATGAATCATATTTATTCTGAAGGAATGGATGGTGGTTTTCATTGGTTATTCGATGACATGGTTCAGTATGATGTTCGTGAGAAAACAATGGTTCAGAAGTTTGAGTTTAACGACAAGAACAACATGGTAACAACAGTTGAGATAGCTCTTGATTATCGTTACAATCCTGCAACATTGAATTTATTGCACACTAAAGTAACTGATGTTGGTACAAAGATTGTTAAGACCCTAAAATCAGCTGGTAAGGAAGTTGTTCCTCAGTATTCTGCAGTAGAGCTTAATATAAGCAAACGACAAGAAGCGGAAAAGATGTTGGAAGAAATTATCAAAGAAGAGTTACCTGAGTTTTATATGGAATGTATCCGTATTCAGATGACTGACGTTGATATTCCTACAGCTGTAGCAGATCTAGCAAAACAAGAAGCTGTTCAGTTAGGTAAAAATGATTTAGCAGAGAAAATGGAAGCTGAGCAAACTGCACTAGCTAAAGCTAAAGTAGCAAAAGCTCAAGGTAATTTCGATGCTGCTAAACTTGATGTACAGACTAAAGCGTTGATGTCACGACCTGCTGTATTGGCTTTATACAAAGCTGAAACAGAGAGAATGTGGGCAACCAAGGGTGTATCTAAATACGGTAATAATAATGTATTTGGAGCTAATTCTACGGCTATTTTAAAAGGCTTAGGAAAATAAGAAAGAAGTTAATATTATTACAAAAAGCTGATGCTTAAGTGTATCAGCTTTTTTCATTTGGGTGTAGCTCAGTTGGTAGAGCGGCCGTTCCGAATTACGGCTCGTCGGGGGTTCGAGTCCTTCCACCCGAGCAAATTTTAAATTAAATTAAATTAGATGAAAAATTTACTGATTGTTATTGCACTTACATTGTTAGGTATAACATGTAATGCACAGGGTCTTGGTGTTACTTATGGTCCTGGGAAAAATGGTGTTGGTTTACTTACTGGTATTCCAATTGGTTACAATTTTACTATTATGTCTAGTGCAGAGTATAGTCAGCCAAGATTTAATGATGGTGGTAATTTACGTATGTACAAGGTAGGTATTGGTGGTAATTATCTTTATTCGGAAACGTATAATGGTCGTGCTATTGTGTTATTAACATATCAAAATGTTTATGAACAATCTACTCAAGACTTCAATGCAAATAAGTTACATAAAGTTTCTTTTGAGGTTGGTGTTATGAGTGAATTACCTAATTCATTAGTTGATGTTGTATTTTTATTCGATCCTTTAAATTTTGAACCTAGATTAGGTCTTAATATTAAGTTTAGACGGATTAACACTAGGTATCGACATCGTAGATATCACAAAAAGTATTGATAATATATAATATTTTATAATCATTATGGTGTAAGCTACCATACCTAAGGTTCTGAGCTTTAGAGTCATACTTCATCTGTCGACGAATCAGAAGAGGTGGCACTGGCAGGAAAACTATAAGTTACATACTTTAGAAGAAGAGTGACGAACATGTTAGTACAGAACGACTATGTGTAAAAGCTAAGATAGTTGTAAAGAAGACTATAGAATATTATATACGAGGACATAGCTCAATTGGATAGAGCACCGGTTTTCTAAACCGGAGGTTGTAGGTTCGAATCCCGCTGTCCTCACAACACACGGATATAGCTCAGCTAGGTAGAGCACGGTCATCCAAAATAAACATTCGGCCGAGGTCCGGGGTTCAATTCCCTGTATCCGTACTATGGAAAAAGTACCAGAAGTAAATAAAGAGTATATCTATTTTGACGATGGTAAGATTCGTGAAAGTAGAAAGGCTACTGCTATAATAACTGAAGTAGTAGCATTTGAAGCTATTGATTCCGAAACCAAGAAGTATTGGGAAGAGGAAGTGGTTGATTGCTATTGGTTGTATGAAACTACAACTGATTATTTTATCAAGAGTCACTTAAAAGAACTTAACGAAGATGTCGTATTTGTGAGAACACAAGACGGTGGATGGTTTAGTCTTGGTTGGTGGGCTGGTAGATTAGACATCGATGGTAAATTGACAGAACTATTAAACAAAAATTAAATTATAGTATGGAATTTCAAGTATTTAATCAACGTATTCAAGATCAGTTTGCACAGATGTGTAAGACTGGTAGATTGTTCAGAGCTGATGTATCTGGGCAACAATTGTGGGACTTATATCTTTCTTCATTTGAAAATGAAAAGATGTTCCGTGACCCTGAAAGTTCAGAACATAATTGTAATTGCTGTAAAAACTTCATTAGAAGATATGGTAATATAGTTACAATTAATGATGCTGGAACTACTGAATCTATGTTCACTGGTATTGGTGATGTAGGTGAGTATACTCCTTCAGCTGTAGCTGTAGATGCCTTAGTTAGATCTAAGAAGATACAAAGTGTATTCTTTGAAACATATAAAGAATTAAACGAGAATCTTAATTATGAATCTACTAACAAGCGCCAAGAAACTTTTAAGCTTGGTATAGCTAAGAATCTGAAGAGGTATAATGCTGAAGAAGCTAAGAAATTTGGTGTTGTTGAGTCTGACAAAGTGTATGAATTCCATCACTTCTGTATTGACTTACCAAAACAATTTGTAAATAATACAGGTAAATCTATTGGAGCTGTAACAGGTCCATATCAAGATAAATATTCTGTGTTTAAAAGAGCTATGGAAGAGATCCCTATGGATACATTACTTCTTGTAAAAGATTTAATCAACCAAGGCTCATTATTAGATGGTACTGCGCATTTATCTGCAGTTGAGGCAATTATCAATCAAAAGAAACTGTATGATGCAATGAAATTTGATAAAGCTATTGCTTGTTGGTTATTAACTTATGATATGCATGAAGGTGCTGCTAAGTTTAAGAACCATTTAATTGGTGTATTATGCTCTGACCTTGCAGAAGGTATGGAATTGAATGAAGCATGTAAAGTGTGGAATATTCGCGTAGATCCAGTTAATTATAATAAAGCTACTGCTCCTGTTACAGAAGCTATGAAGAAAGCTGCTAAGAAAGAATTCCATGAATTAGGGTATGTAGAGTCGGATCTGTTGAGAAGAGCTGCTACTATGGAAGACATCAAAGCTGACGAGATACTTCATTTAAATGCTGGTGATGGTACAATAGCTGAAGCTTCAATCTTTGACAGTGTTGCTACTCCTTCAACTCGACATAAGAAGAGTCAATTTAAAGATGTTGAAGAAGTTGGTATTGAGAAGTTCATGAAAGATATTCTTCCAACTTGTACTTCTATTGAAGCATTCTTTGAGAATCGTATGCAAGGTAACTTAGTTACTATGACTACAAGTAAAGGTGATACTAAGCCAATGTTCAAATGGAGTAATCCTTATTCTTGGACATTCAATGGTAACTTAGCCGGTAAATCTCAAATCAGGGAAGCTGTTAAATCTGCCGGTGGTAAGGTTGATGGCGTATTGAGATTCTCTATCATGTGGGCTGAGAAAGATGGTGATAATTCTGATTTAGATGCTCATTGTCAAGAATCAGCTGGTGAACATATTTATTATGGTCATCAAAGAAGTAGTACTACTAGAGGTGTTCTCGATGTTGATATTACAAATCCTAAGAGTCAAAGACCTGCTGGAGCTGTAGAGAATATCACTTATCCTGAGTTAGGTAAAATGAAGGATGGTACTTATGATTTCTATGTACGTCAGTACTCTGCTAGAAGCTCTAAAGGTTTTAAAGCCGAGATAGCATTTGGTGGAGAAGAATTCTCATATGAGTATAATAGAGCTGTATCCGGTAATGTTAAGGTAGCAACTGTTACACTTAAAGCTGGTACATTTACTATTAAGCATCACTTACCAGAAACCAACTCTTCGAAAGAAGTTTGGGGTATTGATTCCAATGATTTCCATACGGTTAACTTAGTTTGTCTAAGTCCTAACCATTGGGGAGATAATGAAGTTGGTAACAAGCATTATATGTTTATGATTGATAAATGTAAATGTGATGTAAGTGTTAGAGGATTTCATAATGAAAATCTTAACTCCAATTTACTTAAGCATCGTAAGATGATGGAAGTACTTGGTGGTGCTATTACAGTTGAACCAATAGGTAAGCAATTATCTGGTCTTGGATTCAATTCAACTGTTAAAGATGAACTTATTGTGAAAGTTCGTGGAACACACATGAGAGTGTTAAAACTTAAATTCTAAATGTATGAGTAAGAAATGTAAAAAACTAGCAAAACAGAAGAATTTAATTAAGAAACGTTCTATAAGAGCTGCGAACAAAGCTAAGTATGATGCATGGCGTGACGCTGGACAAAATAGTAAGTCCAAAAGAGCGAGAAGCAAGACTGGTAGAGTTAATACTACTTCTCACCCAAATGGTGCGTGTGGTAATATAGGGTGCACAACATGTGACCCTTGTAAAATACACGGATCTTTAGTGAGAACTAAATATGTTTCGTATGGACTTAGGTCCGCAGCATAATAATACAGTTTCCAGTAGTTAATTCTGCTGGAGACTTACATTTCGGATATAGCTCAGTTAGGTAGAGCGGCCCATTAATCCCGTAGCTCAGCTGGTTAGAGCGGGTCCTTCACTGGATCAGGTCGTCGGTTCGAATCCGGTCGGGATTGCCATGAGGGTGCGTCGGGGGTTCGATTCCCTTTATCCGAACAAATTTTAAATTTAAATTGAAAGAGAAGAAAAATGGACATTTACAAAGAAGCGGGTTTAGTTAAACTGAGATTTAACACAACCAAAGGATTATTAAGTGTTGAACAACTTAATGATTTGACCATGACAGGTGTTGCAAACATCGTTAAAGGTCTGAATAAAGAAATGAAGAAAGATAGTGGAGATGAACTATCATTCTTAGATGAGAATGCTGTTAAGGTTGATCCTTTAATTGAATTACGATTCAATATTGCTAAGGATATTTATCTTGATAAGAAAGCTGCTAAAGAAGCAAGTAAAACTGCTGCAGCTAAGAAGCAAAGATTACAAGAGCTTTATGCTATCAAACTTGATAGAGATAAAGAAAGTGATAAAGCTATGTCTACAAAAGACTTGGATGCTGAAATCGCTGCTTTAGAAGCATAGAATAATTATTCTTACGGTAGTATAATCGTGAGTCAGGTTCTTTACAGCGTACATGTAACGCAAAGGAGGTCCAAGGTTTATTGGGTGCAAAGTGCCACTCCCTCCATTTAAGAATGATTATTGGTCTAGTATGGTACAATACAGCGGTTCGACTCCGCTGTAGACTACGACATGGGAAAACAATTTGATGAGTTTTTCGACCGATGTTTAAAGGACACCGAAGAAGAAGGTGTTAGTGAAACCGAAACAACACTCGGTGACGAATGCGACCCAGAATACTGGGATGTGGATTATGATGATGATGACGAATAAATTTTAATAATTATATACAAATAAATTAAGAAGAATGAATAAGAACATTATTATCGGGCTTCTGTTCGCTATACTTATAGGTGCTTGTGCATTTATATTTAGTTTGATACAGAATGATAAAGAAAAGGACATAGCTTATGCAGCTGAACAAACTCTATTAACACAACGTTATGAGAGAGCTGAAGAAGGCGAACGTCGAGCCGTAGACACCGCTACAAAGTACATGAATTTAGCTATTCAAGATGAAGTTAAAATTGATAGCTTAACTCAAGTTACTAAAGAACAGGAAGATGAGATCGGCGAGATTTCTGACCTAGTAGCGAATATGGTACCCTCTGCAGCTTATGATTCATTACAGAAACTATTGCCTCCGGTAAATGGTGACTTAGATTATTGTTTTGATGGAAATCAGACTAAACAATTATATGAAGATGAGCTGAAACTTGAGAAACTGGAACCAATGTATATTACATGTGGTGAGACAGTAGATGCTCAAGCGAATGAAATTATGAATCTTAAAAAAGCTGTGGAATTCACTACTGCTGCTAAAGATTCATGTAATATTAAAGCAGACGTAGCTTTAGAAAAAGTTGGTGTAGCAGAAGAACGTATCGATGATCTTGAGACTGATCTCAAGTGGTGGAAACGTGGAACTGTTGGTGGTGTAATAGCAGTAGTTGTATTTGTGTTATTACTATAAGATTTTTTAGACTGTCAGTATAAGGGGACGCCTTTTGATAAGTCGGCGTGACGTACAGCGAGGTAGTGTATCGTGGATAAGATCCCAAAGCTCCCTATAATTGCATAGGGAGACAAGAAAGTGAGGGCAATTTAGTGCCGCTTTATATATTTCCTGGTAGTGCTGACTTAGGTTGGCGCTATCTTTTAATCTGTAAATTAAAAAACCTTAATTATGACTTTGAAAGAAGCAATTCAAGAAGCGGGAATATCTTGGGCAGAATCATTAACGCCTGAGGTAATTTTCGGAATAATCAGTCTCAGTCTTGTTTTTTGTGGAATAGCCATATTTGCTATAAGACAAAATAAGAAGATAAAGGGGCATGGTTATAAAGTATTACACAAAAATTAAACTAAAATTAACGTAACAAAAAGAAAGATTATGAAAAACACAATGGAATGGGCACTCGATCAAGCCGAAAAAGCAGAAGCAGATGGTGATCAAGAGTTAGCAGAAATTTATCAAGACATTGCGAGTGATTCTATAGAGGATTCTCCAATGGAAATTCCTATAGGTCTTACAGGATCTTTTGTGACAGCAGAACAACAAGGTAAGGAAATCTTACAATAATGAAAGTAATAGATAAATCAGTATTATTCAATCTTTTACCAGAGATTGGAATAGAAACCAATAACCATATACCTGAAATTGATTTAGGTGGTTGTGGTTTGTATGCTATTTTAATTGGAGCTATATCTAGTTATGATTTATTTATTCCAGTTGCTGATGTAGGACGGAACCCAAAGACTTGGGTAAATGCGAATACATTATTTTTACCTCCTCATCACATACTATTGTTGTTCAAACATAATGATAAAGAATATCTTTATGATTCCGAGGGATTTAAAAATGTTACTAATGAAAACTTTATTGCTGAGAATACTGAAGAATTTGATATGTCTAACCACAGTCATGTAAAAATTTCTTGGGAAAGTTTAATAGAAACTGCTCAAGAACCAACTGGGTGGAATAAAGATTTTAATCGAAAAAGGAAGTCTTCTAAGTTAGTTAAGATTTTATATAAGTATTTTAATCCTGGAAACAACCACGGTATAGTCCCCGATAGCACTGCTGTAGAGGACTTTATGGCTGAATTTAGGTTGTAAATAGTTTGGTATATTACTCGTTTTTTACTATAATACTATTACGTGAAGCCTCTAATAATTAGGGGCTTTTATCATCTAAACTAAATTAAAAATGAAATTAATTAAATTAGACGTCAATAATCAACCAAATTATCCTTTTTATAATAATTTAGAATGTGATGATTTGCGTGATTCTCTTGATGCATTTGAAGATTATCTTAACAGTGTTGACTGTGTGAATATATCTTTGTGGTGTGCTGGATCTAGTGGAATGTTCTTAGCAACTGTAATGTTATGCAGATGTACAAAAAAGGATGTTACTATTCGATACGTTAGAAAAGAAGGCGAAACTACACATGATTATGGTACTCATAAATTTGCTAATACTATAAAGCTTGATTGTAAGAATATTATTATTGATGATTTTATGTGTACAGGTATTACTATAGTAGCTATTCATAAGGCTATGGTTGATGAAGGTATCATAATTGTAGATTGTTTATTAACAACATCTAGATTTCGTGGTGAAGCTTTAAGACGTTTTAAGGATAGATATCCTGTTACTCACAATGCTATTGTTGATGCAACTATAATTGAGGAGGATTAATGTTAGGACAAGATACACGAAGACAAGCTATGACCTGGTGGAATGGCTTGTTAGTGCAACACAAAGAGCCTCATGTAAAGAAGCATTATTTTGCACGTAAGATTGAATCCTTAACTGGACGAGAGATTGAAATTATATGGAGAAAAGAGATTATGAAACTCCATACAACTGAAGAAGTTGAGAAACTCTTAAACTTAGCTATGGCTACAGCAAGTGCCTATGGTGACTTGATGGGCTCTAAAATAGCAAATGATTGGATTAGCGATCATTTATAAGAAACGTTCCCCTAAAGCTCTGAAGTGAGTCATATATTGATCAGGGATAGTGTTATCAAGCACGATGAGAAACGGGTTAATCTCCGTATTGGTCTTTTGTATGTGTGCGCAACACATTCTAGTAGCATACTAATCCCTGGTCTAAGACGACAACCTTTAGTGACTTTAAATAGTCCGAGCGAGTTGTTTCTAAGGAGGTAAGACGGGATATATGTTAGCTCTAACTCTTTGGAAAGAGGACAATTCGCTACTTAGGGAATTGGGCGGTTAACTGGGGCCGACTGGCAAGCCCTGATTGTAGAAGAGAGAATTCCATGCACATGAGTTGAACTACTCTAAAAGGTTCAAACTATAAACGGCAATGTAAGATCATTAGCTCGTGAGAATAGCTTAGCAATAGCGGCTTAATCACCGAGTGCCCACAGCTTGGGAACAGAATTGTGGGAAATTTATAGCCCTTTACGGTCTATGAGACATTTGGAAAGATGTAAATTAAATTGGAACTCAGCGCCCTAAAGACTGAGTGGTGGAAGTTGCTCAAACCGAGCAGCCCTTACAAGATGGAAAACTTTAAAGCCTAAGCATGTAAAAAGAGTTTGATTGGAACTTTTGGAAACGCGAGTTCGAATCTCGCCGGCTCCACAAAAAATCGAGTATTAGTTAAAAAGGATAGAACGTGGTGCCCAGGTGGTGCCTTGACCTTGGTTCGAGTCCAAGATACTTGACAAATCAATTAATTTGAAAAATGAGTGTAGATAAAAAAGTATTAAAAAATGGTTGTAAGTCTTTAGAGGAAACTCTACGTACACCTAGAAGTGAGACTTATGAACAATGGGCACGTCGTATGAAACAGTCTATTGAGACTTTTCTTGCAATGGCTAAACCTTTATATGAGGAGGAACAATGATAGGAAAAGTAGCAATAGCAGCAAGTGGTAAGAACTATCTTATTACAGATGTTGATGAAGAATTACAAGTAGTATCAGGTATTGATATTACTGTGAATGGTGATTTTGAAGAAGTCGTTGAACACTTTACAGAAGATGAACCACCAAGAATATTATGCGATATTCGTGACATTTTAGATTACCAGAAAATAGGTAATGAACTTGTTAAACTCATTCACAGAGAGTCTGAAGCAAAAGACGCACTAGAGGATACTAAGTCATTAGATCCCGAGAGCGAAGATGACCTTCTAGAAGAATCTAATGAAACAATGAGTATATAATGTTTTTAGGAGAATTATTTGATGTTGCCGGTAAAGTTGTCGGCGCAACAGTTGGAACAGTAATAGGATTGTCTGCAGCTGTAGTTGCACCAGTTCTAGGAATAACTATATCTATGGCTCAATCAGCTATAGATGCGGGTTGCACTACTTACGATGAAATTCGTGATTTTTGTGACCTTTAGTCTCTATATTAAATTAAATAGTTTATATCTTTAAAAAGAATTTTACTTTGAGTAACACAAGAACCACAGTAGAACATTCTAGAATCGGTAACAGCATTTGTCCTGTTGAGAGTTTTAGTAGAATTGTAAATGTAATTAAAAACATTCAAAAGGCCGCTAAGGTAGAATTTGTTAATGATGAACTGGAGATTCATTATGTCACAAGAAGCCGAAGCAAGGAAATGCACCGAATGATCTATCATTTAGATTATTCAAAACTTACCGGTCAACAAAAAGATCAGGTCGAAGCTAAGTTGGCTTCCTGATCAATGTCGAACGAAAAAACTTATTATGAAAAACTCGCTTTTAAAACACATAATATCATGGATAGTATTCTTAATGTTATGTGTAGCTCCAATGATTACCTCTTTAGCTCCTCCTTTAAGGGAAGAATATAAAGAGGAAAGATTAGAACGAATGCAATATGTCCTTCGGGATAACAGTTACAATGATAGTCTAGATATTTATATCAAAGACGTTCAAGAAAACTTTGTATATTCTAGTCGAGATTCTGCATTTCTAACTAAAGATTATATTAATCTAGTTGTAAACAATTGTACAAGCTACCCATCGGTAGTACTTGCTATGTCTATACTAGAGTCAGGTTGGGGACTCAATGCTATCGGAAATAATTATTTCGGAGTAAAAGGCAAGGGCCATATTAAAACTACTAAAGAATGGAATGGTAAGAGATTTATCACCATGAAACAGAGTTTTAAGAAATATAACTCATTGGCCGAGGGTATTCAAGATCATTCCAGATTATTACATACATCTAGATATGATATAGGTACAGCAACAACTTACTATGAAGCTATAGAAATGATAGCTAAAGGTGGTTATGCTACAGACCCGTATTATGTAGGTAAGGTAAATTTCATTATTAAAAAGTATGAATTATACCGGATAGATGATATGAAAGCTGGGTATGATACATTTTTTGTAAATTAAATAGTTTCTTATTTTTTAACGTATAGAACTATATGGCAGTACTAAGAGTAGAAGTTCTCAAAGATTCCGATAGGTATGTTGGGGACGTTCAACGTGAAGCACGTAGAATAACTGGATTTTATTTTAATAAAGCACAAAAGCAATTTGGTAATAAAGCAAAGGAAATTCATCCTGAAAAAGCTATCAGATTAGCTAAGAAAAACGTGGCTTCCATTGATTATATCATTACTCGTAATATTGATGATAAATATGTTGCTAAAATCAGCTCTAGTGATATTATAGCTTTAGGGCATGATATAGCTAATGGTAGAAGATTTAATGCTAAGATAGAAAATTAATTTCTATGGTTGCACAATTAATGAATGACGGAGTTCTACCCGGGAATCCTGAGGATTGGGCTAAGGTTAGTAAGGTTATCGTAGAAGATGATTCTGAAAATAATCTTATTGACCTCTCCACAAGGATTCTCGCGTCCTTCGTCTTTAATCCAGACACTACGGAATTGTTGGAAACTTCAATGATTCATAAGTTGTGTCTAATTACATCAGATCTTGATGTGCTAGCTGTTCTTATTCTTAAGACAGCAAAAATGTATGCTAGTTGTATGCAAAGTAGATGGTATTTGAATGGTTTATACCAAGCAGGTATTCATTTAGAAGTGGAAATGAAATATGTTCCAGCTGACTACTTTTTCGATGATAAAGCACACAAATTTATATTGGATATTAATGGTAAATTAAAAAGTGCTTATAAGGCTCAAGTGCACAAACAAATCACTGAACTTATTACTGAGCATTCTGATGAACCAGAAGATACCGACCTAATTCCAGTCAAGAAAATTAAAAGAGTTATTGATGCAGAGAATATTCCTGATGATATAACAAATGAAGAGGCTAACACTCTACTTGATGCATGGAATAAAGTTAATAATTAAAGTAACGTAGTCAAATATTTAATTGAATTTTTATACAAAATTTTGATAATTAAGTATGGCTGTTATTGAGAAACATGAGATAAAATCATCTCAAGGAATCAAAAAAGAAATTGATAAAAATAGTACGACCCTGGCTTTGGATATACTTCAGAGAGGATTGTATGCATTTCCAATACAGAGTTGTATAAGGGAACTTGCATCTAATGCGTATGATGCTATAAAAGAACGCGATGTTGCTAAATCTATACTCAGCAATAAAACTAAGATTGAAGACCATTTCGATACAACGAAAGATGAAGACGGTATTTATACTGATTCAGGGTTTGATGCAAGTTATTTTGATGAGAAATGGTTAAGTGACGATCCTAATGTATTTCTTTATTATGAAGAAGGTAAACAAAAGGATATACTCCGAGTTGTTGATAATGGAGTAGGTCTTGGTAAGAAGAGATTGGTTGGATATTTCCAACTTAATTATTCAACAAAAAGAAAGAATAAAGATGCTTTAGGTAAATGGGGGTTAGGTAGCAAAGTTGCACTAGCTTTAGGAGTAGATAGTTTCAGAGTTATTACCCGATATAATGGTAAAAAGTTCAAATTTGACGTGTTTTTAGACAAGGTTGAGTCTGTTATACCAAAGTTCGGAGATAATGGCTTAAACGAGGCTGTATTACTCAAAGAGAAGACTGATACCCAAGAAGAATATATTGCTTATTGTGAAGATACCACTGAAAAGAATGGTCTTGAATTAATCGTTGAGATTAAGAAACATAACAAGCAAAAATTCTTTGAAGCCATTGAATCTCAATTAATGTATATGCCTAATATCAAGTTCATGTATCGCGAGGAAAATCGTATGACTCATGAGCATAGAGATGTTATGGCTGAGATATTATATAAAGATAAGGATATTGTTTTATCCAAGTCTACAGTATATAATAAACCGCATATCTTGTTAGGTACCGGTGATGCATTAATTAATTATGGATTTGTAGCATTTAATGAATTGGAAATAGAGCCTAAGGGTGGTTCCGTAGGGCTTATATTAGACATTAATGAAATAGAGGTTACTCCATCAAGAGAGGCACCAGTTTGGTCTGCAAGGACTAGAGAAGCGGTATTGAAGAAGTACAATGATGTAACTTCTACAGCTACTAAGTTAGTAGAATCTCAACTAAAAAGTGAGACTGACTATCTTAAATGGCTCGGAACTGCATCTTCAACTATGCATGCTCTTAAATATGGTAATTCAGGAGATAACGATTCAGTTGTTTCTAGATTAGCATCTATCATTGATGTTCAAGCTATTTCTAATTTAAGATTTCCAGGTGATCAATCAATTTATTTTAAGACAGAACCTAAAGCTATGTTGGGCGAATACGTTACAGCATGGATGATAAAGTATGATTCTTATAATAAGAAGATTGAGAGAAAGAAAATTACTGATGTATCAGATTTAAATCGTCCCCTATATTTTGTTGGTGATAAAGCTAACGGATTAGTGGATAGATACCTTTACGAAGAGAATGGTAAATTCGTTCACATTCGTTTTAAAGAAGATGCTCCTAAGAACAATAAGTTTATTAAGCATATTGAAGCTTCTACAATGAAACTATATGATCATGTGGTTGTTCCACCAGATCGTTTAGAAATGTATGAAAGTGAAGATCTTGTTGAAGAAGAAGAAGATGTAGTAGTAGCTAATGTTGCTGCTAAAAATAGAAAAGCGAATAATGAGATAGTAGTTCATACATTGAAATCTGGATCTACTTCGTTTGGAAAATACTATTCTTTTGCTAAGACAGATAAAAAGGTGACTGATTTATATCAGATGAACCAAGATAATACATGTTTGTATTGCTCTTATGGTGAAAGAGAATATCTACACCAAATTATGGAAATGCTTCCACAATGTATGTTAGATTGTGGGTCCTACTATCAAGATTCAAATGTATGGGAATACATTACTGATAAAAGGAAAGTAAGCTCTATAATGGTTGCTGCAGACAATATGAAGTATCTAAAAGGTTCTAATTCTTTTACTGCTTTAGATAAGTTTATCCTGGAAGATTATGACGAGGAAACTTGCAAATTGACCTTCAGCACACACCTCAAGTTAGCTGCATCGTTTGCATTTATTAAAGATTATGTTAATGAATCCTATCAAAGGGTTCTTGATGGTCTTAATAAAGATACGTTGAAATTGATGAATAAAGATGATCATCATGATATTAATTGCTTTACTGGTCCATGGCACAATGCAAGTTATGGTCCACAAAGTCTGGCTACCAATCAAAAATGGTATAAAGACTGTATTAGATATCATGCTGCTCAATTAGGAATCATAGAACTTGATGAAGACACAACTGAAACTCTTCTTGAGTCAATTGATAGCGAATTACCAGACGTTCTTTGTGAAAGAATTGATGGTGAAGTTAAGGAAATTGATATTTTAGATAAGAAACTTATTAATAGGTTCCTTGATATGATAAAATATTATGCTCCTGTAGCGTCATTGATTAAAGAGACTAGTAACAGTTATTACTCTGATGCGACACAGAAACAAGACAATGCGAAGAAGCTTAGTATTCTGTGTAAAATGATTAATGAGAATCCGCAGTTAGTAGATGATTGGGATTTTCCTAACTATTTAGGAGAAACTAAAGATGATGAATAAATTCGACCCTAGTCTCATTCCGCTAGTAGAATCTTATACTGATAAAGCTTATATTAGAGACTTAGGAGATAAGAGACCAGCGAAATTGCTAGACGATTTAGTAGTTAGGAATAAAATTGATAACTATAGAATTACCCAAGATTTAAAGCTTCGAGATGAAGTTATTTTTGCGTATGGGAATTTTATAGTTGCTGTTGCAAAACAATATCAAGGTAATGGATTACCTATCTGCGACTTAATTGGAGAAGGTGCGATTGGATTAATATCTGCTATAAACGGATATGATACTTCAAACCCAACCAAATTCATTACATATGCTGGCGTAACAATAAGCCGGCAAATAAGGGAGGCTCTTGACCAAACGACGTTGCCTGTGCGTGTTCCAAAGAATATTAGGAATACAATGCACAAAGTAAAGAAGAAGGTCATGGATCACCAATTGCATGGAACGGAAGCTGAAGAAGTTTACTCAGAATTTGATAAAAAAGAACAAATTTTTATTGATGCTCCTTATCTGTATCAGAAGGTACGTATTAGTACTAATGAATCAGAAGATGAATTGGTGAATGGTCCAACCATAAAACATATTGATTTAGTGCAAACTAGCGATGAAGATCCCGAAAGTGATTCAATCGCGTTCGATCTTAATATGGAGCTTAATAAGGTTATTAAATTTAAGCTTACTAAGATTGAACAAAAGGTCATTAGATTATATTTTGGTTTGAACCGAAAATACCCTATGAATTCAGTTAAAGAAATCGGTAGAATATTACATATTTCTGGAGAACGTGCAAGACAATTAAGAGATTCTGCTCTTAAGAAGCTACGCACGGATGAAGTTAAAAATATTTTTGTAGATTACATATAATTTAAATTAACGTAACTTAAAGTAACAAAACTAGTTTTAATTTTAATATGCATTTATATGTTAACAGTTAATGTAATAACTTCTGGTGAAGATAATAAAGTCTTAGCCGGAACAATTGATGGCGAACGATATAACGTTCCATTTACTCAAGAATTATTTGATCAATTAAACGACTTCAATGTAAAATTTGAAGACATTTCTGAACACGTAGCTTATGAAGCTTGGGTTAAAGAAGTGAAGAAAGCGTTGGTTGAAAAAGAAGTTGATATTATCGAATCAGCGTGTCCGGACTTGATGAAAGACCCACGTACTGGTTTCTATTTCGTGAAAATAGACGGTATCGTTTCTAAAACTGCTGTTCCTGAGGAATTAGTAGAAGTAATTCTTGAATCAGTGGAGAAAGATATTGACGCAAGTCCAATCGTGAAAGCATGGATCCGTTTCTTACGCAATCCAAATTTCACTGAAGATAAGGCTGATTTATTCTCTCAGTATATTACTGCTGAGATCGTTGATACCGATGAGGTTGATCGATTGATGGATGAAGAAGGATTTACAGAAGATATGGCTGTAGTTAGAGCAACTTATAATGACGTTGCTATTTCTAAAGAAGGTCTAATCGTATGTAAGAAATACGCAGAATTACAAACTGAAGGTTGGAAGATCGATACTGAAACTAACAAGCCTGTTAGAGATTTATTGTATCCTAAGACTGCTGATACAGTTGACGTAATTACTGGTGAAGTGACCGAAGGTGAAATTCAATTCCCTGAATTCGCTGAGGATTTAATGTTCTTACCTCCTGTAATGGGAACTGGTGGCAGCGCATTTATGTGTACTGCTCATGGTGAAGATGAAGGTAAAGAAGGGCATGTTATTAAAGTTGGTTCTACTCATACTTTAGAAGACTGGAACAAAGTTGATTGTAATGACAATCGAAGTTGTGTTAAAGGTCTTCACGTTGGCGGATGGAAATACGTTGACATGTATAAAGGACTTAACTGTCAGTTATTAGAATGTTTAGTTGATCCTGCTGAAATAGGAGCTATTGTTGATATCAACCATGGTGATGGAGCAATCCGTTGTCGTGAGTATTTCATCTATGGTGCTGTTGAGGGACGTACTAAAGGTATCTATCATACTTCTGGCTATGCTAAGATGAAAGATGGTGAATGGGAAGACTTTAAGAAAGCTGCTGTTGAGGCTGCTAATGCAATCGTTGAGGCTGCAGGCGAAGTTGGACTTTAATTAGTTGATAATTGGTATTAGGAGGTTGGGATTAAGTTCCCAGCCTTTTTTAATGTTTAAATAACAAATATGTCTGAAAATACAGGAAGAACGGTTGGAAAAATCGTTAAGGATGTTAAAACTGCTCGTGTAAACAAGCAGAATTTAGGTTGGTCTAAAGCAGATCTAACCGAAGATATGGGAATAATTTGTGCTGAAATTTTAGTTGAATTACCTAAGGTTAATAAGAATAACCAGGCTGCAACTAAGAGAGTTAGAGATTATACCAAAGTGATGGAAACGATAGGTAAGGATTTTAGATTAGCCTCCGTTTAATATGATTGTAGACGCTAAATTTAGCATTTCAGTAGATGGTAAACAGATTCATAATGGAGCACCTGTAGAGGTTGATATTACTGAAGATGAAATAATTATCGAGACTGAAATTGGTAAAGAGAAAAAACAAGTATTAAAAATTGTTATCACTGATATGAATTATGTAGAGCCTATTATAGAGTCTACAGATGAAAAGAAAGTCGATGAGTAATAAAAAACGATTAGTAATATTTGATGCCGATTCAATGGTATTTACCGTTGCTTATAGATTTAGAGACAAGAAAGCAAAACATCTTGTTACAATGAATCTTAATAAATATGTATCTGAAGTTATAAAAGGTGCTAATGCTACTCACTTTATTGGATTCTATGGATCCAAAGAAGAGGGTGCTGAACCTAATTTTAGATATGCTATTTATGACAAATACAAGGCAAACCGACCACCAACGCCCGAGTGGGTAGAAAAGTGGAGACCAGCTCTTCACGAGACTTTTAAAGATAAATGGGGGTTTATTCCAGTAGAAGGAATGGAAGCTGATGATGCAGTAAGCATTGCATATGCACATTTCAAAGATGAATATGATGAAATTGTAGTTGCTACTGAAGATAAGGATCTTAAACAGATTCCTGGTGCATTTTGGTATGGTTTAAAGAGTCACAAGATTGAGAAGATAGAAGAGTTTGCTGGTCATAGACATTTGGCTATTCAAACTATGAGTGGTGATTCAACTGATAATATACCTGGGTTACCTGGAATTGGTCCTAAGAAAGCTGCAAAATTTGTTGATGGTGTTAAAACCATATTCGGATTGAGGAGAGCTGTAATGGGAGCTTATGAGAATGAATTCCTAGCATTACAGAAGAAACTTAATGCAGAAAATAACTTAGTAACTAAGGAAGATCTAATAAAGGATTATGCTGATAAAGGTATTAGTTTATCTGAAAAGCAAGTTATTAGAAAACTAAAAATTGCTAATAAAGGCGCAGGTGATGCTGTTTATGATACATTTGTTGGAGGTTGGAAAACTTACATGAAGATGAATCATAGTTTAGTCAGATTACTTACTGGACTCAATGAAGCTCCAGAAGGATTCGAATTACCAGAACCTACAGAATCTATGTTTAATGTTGCCGCTGATGACGATACCGCAGAAGATGCGCGAAAAGAATTGTTTGGAGATGTTGCTGAAGAAGGTAATAGTGTATTAGACGAAGTAGTTGGTGGAGTTTCTGCTGATGATCTTCCAGAAGATGATGGTACAAATCAAGCTGAAGCCGATGAGGCAGAATTCAAAGAGATACCAGCTAAACTTTCAAAGGATGGTAGTGTACCTCCTATAACAGTTACAGTTTCTAAACCAAGTTCAGGTGGCGTAATGAGCTTATAATGAATGGATGAATTATTATTCTCCAATGATGATAATGCAGATGATGTAAGAAGAAAAATTGCGGAGAGAGTTGCTAGTGTTCCATTAAGGAAAGTCATTAAATTCTTTGATACAAGTTATTATAATACAGGTTCTATTATAGAATTCTTGTATGTATCTTGTGTATCAAAAACTAATGGCATACTACATGGTCCGGGTGGTTTTGGGAAATCAGAACTAACCGAAGAATTCTTTAATTATTATAATATACCTGTTAGCACCGTTGTGGGTTACCACGATATGGATGTTGAAGGCTTGTTAGGTGTTCCAAATATGAAGAAATTGATGGAAGACTCAGAATATAAGACTGCTTTCGAGAAGTCTGTGTTTAATAAGCCCGGTATTTTGCTATTAGAAGAATTTCTAGATGTTCGGACCTCTACAGCAGCTGCATTAAAAGATATACTTACCAAAGATGGTTTGCGCCAAGGAGATACTTTTACTCCATCATTGGCCGGCCAGGTTTTCATATGTTCAAATAAGGATCCAGAGGAAGTCTCTGTAGATTTCTCTACATCAGCATTTTACAAGGAAAGATTTCCTGTAAATCTGTTTGTAGCATGGGATTCTTATGCGACAGAAGATTTTAATAGGTTATTCAAATTAGTATGTAAGGATGAATATGAACCAAATAAAGATGAATTATTGGTTTTATCCAGTATATGTAGTGCATCCTGTAAGGATGATGGAGTTATATCTCCAAGGACAGCAATTTCCGCTGCCCGTGTGCTAATATCTGCTGGATTTAATGCAATTAAGTTTATAAGTGAATTAGATACCTCTTCTTTAGAGGATATTCAAAGAGACTTAATTAGAAAGAAGAATTTCGATGAATTGGTTACTATGATAAAACATATTAATCATGTTTCTGGAGTAGCTATTAATTCAAAATATCCTACTTTAGAGCATAGAATTTCTTTGAGAGCTAAGCTAAAGAAAATACATAAACAGTTCTGTAAGATTATATTATTAGATAATATGATTGAGGTTGTAAAACCATTTCTAGAAGGGTTGGAAAGTAAAATTGAACAACTCGACAGTTTGATTTTTATAATTAAGGACGATAACAATGAATTAGATTATGCAGAAATATGTAAGCTCACTAACAAGTTGTCCTAACAATTATTACTATGATTCCTCTATTATAGAGGATGAACTAGAATTGATTGATTATGAAGGGTATATTCCTATAAAGGTACTGACTGACTTAATTAACATAGCCAGTCATCACATTATTAATGAAGATGCATATTTAGCAGAGAAGATACCCTCTATGTATGTTGATTCGTTAATTTCCTTATTTTGTAAATTAAACACTTCTATTCACAGTAAAACGAATTCTCCTGTACATGTTGCAGTTGAAGTATTAATGATGATGGATCTTCATAGTATCGACCTCAGAATGTTAGAGGAAGTACGTGAAGAAATATCAACTGTGCAAGAGTGTGTTAGACAAACTTTTAATTATAAGTTTGATATTGGTAAATTACCTGAGTCAATTATTGAGTTTCTCAATATATCTGATGCGCAGGTAGAACAATCCGAAAAACTTCCGGAAGATCTCATTGAAGTATTGAACTTTAATAATGAGATTGGGAGAAGTCTATTTCCTAGTAGAATTGTATCTGAAACAAAATATGGTCAAATGAAGTCATATGGTCAGATTGGTAAAACCAATTTAACTAAGATGTCTAGACCAGATTTCTATTCAAAATTCGCTGTTAAAGACTTGGATGTAAAGAATACTGTAGATACAGTGATGCATGGTAAAAAATTGATTGTTGGTTTATCCACTAATATCAGATTAAAGGATCACATTAGTTTGATCTTTAAATTACTTGGTGTTCTTGTATTAACTAATGAAGCTGCTGGTTATAATAATGAGATCATTGTCTATTTAGACACTGGTTCAAATATTGAACAGTACAGTAGTAAAGATTCTCCAACATTATTTAGGAGTTCTTTTCAATTATCTATGTTTAATCGGGATAATAGTGATTTCCTTAATTGGATAACATTTAACAATTCAAATAGTTCTATATTATTTATACCAATATTTGATAAACCTTGTGCAGTATCTTCAATCCATGGTTGTAGAATAAATATGATTATACCTAAAAATTCTAATATGAAAGGTAGATATAATTATACATGTTCTAAGACAGGAGGCAAAGTAATCTCTATATGAGTGTAGTACAATTAAACAAGGAACAAGCAGAATCTGCTAAAAAGATTAGGGATTTTTTAAATGATCCTGATACAGAAGGTAAGTATTTTACATTAACAGGTGGACCAGGAACCGGTAAGACTTTCATGCTTAAAGAAGCTATGCAAGGTTTTAGAGGAGTTATCTATGGTGGAACTGTTAGTCATGCTGCTAAGAATGTATTACAACAAAGTTTAGGAACAAGTATCACATGTTTTACTATTGCTCAGTTGATGGGCATGCGCATGTCAATTAATGATGACGGAACAATCAAATTTACTCCAGGTAAAGGAATGCAGAAAACCATTAAGGATGCTGACATACTTATACTGGACGAAGTTTCTATGATTGATGATACATTATTTGAAATGATAATGCGAGAAGTTGAAATGTATGGTATTCGACTGATAGCAGTTGGAGACAAATATCAATTACCTCCAGTAGAACAAGACGTAGATAGTAAATTCTTTGATACAATTGATGCTGAGCTTGTAAAGCCTATGCGATTTACTGGATCAATTCAAACATTATCTAAGTTATATAAAGACCAGATTAAACATATTAATGATGGTGATTATTTTGATAAGCACGTATTAAATACCGAAACGCAGAGAGTTAGTGAGGTTGATGATAATTATAATGGTTATGTGTTTACTAATGATATTCATACGGTAGTTAGTGAAGCGGCTGATGAAATTAAAAACAATCCTGATGATATTAATTATGCACGAATATTAGCGTATAAGAATAAATCTGTTAAGGATTTGAATGTAGCTGTAAGAAAGAAAATTTATGGCGATAATCTTGGTCAGTTTGAATGGAATGAGATTGTTATTTGTAATGGTGGGTATACTTATACTTACTTTGATACATTTGGTAGCTTGAGAAAGATGCCTATTTTATATAATGGACAAATACTTCGTGTTGATGGTTGGAGAGAAGAGGAAGAAGGACCACACGGAATACCTTGTCTGCTATTGAGGTTCAGGGACTTTGATGTTCCAGGACACCACCCAATTTATGTAGTTCAAGATACTGAGAAGGCTATGTTAGCTTATCATAATAAAAAACTACGACTAGAACAAAGCGCAAAGATAGACCCGAGACAATGGGTTAAATATTATGCTTTTCTAGATTCTTTTGCGTATTTCGATTATTGTTATGCGCAGAATTTATACAAAGCCCAAGGAGCTACATTAACTAGTGTTTATGTATGCGAAGGAGAAGTGATGAGTGTTAAACCACTTACATGGAAACAAAAGTTTCAAGCCTTATATGTAGCTACAACTAGAGCAAAACAAAAGTTAGTAATACATAATAGGAATTTTTATTAATGGAAATATTTGTAAATGTAGGAAAATCTCACCCAACTCATGTAAATGCTTTAATAATTGCATTAGAAGAGAAGGATGAGTATGAACACGCGTCTATCGAACAAAAGCAATATTTAGTTATTGATAATTTAAATGAAAGATTTTATTTTGAGCAAGAGCTTAGAACTAATCGTGAATTATCACATTATCTTGTATTAAATATTTCTAAGGATGTTGATTCGGCCCTAAAAATGATTAGGAATCAAATCTTTACAAGATCTAATTCTGGTAAAGTTCAATGGTCTTTAGTTGATTTCGATACGTTCGAGCCAATGGTAAGAGTATTAGAAGCTGGAGCAGAAAAATATGATCGTAGTAATTGGAAGAAGGGTGACCTAAACAAGCAAGAACAGCTTGAACTTTGGGAAAGTTTATTTAGACATGTTAAAGACATTCAAAAGGGGCTAGAATCTGGCGATCCTATTGATATTTATGACAAAGATCTAGGTATAAATCACATTGGTAATGCAATGTGTAATTTAATGTTCTTATCTTATCATACGATAGGAAAAGGAAAACAACAAATTTTTAAACCAAATTAAAGTATATAATATTATGAGTTTAATGACTGTAAATGACGTAATAAAGAAATTACAAACAGTACCAGCTAAGCAAAGAGATCTACCAATGATCGTACGTGCAGGTGAAGCTAGTGAAGGCGTAGCAGAAATGTTTATGGGTGTTTCAAACGGTAGTAAGATTAACTTTCCACAATTAGGTGAAGAACCAAATTGTATTGTTATGAGAATTACTGACACTAATAAGGAAGAGTAATAATCCTTGTCCCGGGATTATTCTCGGGACGATATAATTGTTTAAATGATAAATGAGTCAGTTTTTCATATTGATTTACTAAAACGGTATCAGTTATTAACTAGACCAGGTACACACGTTGTGCAGGTTGGGTATACTGTTACTGACAAAAATTATATCGTTGACGATCATCCTAGATATTTAGTCCCCTTGAGAGTTGTTACTGGTGAAGGATTAGGACAAATATTGGATATACTTGATAAAGGAGCTAAGAAAGTTCCATTTATTAAAGTGCGGGACTGCTTCTTAACAGGGGCACTTTGGGACAATGATGAAATCGATGAAGATTTACTCCCAATAAAAGGAGAGAAAGTTTTAGCAACATTTGATTATGTTGAAGATAAACTCCTGTGTACTCATTTAGAGCTTCTTCCAAGAGAAGAGCTAGATTTTGTAAGTGTGAGTGCACTGAACGATTTCAGGTTAAATATAGAAAAAATACTACTCAAGAATGAGGTAACAATATGACAAAAGATTTTGAAAAACTAAACGAGAAATACAACGATGAAACATATCCTGTATTTCCATTCATCTCTACTGAAAGAATTACACTATTAGAAGCTGGCTTATATAGAAAGCATAAAGCATCTTATAGAGGTATTACAGCGATTTTCAATAGCGAATCGGGCGAATATGAGTATCCATTATATGGAATGTACTCAATTGAAGAAAACTTGGTAATAGTACCAGACGAAATGGAAATGACTGAATCAAAACAAGCATTCCTTGACTCTGCATTAAAAGCTGGGTATATTCAAACAAATAAAGCGCCTCACTTCAAAACAATAAAATTTCCTGCTGATTCAGAGGAAGCAAAGCTAGCTTTATCAAATAAGGTAGCGCACCAATATAATGCAACTGATATAGAAGCATAATATATGGTTTATTTTGTTACGGGAAGATCACAAGCCTACGACTGGGATGCTTTATCTAAAAAGGATATAGAACCCGGTAATTTCGATGAATTCGTATTTTGGTCAGAACACGAGAGTAGATTTGGTACTGATACCGAGACTACTATGGTGAAAGATGGCCCTAATGCACACGAAGATCGTGAATTAACAGTAGTTCAATTAGGCAATGAAGTAGATCAATGGGTTTTTGATTACACAAACCTTCCGGAGCATTGGGTAAATAAATTAAAGGATGTTTTTGCTGATGAAGCCAACGTATTCTTTATCCATAATGCTAAATTTGATTATATTGTAATATTTAATGCTTTAGGTGTTAAATTAGAGAATATACATGATACGTTCTTAATGAGTAAAATATTAAATACCGGTATTGAGACGTTTAATGGATATCACAGCTTGAAAGGTTGTTTGAGAAGATTCTTTGGGATAGAAATGTCCAAGGATGAACAAACTACGTTTACAGGTGAACCTCTGACAATAGATCAGATAATTTATTCTGCAATTGATGTGGTAATGATGGAGTCACTATTTGAAGTTCTAAAAACAGAACTAGAGAAATGGGAATTATGGTACTTATATGACAGTGTTGAGCGGCACGTTGTAAAGGCATATTGTGACATGGAGTTGAATCCAATGAAATTTGATAGAGATTATTGGAAAGATTTTGCAGAAAAATTTGATAAGGAAGATGTAGAAATAGAGAAAGAATTAAATGATCTAGTTCTACAAGATCCATTGCTAGTAACATATTTAAAACAAAGCGAGACTATTATTAAGGTTCCTCTCGTACAACCAAAAGAAGAATTATTTATAAAATGGGCATCAGTTGTCCATACCAGAATGATATTAGCTTATCTTGTTCCAGACTTACCAACAGGCATGAAAAAACCTGATATTAAGAAATGGATCAAAGCTAATGAAGATGTTTTACCTGAAGATCAGGCTGACATACTTGACATATATATGAGTAGAAAATACTCTAAGTTAAGTGAACATCTTGTTGAAAAACATTATCAATGGTTATTAGATAATGAACTTTTGATTAAAGAAGGAACTGTTAGAATAAACTGGGCATCCCCAGTTCACAAGTTATTAATATTTCAGTTCTATTATCCTAAATTAAAGGATACTAATGCTGCTAGTTTAGCAAAAATAACTATTAATCCAATTATAAAGAAATACAAAGAATATTCCAAGGTACATAAGACTGTTACCACCTATGGAAGTGGTTTCCCTGACAAGTATGTGAATCGTCATGGAACTATTGCTCCAACTGGTATTAAACAAATTCTAAGTACTGGAAGAGTTGCATTTGGTATTCTTTTACAGATGCCTGGCCAGGCTAGATTCCGTAATGGATTCTTACCACCAGAAGACGATTGGGTGTTTGTTGATTCTGATTATGCATCTGCTGAGTTAGCCATTATGGGCTATTTAGCTGGAGAAGAATCTATTCTTGATGTTGTGCGTACCGGAAAAGATGCGCATATGTTCGTAGCACAGAAACTATTTCCACAGAAATGGGCTGATGCTGCTGAAGATGATTGTATTCAAATGATTACCGGTAAAAAGTGTGAATGTCCTAAGCATGGTAAGCTGAGGAAGAAAGGAAAAGCGTTTAACTTTGGAATTCCATACGGTATGACTCATATGGGTCTTGCTGATAGATTGGATAGTACAAAGACAGAGGCTAAGTTAATGATGGATGATTATTTTACTACATTCCCGAATTTAAAATTATTCTTTGACAAATCAGAAAAAGAAGGTCAGAATAAATTACATATTCGTGGAGCGTTACCCACTGGAAGACTTCGATTTTTCGAACATCCAGCAAATGATCAAGATCACCAAGCTACTGGTAGAGAAGCTAAAAACTTTCCTATTCAAGAGTGTAATGCAAGTATGTTGAAGAAAGCACTTATTACTTTGAGAGATCGAATAATGAAGGATAATCTTCCAGCTAGATTACATTTACCTGTGCATGATGAGATATTAAGTTCTTGTCACAAAGATTTTGCTGAAGAGTGGGTTGAGATCCAAGAGAAAGCGATGACTGATGCTGCTGATGAATATTTAGAGAAAGGATTATTAGGTGTTGATACCGATATCCTAGAAAGGTGGACCAAGTAATGGGAGAAAGATACGATACATATAACACTATGTATGACTCTTCTACAGGTACAACCTATGCTAATTCCTATAATAATCGATGGCAAGGACAACTAGATCCTTTTGATAGGATTGTTAAAAGTTGTGTGCAAAGTCTTGTATGTAATCATTTTAGATTTGAGTTTATTTTAGAACTTATTTCTCAAATTAGAGCAAGTCGTTTGCTTGATTTATATTGCGATCCAATTTCATACAGTGAACTTTCTAGAAGTATTAGCTACAATATGTTTTCTATGCGTTCAGCTACTTCTAGTGACTACAGTACTCATATGATAGCTGACTCTTTTTCTATTCATGGAATAAGTGTTAAGTTACATCTGAAGACAAACTTACAAGGTGGAATATATGCACAACCGGACACAGACATGAGAAGATCAGTTAGGATCAGAACAGTAAATAGTTTTTTATAATGAAAAGAACTGATTTTATATACGAAGTACAAGATTTAGTAGCTGAACATAGCATTACTCTTGAACAGGCATTTTATTGTATATGTCAAGTTCACAATATAGAGTGTGAGATTAGTGCTGCTGAAGTATTACCATTGTATCAGAAGAATCTCTTTAAGAATAATAAGATTAATACGAAAGTATTATTTCGTTCTAGAGAAGAGCCTGAACAAACCCAGATGGAGATGACCTTTGATAGTGTTCCTAAGAATACAGACGAAGAGAACCTCATTTGGGCCCATAAACTTGAAAAGAAGTTGGTTATTGATAGCCATCTAACAGACGAATACAAAGAAGAGATTGCACAAAAATATTTCAAAGGAGATACAGCTGTAGCAAGATATTTCATCATATTCAAATCCATGTTTCCCGTTAGAGACCAGAAGCTTAATGCAAAATGGAACGGACATTATGGATATTTATATACTGGAATTTCGATGTGGGATAGTCATGTTAGAGTTGCTAAAAGGTTTCATGAATTCTACAGAAAGATTGATATTGGGTTATTTCTTGCGGGAGTATATCTTTATTCTAGAGATGTTATCAATTCTGAAGAAGAGACCTGTTGGATAACCAAACCATACAAATTTATGAGTAATTATGAACAATGGTATGAGTCAGCAAAAGTTGCAGCAGAAGATGCTAAAACAGCGAAAAATAAACCTAAATCTAAATTGCCTACTAAGGGCGTAAATGTTATATAATGAATTATACATATTCGGATCTTGTAGGTAAAATTGGATATTATGCAAAACATAAGGAACAAGGTTATAGTTTACCACTAGCGCCAGAATTAAATAAGAAAATTGGAAATATCATACCCGGACAATATACCGTGATATCAGGGCTTCAATCATCAGGTACTACATCTTTCGTAGATGTGAACTATGTGATGAATCCTTTGTTACAATGGTACCAGTCCGATGATAGGAAACCTTTAAAGATATTCTATTTTTCTATGGTAGACAACGAATTTAAGAAACTACAAACTCTTTTATGTTCATATTTGAGACTGATAGAAAATATTTCCGTTGATATACCTACTTTAAATAGTCAACCTGGTAGAAAATTCGATATTGATAAGACCCCTCAGGCTATGAACGCCATTAATGATGCAAAGTTATTCTTTGATGAAGTTATAAATGAAGGAGCTTTAGAAATAATAGGTGGATCACAATCCCCTTCCGAAATTACTAGAACGGTAGTTGACTTTATGAATGGTATAGGTGTAGATAAAACCGGAGAACCTTATGAATTAAATGATTCTAACACAGATATTACAGTGTTAGTTGTTGTCGATAAGACAGATTATTTGGCTCCAGAAGCCGATGCATTCTCTCAAACTCGTGGTAATGACTTAGATGTTAAGTTTGATCACGATATAAAGAGATTGACTGAGAGGTATCAAGTATCTCCAGTTATAGTTGTTCCAGCTAACCCTGGATTAATCCGTACTCCTAAGGATACAGAGCCGCATTATAGGCAATTAGGAGTTTATGGGAAAAACTGTCACAGAGGAATAATGTTATATAATCCAATAGCAGAGAATAATATTAATAGATTCTTTACTAGTGCTGATGAAGCAGAGTATTTTGTTATTAATGGAAAAAACCTTCTTAGATATTGGTATATCGTTAGAAATTCAGAGGGAATAGATTCTATTAAGAATAGAATGTTATTTTTACCTGGCAGTACATTTATGATTGAACATGACCTTTCTATAAAGGTTGATTCAGAGGATGAAGTATCAGAAGTAGTCTTAAAGACTGTTTCTCCTTATGTTCAAGAAACTGATGATGATGATGATAATTAAAGTTCCGTACTTAAAAATTAAATAATATGTTTAATTTTATGGAATTTAAAAATGGCTGGAAACACCAAAACAAAGGAAATTGCTAAGACTGAAAGCAACCTTCCTACTAAATTAAGTAATTTTGATTCAGTTGAAGAAGTTATGAAATGGGCTAATACTGCTATAGAATCAGGTTTATTACCAGATAGTATAACAGAACCAGAACAAGTAGTAACTATAGTTCAGCACGGCAAGGAGCTGGGTTTATCTCCAATGATTGCCTTGAATAATTTACATGTAATTGCTGGACGTCCAGTAATAAGTTCATCTATGCTTGGAGCTTTATTGAAGCGTAAAGGTGTAGAATGGGTATGGGAAGAAGATTTTGTAACTATTGAAAAACCAGATAAGTCTGGTAGTGATAAAAGAACAAAATTGAAATTCTTCTGGAATTCACCAATTACAGATTCTGTTATGGAAACTGAGTTCAGTGTAACTTGGGCTCAAATGGAAGTTGCTGGATATACAACTAAGCATAACTGGAAAAAGTATCCAAAAGAAATGATGAGAGCTAGATGTCTAGCTTATGGCGTAAGAGCCAACTTTCCTGAGATTTTAATGGGAATATATTCTGACCTGGAAGTAAATGATATAGCAGGCCAAGAAGAACGTCCAGTTGAAATGAATCAAGAAGGTGAGATCATTATCCTTGATAATAACGAAGAAAATAAATAAACCTAGTCTACAAATAATATGAGTGCACTAAAAAACAGTTTATTAAACAGAGCAAGAGTTGCTAAACTTGGAAAAGGAATCCATGAAGACGTTGTGATAACGAATATTGATATTAAAGATCGCAAACGTAATGGTATTCTTGTTAAGAAAATGTTGTATGTAACATTTGCTAAATTAGATGAAAACGGAAAGAGGCTTAAGGAAATCGAATTAAGTTGGTTTAGACTAGATCACACAAGTGAATACATGTTTAGCAATTTACGTGAACTTGCTATTCAATTATTCCATATCTTGATTTGTTACATGACTGAAGAAGAAGCCTTTGCAGCAATGGAAGGTGATATTGATGGTCTTGATTTCGAGACAGTTGATGATATGGAACAACATAAATGGAAGAAGGCGCAAGTTGATTCAGTTATGTTAGATGTTCTTTCTAGTTTTGAGAAAGCTATGGCCGGTAAATTCGGCTTAGAAAGTCAGAAATTACGTATTAAAGTTACTACTGATAATAAAGGTGAAGGTGCAAATATACCTAGTTATGGTAAATTCACTGAATCAATGGAAATTCCTGTAGAAGAAACAACTCTTCGATTCTCAGACGCTGAGAAGAAGAATCACTCTAAAGCAGGAAATGTAAGCACACAAGAAGATGCTGCAATTAACTCAATTTAATAACGTAAATCTGTATTTTATATGAAGCTGTTCACAGAACTAGTATTAACTGCTCCAATTAGAGCAAGATTACAATTTGGAATCAATGAAAACGTTATCCTTGAGAAGGTTGATTTCAACGAAAGAAAGAATAAAGGATTAACGTTAAAGATGCACACTTTCATCACATTAGTACAAATTGATGCTGAGCGTAAAGTTGTTGCACGATCTGAAGGAAACTTTTTCAATTTAGATCATACGAGTGATTATGTATATCAAAATTTCATGGACGAATTTACTTGTCAAGCAGCAATTGTAGATGCAATTGGTGGTGACTTAGAAGCTTTTGATGAAGCTGTTACTGAAGTATTCGGAGATGAGAGTGTTGAGGCATTCCTTAAAACAAAACAGGGATCTGTTGCTGCTCAAGAAGCATTAGCAGACTCATTCATGGAGTCCATTTCAGGACGTATGGGTGATGATTCTCCAATATTAGCTTGTAAGATGGTATCAAACAAAGCTGGTTGGTTAGAATTTCCTAAAGAAATGGGTTGGATAGTTCCACAAGGACTTAAAGCTGAATTACCTGAAATAACTTCTTTCGAGAAGAAAAGATATCAGGAAGGTTTAGCAGCTAAGTCTAAGGACAAAGCTAAGCCAGATGGTGTAGGAAGTGCTCCTGGTGCAAAATCAGAGAAAGAAAGTGGCGGAGACGCACTATCAGCGTTGTAAAAATCAAGGGGATTAAGTTCCCCTTTAAATATAAGTTAAATGAATCTATTTCAAAGTCTTGTAGAAAGTAAAAAATCAATTGCAGATCGCTTATTCGACGAGATTACTGACTATGAAATATATTGTGAGTTAGCTGGTATAGATATTGATATGGGAGTTCCAATTTGTAGCCCAATAAGGGAAGACGATGGAGATCCTTCATTTTCAATATTCATTCCAACTAAGTATAGCAATTTAAGAGAAGAGGAAGTATGGTGGCGAGATTTCGCCCGCGGATCAGGCGATGTTTTTAAATTTGTAAAATTATTTGCTGAGCATCATTATGACTTAGAACTGGAAAATAGATATCAAGTAGTTAAGTTCTTAGATCAAGAACTAGAACTTGGTATAATTAATGGTAATAAAAAAGAGCGTGAAAGAAAGATAATTGATTATGAAGCAGCTAAAGAAAGATATGAAATTTTATTTCAATCTAGAGAATACACTAGAAGAGATTTATTCTGGTGGGCTCATTTAGCAGTTGATAAAGATTTATTAATCGAACATGATTTAAGAAGTGTTAAATATTTGTTACGAGAAGATTTTAGTATTAGAAAGACATTCAGAGCCTTTGATTTGGCGTTTGCGATTGTTGTATATGATAAAGTAAAATTATATCGTCCAGAGAGTCTAACATCTAAATTTAGGAATACATGTCCTAAAGAATATATCATGGGTAAAGCGCAATGTAAGGGCAATAGGCCTCTTATAATTACCAAGAGTATGAAAGACATATTATGTTTTAAATCTTTAATGAACGTTGATGCTGTATCCCCACAAGGAGAAGGTAACACATTTGATCAGAGTTTTATTGATTGGGTGAATGAAAATTATGTTGATAAAGGATTTGACGTATTTGTAGTTATGGATTATGATCCAGCTGGTATAGAAGCAGCAGGTCGATTAGCGGAGTATGGGTATAAAACCAAATGGATAAGTATGAAACAAGTCCTAGTTGGTAATAAACTCAAAGTTCCTGATAAAGATCTAAGCGATTATATTACTAATCATAGTATCCGATTAGCTATTGATAGATTAATGGATATGTTTACAGAACTCGACAGTTCTATATTTCGATATGATCGTATTGATTATTTCGAAAGCTTGAAGCTTAGGCTAGCAAGTTAAAATTTATATGAAAGATACATTTAGAGATACCGTCAAGGAGTTTATTCTTGACAACCCAGGTGTAAAACATTCTGGAATAGCAGACCTTGTGTTAGCTAGTGGAAGGATTAATAGATCACATAGAACCTTGCGACTTTATGTTGCAGAAGTTCAAAAGATGTTAGATAATGGTGAATTAACAACAACAATTCATCCTGACGTAGATCTTGATCAAGACACTACTAACGTTAAACATTGTGACGACGCGTGTTGTGATTCTAAAGGATTCACAGCTCTTGATAATCATCCAGGTGCGGGAGAAATCCTTGAACTAGATGGTGCAATCACTCAAAGTGAAGATCCTGGTCCACAAAGTGAAGATGGTTATGGTGCTAAGCAGGAAATAGAGGAAGAGCAAGATGCTACTACTTTAGATCTTGAAGAGAATGAGAAAGATGTAGAGGAAGAAGATGAAACTATTTTTAGTTCTGATGATTATGATATTGTTCGTGAATTCGGGCAGTTATGTTACAGGTTAAAGTATAGTTCTGCTTATCACAATATTCCAGTGGAATTAGTTGATAAGACATTCTTAGCACATTCTAGAAGTGGTTTAAGCCTAACAGAACAACAGACAATTAGACTTTTGGCTATAACTGACATTGATTTTAAATCAATGAAAGCAAGAATTGGTTTATCCAAAGATGCTGCAGCAGTTGGTCCTTATGTAGAGGAGATTAATACTCCTGAGGAAGTATTCGCTTTAATAGGCGCATATACTACTCAATTACTAGAGGAATTACCAGAAGTAGATGATCCTGTTCGTTCATCCCTCATCCGAGAAACTCGAAAGCAATTAGTACTTGCACAAAATAGAAATATAGCATTTAATTCATTTATCAATGAGTTAAAAGATCATGTTTCTAGTATCGATATTTCAAAGATGGTGGCTATTCCAAATCCAGATATTGAAGATGAGGTAACTATAGTATTAGCCGATTTACATATGGGCGTTGTAAGTGATATTTATAATACTAGTATTATAGAAGAGAAACTTGCGGGAGTATTATCAGATATTGAAGATATGGCTGATATCAGAGTGAATGTAGTGTTCCCTGGTGATATTATGCATAACATTTCTGGATTTATGCATGCAGATACATGGAAGAATACCGAACAAGGTATGTGGGGAGCAGAAGCAATTATAAAGCCTTATGAGATATTATACAATTTCTTAATTGGAATATCAAATTTACAGGCTGTATATATTGTTGGAGGAAACCATGATCGCATGAATGGAAATTGGAAAGAGGAGAAGACTGCAGAAGGAGCTAAGTTATTAGCTTATATGTTCAGTTCTACTTTACCAAAACACATTAAAGTTGAATTTGATCCTAGAATGCTTAAATTTGAGACTAAAGGTTTACGAATCATTACTCAACATGGGGATTTAAAGGCAGATAAAAAAAGTAAGGTTGAAGAAGTTGTTTGGGAACACGGTTCTCCAGATAAATTCAACTTAGTATTGAATGCTCACCACCACACTAGAATTACTGCTAGAGGTGATGATTCTCACAGAACAAGACGAACATCTGTACCAGCATTCTCTCCATCTGATAGTTATGCAAAAGACTGTGGTTATAGTAATAATCCTGGTTATTTAATTATTTGTGAAAGAGATGGTAATCCAATTGTAGTTGATATGCCGATACGATATTAGTATGAATTATGTGAGCGATACTTTATATAAGGTTGATTCAAAAGGTAAGATTAGAATTTTTAATGTTGAAGTTGAGGGCGAAAAGTTCAGAATGACAACAGGTCTTGAAGACGGAAAGAAAACTACATCTAAGTGGAAAACTTGTAAGGCTAAGAATGTAGGCCGATCAAATTCAACCACACCTTGTGAACAAGCTGATAACGAAGCTGTAGCCAAGTATGAGAAGAAGTTAGCAGAACACTATTATGAAACACGGGAGGAAGCATTAGCTAATCCCGATGCTTTCTTCAAAGTAATGCTTGCGCTTAAGGTCGAAGAAGTAAAGGTAAAACCTACCTTACCAGTTATTGCTGATCCTAAATTGGACGGCATGAGATTGGTAGAAAATACAAATTATAGTTTATCTCGTAGAGGTAAGCCGGTACCAGCAGCACAATGGATCGACGAAGAGCTCAGAGATTTTCTTGATGCAAATCCAAATATAACACTCGATGGAGAAATATATAACCACGAGTTTCATGAGGATTTCAATACTTTAATGAGTATTGCAAGAAGAGATAAGATGAATGATGATCAGAAGGAGATTGCGAAAACAAAGTTAGAATACCATGTGTATGATTTCTTTGATTCAGATCACCCGGATATGTCTGCAATAGATAGGAAGCATAAATTAGCTCTATTTCCTATTTATAGTGACCGAATAAAAGAAGTACCATTCATACAAATTTATGATTGGGATATATTAGAGGAGCTTAAAGGACAACATCTTGAAGATGGTTACGAAGGTACTATCATCAGGACATATGATTCTGCTTATGAACATAAAAGATCAAAGAATCTCCTTAAAATCAAGCAATTCGTTACTGAAGAATTTCCCGTTTTGGACATTACTCCTGGTGATGGTAATCGTCATGATATCGCTGGTCGCATTCATGTTGATGTTGCTGGGGTTTCCGTTGGCTGCGGTTTGCGTGGCTCTTGGGAGCATTGTCGAGTACTACTGGATAACAGAGATGAGTATATTGGCAAACTGGCGACTATCAGACACTTTGGATTAACAAAAGATGGTTCTTTACGTCACGGAACTTGCGTTGATATAAATAGACCGGATTAGATGAGAGGAAAAGAAATAATATTTGGAGAAGAAGCTACGTTAAAGATAAAACAAGTTGTAGAGGAATTTACAGCCGCTGTTACATCTACATTAGGACCTGGAGGTAGAACTGTTTTAATACAAAATAGTGATGTCGCTATTCCTCATGTTACACAAGACGGAGTTACTGCAGCTGAAGCAATTCATTACAGTGATTATTTTAAAGAAGCTATGGTTTCTTTATTAAAAGAATCTGCTAAGAAAACTGCTGATGAGGTAGGAGATGGGACTACAACATCTACTTTATTATCTGGTATGTTGATAAAGTTGGGATTAGATAACATTCAAAATACTACTAACCGTAGACAGTTTTTTGCTGGTATGGAAGAAACTAGTAATAGATTGAATGATTATCTAGATGATTGCAAGAAGATAATTGTTGAAGATAAAGAAGCTATCAAGAATATTATTAAGGTTTCTAGTAATAGTGACCAAACTATAGTCGATTTACTTGGTGATATAGTTGATAATGTTGGAGCTGATGGTTTAATTAATGTCGAACTTGCTGATAATAGCGAAACGACAATAGCTATATCTAATGGAGCATCGATCGAAAGTAGATGTATTACTATAGAACCTGGGCAATCCAGAACACTCTTGCAACCTTATGTATTGTTAATCGAAGGTGCAGTTGAAGATATTCATGATATTAAAATTGCACTTGAATATTTATCTAAGAATACAGTTCGACCTGCTATAATTATTGCAAAGGAATTTTCCGCTAATGTAATTGAACAGGTCAACAAAAATAATTTAAGAACCAATAATAATGGTCAAAGAATTCTAGATGTTAGTTTAATAGAAGCTGAAGGTTTTGGTAACACAAGATTAACAGTTTTACGAGATATAGCATTAATTACTATGGCTGAAGTAGTTAGTACAGATGGTTCTACATCTGAATTGCTTCGTGATTTCGATCCTTCAGTTCTTGGTACAGCTGAGAAAATAGTGATAAACAATCGCGGTACTATGATAGTTCCAGAGTCTACAATTATATATGACAATAAAGTCGATATAGATGATACTGTTAGTATGTTAAAAGAAGAACTGAGACTAGCAAAGAGTGAGATTGTAATTGTAAATCTTAAACGTAGATTGAGTAAGTATACAAAAGTTGCTACTATCCTTGTTGGTGGTATGACTGTTGCTCAAGCTACTGAGGTTAAAGATAGAGTAGATGACGCTGTAGCAGCTATTGCTTCTGCAGTTAATGGTGGTATTATTCCAGGTGCTGGTAGTGTTTTATATGCTGCTGGTAGGGATATGGTCGTTGAAATTGAAACATCTGATAAACATAAGGATTTCAAACTAGGATCAAAATTATTATTGGAAGCTTGTCAAGCTCCTTTGAAAACAATATTGTCCAATGCTGGGTATGTAGAAGGATCATTTGATCTAACTCTTATCAAAGATAATATGACGATAGATGCTATTGAAGGTAAATTGGTGGATGCTTATGAAGTAGGTGTCATTGATCCAGTTATGGCTTCGAAGAAAGCTGTAGTTAATGCAGTTGCGATTGCAAAGACTATTCTTAATTCATATTCTTTTATTATAGAAGAACAAGTTTATGGGCCGACCAGTTATTAAGAAGGTCGACACTAATGGAAAGCAAATTACTAATCTCGTAAAATGGAAATTAAAACATCCAGGAGAGAGGTTTTTTGATTCCAAGACAGAATATCAAGTATGGTACTATCTAGAAAACGATAGACCGGATATAGAGTATACTGAACAAGTTACTTTAAAGTTATTTGATTCCTGTTCAGTGGAAGAGTTTTCAGCTCCTAGACAGACTAAGAAAGCAAAAGCTGAAGGAAGAACTGCTAAAGATATAAAAGCAGGGACTCAAGCTAATATTAAATATACTCCGGATTTTTACCTTCCAGAGTACGATTTATATATAGAAGTTAAAGGATGGGCTGATGAATTATTCAAAATGCGTTGGAAACTATTTAAATTAAAGGGTTATAAAGGATTTATCGTTTATTCCCTAGACGAATTTGAACAATTAATTGAAAAATTGGAAAAAGATAAATAATGTATTATTATCATTTTAGATTTAATCCACAGGAAGCATCCGAACCAAAACAAATAACTGATCTAATTAATCATATTCAAGAAGACTGCAAGTTTCTTACTTTTCGAAGTAATAATAAAATATTAGCTTGTAGCTCAACTAAAGATATTGGTAAAAAGATATTTGAATTTGTTAAGGAAAATTTCACTCAAGATTTTGAAGTCGAAATGCAATTAGAAAATCCACGAGAAAGTAAAGTGATTTATTATCACAACGTTAATGGTGCGATTGTCACACATTTTATGATACCATTTTATGATGCATCATACATTTGTGATATTTATGATAAAAAAGAGTAAAATTTTATTACAGTTGTGGATCTTTTTCACTAAATTTGACTATAATGAATTTAGATAGAAAATTATTCACAACTTTTATTAAAACACTAATATGCAGGTATATACCCGTGAAGAAGCTTTAAAAACCGCACTAAAACGTTTCAATGGCGATGAACTCGCAGCAGATGTTTGGGTGAATAAATACACTCTTAAAGATAAGGCTGGAAAATTGTATGAATTAAGTCCTTCAGACAGATTTAATACCATTGGAAATGAATTATCAAGAATGGATGAAAACTATCCTTGTGTGAAAAGTTTTGCTAACATATATAAAAATTTATTAATTAATGGAAGTATAATTCCTGGAGGTTCAGGATTGTATGGAATTGGTAACCCATTTTCATATATCTCACTAGGAAATTGCTTCGTAATATCAGGAAATAATGAAGATAGTATCGGTTCAATCTTTAAGGTCGACCAAGAAAGTGCGCAGATTTACAAACGGCGTGGTGGGGTTGGTATTGACATTAGTTTTATCCGTCCCACAGATTACACCGTCTCAAACGCAGCTGGAACTACTACCGGCCCTATACCATTTGGGCAGCAGTATAGTGATACTGTAAGACGAATAGGTCAGAATGGACGACGAGGTGCATTGATGTTATCATTTAGTGTGCACCATCCTAATGCTTTACAATTTATTAGAGCTAAGAATGATAATTCTTCTTTAACTGGAGCCAATGTTTCTGTTAGAGTTTCTGATGAATTTATGCAAGCCGTTGAGAATGATGGTTATTATTTGCAAAAATATCCTGTTACTGCTCCGTCTGTATCAATGATGGACATGGAAGAGGGTATTGAATATACTGATGACAACATTACTTATATTAAGGTTAAAGCTAAACCTATCTTTGATGAATTAGTTAGGGTTAATCATGAATCAGCCGAACCAGGAATCTTGTTTTGGGACAAAATTATTAAAGAGTCTCCAGCAGATTGTTATCCTGAGTTTCAGACTGAATCTACTAATCCTTGTGGTGAATTACCTCTAAGTCCTTATGACAGTTGTAGGTTATTCTCACATAATCTTACGAGATATGTAATAAATCCATTTACTAAGCAGGCTCAATTTAATATGCAGCAATTCGTTACAGATACGCGTGTAATGATGAGAGCTATGGATAATGTGATCGATTTAGAAATCGAGAAACTTGAGCTTATTATAGCTAAAGTTAAAGCAGATCCAGAATCTGAATTTACAAAGATGATGGAACTTAGTATGTGGGAAAAGATATTACGTAATACAATTAGAGGCCGAAGATCTGGTATATCTCTAATAGGACATGGTGATTTCTTAGCTATGTTGGGGATTCAATATGGTTCTGATGAAGCAATAAAACTAGTGGAGAGTATCCATCAAGTTCATGCTATCGAATTATATAAAGAATCTGTTCAATTAGCAAAAGAAAGAGGACCATTCGAAGCTTGGGAAACAGCTGATGATTATGATAATCCTTTCTTACAAAGATTATTTAGTGTGGATCCATCGTTAGAGATGGAGATGCGTAAATATGGAAGAAGGAATATTGGAATCCTTACTATCCCACCAGCTGGTACTACAAGTATAGTACTACAGCAAACATCCGGAATTGAACCGGTCTTTCTACCAATTTACAAACGAAGAAGAAAAGTAAATCCTGGTGAAGACGTAAAAGTTGATTTTGTTGATGAAACTGGAGATAGCTGGCAGGAGTATGTTGTTGTTCATCCATACTTTAGACAATGGTTTGAAAAGAATAAACATTTATTCAATTTACTTCCAGATGATCATTTGGAAGATATGGATCCAGATTCTATTGGTGTACAAGAAGTTATAGCTGCTTCACCTTATGCAGGTGCTTCAGCGAATGAAATAGACCCTCTATCCAAAGTGAAAATGCAAGGTCGTATTCAAAAATGGATCGATCACTCAATATCCGTTACTCATAATCTTCCAGAAGATACGAGTAAGGAGACAATAGCACAATTATACATACAATCATGGAAAGAAGGTTGTAAAGGATGTACTATCTATAGAGATGGTTCTCGTTCAGGAGTTATGTTATCAGGTAAAGAAGAAGACGAAGAAGTTATATTCGAGTACCGAGACGCTCCAAAGAGACCAAGAGAGTTACCTTGTGATATTTATTTTCCTAAGATCAATACAGTACAATTCGTTGTATTAGTTGGTTTATTCGAACATAAACCTTACGAAGTATTTGCTTTCAAACTTGGTGATAGTGTTCCAAAGTCTATGACAACAGGTATCCTTAAGAAACAAAGAAGTGGTGTATACCATCTACTTGATGAAGAAGGTAATATGATTGTTGAAGACATTAGAACTAGATTTGAATTACCTGATTGGGATTTTGCTACTAGAATGATTTCTACTGCATTACGTCATGGCGCGTCCATTGACTTTATAGTAGAACAACTGGTAAAATCGCGTGGCTTAGTAACTGACTACATTAAAGTTATTGCTAGACAGTTAAAGAAGTACGTAAAAGAAGTAGTGACCGGGGAACTTTGCCCACACTGTCAGACAAAACTTACAGTTCAAGGTGGGTGTAAACAATGTTTAAATTGCGGTCATGGGAAATGTTAAATAAAAAACTATTAAAAATTAAAGGACATGAATAAGAATACTGTTAGAAATTTAATCGATGCTATATCTGAGAAACTTTTAGTAATGCGATCTGCAAAATTACTTTCAACTTTTGATGATACTATTAAAGGTTTAAGGAAAGTAAGTGATCAAGCTTTAGCAAGAGTTAATGCTAAAACTGCGGCTATCGTTAAAGCTGAAGAGGTTGAAGTTAAAACAATTGATAAAGCTAAAGTGAAAGAACAGAAAGCTATTGTTAAAGCTGAAATGAAACGTTTTGATAAGGTTACTAAAGCTAAAGACAGTAAGGTTAAGACAGTTGAGGCTAGAACATCTGAAATGAAGAATCTTCAAGCTATTGTTGAACAAAATACTAGAGTTGCTGATAAGATTGCTAATCTTATTTCGTAATATCACTAAGCTGGGTACTTAATTGTGCCCGGCTTTTTTAATACATTTATATGGCGGAGAATAAAAATTATGTAGGAAATGCTTTAGTATTCCCTATTAAAGGACGTGATGCTGTTGGAATGACAGTAACACTTAATTTAAGAGATTTAGCTAAGTATGTCGAAGAGGATAAAACATTAGCTATTATAGATGATTTTCAACTGGTTATTTTACCACGCAAACCTGAAAATGTAACTGATAAAATTACTCATAGTGTAAAATATAAAATGTAATGCTAATAGCAGATTGGAAAAATATAAAAGTCGGTGATCACGTATGGCATGCTGATTATGATTATGCATCAGGTGGTAAGAAAACTAAGTGCACAAGAAATGAAGAGCCTACTGAATATATTATCGATAGTTGTGATGGTACTCATGCTGGTTATGGTAAGAAAGTAAATGGTAAAAGTAAGTATACTACTTATTTAAGAGCCCATTGTTTATATCATACTAAAGAAGAGGCAGTTGAATATTACCAAAAACAGCTAGCTTCACATGCAAGATCATTAATTTCTATAGTTTCAGAAGTGACAAGTGTAATGGCCTTACGTAATAGATTGCGTAAATTTGGTTTAAACAATGTTAATGTTGAACTTGAAAAGATTAATAAAATAGCTATACAAACTCATAGTAATTTATGTTAGAGAAATACTTTGATAAAACTTGGATAGATGCAATAGGAGAAGAGGTTATTATGAAGCATCTAGCTGCAATTAATAAGTTTTTAGTTGTTGACAGGAAAGAGAATATTGTTTTCCCGGAAACAGGTAGTGATTTATTGTTTAAAGCTTTTAGATCTACTCCATTAAATAAAGTTAAAGTTGTTATTCTAGGACAAGATCCTTATCATGATGGTTCATATAATGGACTAGCATTTGGTAATGGTGACCCTGGAAGTGGTGATAGAGCTAAGTCTCCATCTTTAAGAAATGTTCTTAAAGAAGTGACAGAAAGTGGTGCTGGTATAGATGGTGATGCATCTCTATATTCATGGGCTGCTCAAGGAGTTTTATTGATTAATACAGCTCACACAGTAGTAAAAGGTCAAGCTGGATCTCATCTTCATTTATGGGAAGGCTTCACAAAGGCTATACTCACTACACTTGCTCAAAGGAATAACCTTGTCTGGTTATTATGGGGAAGTAAAGCTCATTGGTATGAATCCAATGAAATTACAAATGCATCTCATTTAGTCATTAAATCTGGACATCCAAGTCCATTAAATAGAACCCATCCATTTGTTGGTTGTGGTTGTTTTAATCTTTGTAATGACTATTTAACTCAAAAGAAAATTAAACCGATAACTTGGTAATATGACTTGTATAGTAGGAATTATTGATAGAAAAGAAAAGAAAGTCTACATTGGTGGAGACTCGGCTTCTGTTACTCCAAAATCATCTTATAGAAGACCGATAAAATTACCTAAAGTATTTAAAAGAGGTGATTTTTTATTTGGTTGTTGTGGTAGCTTTAGAGCTATGCAATTGTTAAGACATACATTGTCTATGGACAGTGAACAAGAAAGAATTAATCTTGGATATAAGGAAGAACATATATATGATTATTTAATATGTATGTTGATGCCTAGAATACGTGATTTATTTGATAAACATCGTATTTTAGAAGATACTGATGAAGGTGCAATTAGAGGCGAAAGTTTCATAATTGGGTTTAAAGATCAACTGTTCCATATTCAAACTGACTTTTCTGTGATAGAATATAATGATGATTATACTTCTGTTGGAAGTGGAGCTAAGTTTTCGCTTGGTTCTCTTCATACTACAAGAGGTTCAGCATTAGATTCGGAGGAAAGAATAGATAGAGCACTTGAAGCTGCATCTCATTTTAATGGTGGAGTTATTGAACCTTATATTATATTAGCTACAGATGGAAACATTTAAAGAAAGATTAGACAATTTATTAAATTCTGGTATGACTGATGTCGTTGACATTTGTGATGAACTTGGAATTAGTAAAAACGAATTGTTTCAGGAACTAACAGATATAGAGGGTAGATATTCTACTGCTGGTATATCTACAGATTATGGAACAATAACGAAAGATGATTAATGAACAGAGATGAAGTATTATTTGCATTAGAAACAGGTAAGAAAGTTAAATTACCAGAATGGACAGGATATTGGTTTATACAAGATTCAGAAATTAAGGTAATGACTAAGGAAGGTGATATAATTGGATCCCCTTATATTGGCTTACTTGATGCTAGAGATGATTGGATCGTTACAAATGGTTTAAGAAACTTTGGTGGTGCGTTATATGCACTTAAAGCTGGTAAAAAAGTAACTAGAGAAGGTTGGAATGGCTCAGATATGTATGCTATTTTAATGCCTGGTTATCCAGAAGGAATTGCAGTTAATGAGATTACAAGAGTTGCTCATGGACTTGAAGAAGGAGCTAAATTAATTTACAGACCATATTTTCAATTATTCACTGCACAAGGTGATATTGCTATGTGGGCCCCTAGTGGAAGCGATGTATTAGCTGAAGACTGGTACGTAATAAATTAATATAAATAAACAGGAATTAGATGATAATAGAAATATTCGAATATACAGAAGGTGATGTTAAAGTTAATGTACCTTTTGATGGGGAAACCTATTTAAATGCTACCAGAGTTTATAAAGCTTTTGGTAAAAGCCAACAAGCATTTTCTAAATTTATTAAGGATAAGTTAACACCTTATGCTGAAAGATTAATAGAATTGGATAAAATTCCGACACAACTAAAAGTTGTTTCGACTGATCCTGACGAACTTGCAGCTATAAACATTGTTAGAGGAGGAGACTCTAAAGAACAAGGTACTTGGTTTCATCCAAAATTAGCTATAGCATTTGCTCGTTGGTTAAGTATGGATTTTGAAATCTGGTGTGACGAGAAGATTGATACATTACTCTCAGAAGGTTTAGTTGGCGCTAATGATGAGATTCAAAAGGTATTAAATACTTTATCTCCAAAAATTGGAGAAGTTCAAAAGTATGTAAGAAAGACGGGTAAATTGAGGATGCCTCAAATACTTGATCTATTTACTACAATGGAAGAAGAAGCACATACCTTTAAGGATTATAGAACTACATTATCTGGAATTTTATTAGTTACTCCTCCTGAAGATAAGACTAAAATGTATGATAAACTTATCAAAGGTACATATAAAGCTTATGAAGATGAAGTAATATCTAGAAGGACTTCAGAAGATGTACTTCAAATCTTAAATACTAATTTAATCAAGCTTTTAAGAAGAAGATTAAATATTATTGCTAAGGAAGCTCTAGCGAAGGCTGGAGAATCAACAGTAAATCATGCTACAGATATTTCAGCATATGTGAAAGAGATTTCAGACTTACAAGATAAGATTGAGGAACTTGAAGGAGTTTTAGATGATCCTAGACCTGTTAAATTTGAATTTAGAACTTTACATTCTGTTACCGATCATGCTGCTGCTTTACAAAAATTAGCTATTGAAACTATGCATGTATCTTACAGTGGAGTTTTAACTGAAGATGGTAATAAAAGCCAAAAGAACTTTCCTGATTGGAAGGGTGATAGTAGAGTTGGTGGAACTAGCGCAGGAATATGGATTAATGATGGTTATTTCTATTTATCCGTAAGTTTAAATCGTCCTCCATTTAGTCCATTATGTAAAATGGATTTATATGAGTCTCCAGGAGATGAAGATGTATATGTTGGAACTGATAATGTTAAACGTCATTTTACGACATTTAATAAGGTAACAGGTGATTTAATCGTATATAGAAAGAAATGATAGAAGATTTTCAAGAAGAATATGATAAGCTTAATGAGGTGAGGAAAGAGTATAATACTCTTATTACTGAAGTAAAAGCTAAAGCTAAGAAAGCCGGTTATATATTTCAAAGTGGTAAATTCTTAGAGAATGAGAAGGTTTTATGTATTGTCCATAGCGTAGCTGAGGTTGATAGATATGTTGGAGAAAAAGGTACTCTATATAATGGATCTGTATTTTGTACAGAAGTTCATGAAGAGATTAAAGATGATATAAAACTTATGATGGAAGCATTTAAGGACTTTGTACCTACTTTAGACCGATGGAAACAACCTGAAAGTTTTTATAAAATCTTTGACAAGATTGCTTGGAAAAATGATTCCTCACAACAATATTTACAAGATGAATGTGGTTACCCCTACTTGGACAAGATGAATGTAAAAGATGTCTCTGGAGATGATGATATCGTATTCGAATTTGAAGCTAAAGGTAATGATGTTGGACAAGACGGACAAATCCATGATAATTCTGTTGTAAGGTTTTGTTATAGAGATAAATCTTGGATACATAACTTTAGAGAAAAGACTATTGATAATGAATTTGATGTTTGGTTAACTAAGATATAATGAGACAAATAATAAACGAAAAAGACATAAAAGATGTTATTGGTCGTTGGGTTATCCAATTAAATGATAAAGATGAGCATATTGATATAACTAAAACTGAGAATCCTGGATTCTGGTTGGAAAAAAGAATATCATTTGTTGGTTGTCTTTATGGAGTTGATGGTTATCCACATATAAAACCAAAAAAGGGAGAACAGTATATTATACTGAATGGTATATATTATTGTCACGGAGTCAAAAGTCATGAAGAATTTCCTGCATTTTTTAATACATGTCACCCTCACTACCAAGAAGAGGGTAGAGGAAGATTTCATAGATTAATGACGAGAAAAGAGCTTGATTGGTTAAATGATCAATTAAAAAATAGATCGTAATGAATATAGAGCAACTTAAAGATTCTGGACATATCATATTATCGATATTGTCCGGATCACATTTATATGGAACTAATATTGAGGGTTCTGACGAGGATATTCGTGGAATCTTTGACTTACCATTAAAGGATTACATCTTTTTAGATCATACCAAACAGGTTAATGATAATACAAATGATGTAACCTATTATGAAGTTGCAAGATTCCTTGAGTTAGCTAAGTCTGCTAACCCTAATATGTTGGAGCTATTATTCGCTCCAGAAGATAAGATTCTATTCAAGGATCCAAGAGCTGACTTAATATTAAAGCATAGAGATAAGTTTCTTACAAAAGCTTGTCGCGGATCTCTCTGTGGATACGCTGTTGCACAAATTAAGAAAGCTAGAGGTATGAAGAAGAAGATAGTTAATCCTATTGTTGAGCGCAAAGATGTGCTTGATTTCTGTTATATTGTTGTACCGAACGGAACAAAACCATTGAAAGATTGGTTGGGAACACAAAGAGGTATGATGTTTAAACAAGAATATTATGGAGCTTCTAAAATACCTAATGCTAGAGATGCATATTTCATCTATGCAGATGAAGATAAGAAATACAATTTCCGTGGTCTAATCAAAGATGATAAGTCATCAAATGAACTAAGACTATCTTCAATCCCAAAAGAATTAATGCTGATGGGATCTGTTATGATGTTTAATCAAGATGGATATACATCTCATTGTAAAGATTATAAAGAATATCAAGAATGGGTCACAAAACGCAATCCTGAGCGTTATAAAACTAATGAAACGCATGGGAAAGGTTACGATTCCAAAAACATGATGCACTGCTTCAGATTGCTTAATATGGGCCTAGAATTGGCTACTGAAGGTGTTCTGAACGTAGTAAGACCTGACAGAGAATTCTTACTAAAAATACGAAGTGGACAGATGGACTATGATAAACTAATAGATAAGGCTGAATATCTTCTTATTCAAGTAGATGCAGCCTTTGATAAGTGTTCATTACCATCAAGTGTTGATGATAAACTAATTAAGAATATAATTTCTGAATTCAAATTACCTTAAGTTACTAAATTTTTCCTATAATATGGTTGTACAAACAATAATATGGAATGGAGAAAAAGGAAAACAAAAGTAAAATTGAAGAGATAAGTGTAGAGCTTAGACCTATACTTACCGGATTTTTAAACGAAGAATGTTATCAAGACTCCTTCAAAGATATGGCTCAGGCCTTAGGATATGAGGGAGAAGATATGACAAAAGCGAAGGCATGCTTATTTACAGCAAGCCCTGAAGGTCAAATAGGTTTCTGTTTAGCAGAACTTAATGATATGTTCTTCGAATATCAAACAATTGAAAACGTTAAAAACCACGAACCTTACAAGACATTGCTGGAGACAAAACCTGAAAAAAGAGGTGATGTTGCTAAATTAGCAAAGAAAATGTTAACAGGTGAAGTTGATAGCGATGATTTAGAGAAATTATTTAATGAATAACAACAAGCTCAATCTATTTATTTAGGTTGGGCTTTTTTATTGGAATAAAATGAAGATATATAAGTGTATTAAAGAGTTTCCAGGTGGACCTAAAGAGGGCGACTTATTACCAAGAGGTAATTATGTATATGAATATACTCCTAAAGGAACACACGGAAAAGATGAACTTGCCCAGAAACTTGTAGAGAATTCTCCGGAATTTTTCAAAGAAGTGAAAGTTATTGTTAATTCATTTAAGAATCAACATAATGGTAATGTTTATAAATTAAATGTTAATAAGTTTCCGGAAATGAGATATGAGCGGAATACCACTAGTATACTCTATGAGGACTGTATTGATAGATACAAAATTCATTCAGTACTTCATGCGGAACGTAACAATCTCTATACAGTTGGTAACCATGTTTTATATAATGGACACGGCAATCGACCACTTAAAATTGAAGCATTCAAATATCATGAAAAGTACAAAGATTCTTTGATGGCTAAGTATGCCGGTGGTAAAGAATGGTACGACGATTATATTGAGTATTGTAATCCTTTTGATTATGATGAAGAGGAGAAAAAGGAAACTGAAAAGTATTTAAAAGAATACCCTATGAGCTGCAAAGATATCATTGATTTCTTAAGTGGTCATGATCATAGGTTTTTAGTGAAAGACGCGTTTTATGATTACATTAAGCAAAGAAAATAATGCAAGTAGAAATTATTACTGAACCAGGTGTTGAATTACCAAAATATGCACACGTAGGTGATGCAGGTATGGATATCAGAGCTCATATTACTGAGCCAATAGTACTTAAACCTTTAGAAAGAGCCTTAATTCCAACAGGTATTAAAGTTAATTTACCAGAAGGAACTGAAATGCAAGTTAGACCTAGAAGTGGTTTAGCAATCAAAAAGGGTATTACAGTACTAAATGCACCAGGTACAGTTGACTCCGGGTATCAAGGAGATATTGGTATAATATTAATAAATCTATCAAATGATGACTACAAAATATCAAATGCCGATAGGATCGCGCAACTTGTCTTCGCGCGCTTTGAGTCCGTTTCGTATAAACAGGTGGCCCTATTCGAGACTTCGGAAAGAGGATCTGACGGGTTTGGAAGTACCGGACATAATTAGTGGAACTTCTAATTTAGTACCAGAAGGTGATTTTATTGAAGCATGTGAAAAATTATGGACAGAAACAAGGTTTATTATGGGATTGTATGGTAAAGATACTCAAGGTAGTATAATAGAAATCGGTGACTTAATAGGAAAATTTGAAAATGGTGATATTTCCCCTTATGTTGTGTGTTTTATTAGTGATAAGTCTTTTTATTTGGCTGACTATAGAATGCTTGATAGCATTAATAAAGGTGATATTAATAATATTGCTGATTTGCATAGTCAGTCCAGTTCAAGGATTGGTAAAATTAATAGTAACAAGAAGGTTGTAAAAATACCTCACAATGTTATCCCCGAATTAACTCGGGACAAATATAGTGAATTACAAAGAAAAATTATTGAAATTCATGAGCAAAATTGAATTTGATCCTAACCATTCTGCACACGTCGTAAGACTGCAAGATGTAAGGGAACATCCAAATGCTGACAGATTACAGTTAGCAACGGTATTTGGTACTACAACAATAGTTGTTGGACTGGGTGCTAAAGACGGAGACCATGGACTGTATTTCCAAAGTGAATTACAGTTAGATAAGGAATTCGCAACAATAAATGACCTGATCAGAAGGAAAAATCCAGAGACAGGGAAAAATGAAGGTGGTATGTTTGATGAAAACTGTAGAGTTAGAACTCAGACATTCAGAAAAGAGAAGAGTGATGGATTCTTTATTGAATTAACATCATTAATGAAGCTTGGTATTGAGCCAGTTATAGTAAATAACCTAAAAGAAGGGGAATACTTCGAATCGCTAGATGGTAAACCTATCTGTAAGAAGTATGTTGCTAAGAAATCTGGTGGCGGTGGATTTGGAACACCTGGAGGTAAGAACGGTAAATCTGCAAAGAAGAAGTCGTATCCTATGTTTAAGGAACATTTCCAAACTACTCAATCAAGGTTTGTAATGGAACAGTTTGAGGCACAGATGAATGTGATCCTTACTGAGAAATTACATGGTACTAGTCAGAGATCTACATGTACTTTATATAAGGAACAATATTCTGGAATAAGGAGGCTATTTGCTAGATTATTCAGATTTCCTGTATTCAAGTCAAGTTGGGTTGATATTGATGGTACTAGAAGAGTTATATTAGATAGCTTAGGTCAGAATCTTAATGGTACTGACGGATTCCATAATCCATCTATGAGAGAATTAGCTGCTGTTCCATTTAAAGGTAAGCTCCATAAGGGAGAAACTGTATTTTATGAGGTAGTTGGTTATGAAACTTCTGAACGTCCTATAATGGGAAGAAGTGAAAACTCTAAGGTTAGTAAGGAATTTAAGAAGAAATATGGTAAAGAAACTGTATTTTCTTATGGTTGTGATATTGGTGAAAGTAAAGTTTATGTTTATCGTATGACCCTTACATCTGTTGATGGTTACACTGTGGATCTTCCATGGGGTGAAGTTAAAGAAAGATGTAAAGAAATAGGAGTTGAAACAGTTCCGGAATTCTATAGTGGGCCAATGAGTAACTTAATGCGAGCTGGAGATATTGGACTAGGAGAGGGAGATCAGTCACAAACTGATTCACTTAACTTCATATTTGATGAGTATGCAAATGGTCAATCTTCATTAGATCCAAAACATATTAAAGAAGGAATTTGTATTAGATTAGATGATACTGCTCAACCTAGAATATTCAAGCATAAGAGCTTCGAGTTCAAGGTATTGGAAGGTATTGTTAATCCCGATTCTGCATCTGAAAATGTTGAGGAGGAATTATAATGTGGTTGAGATTAAAAAGTTTTAGTCCACAAGATTTTCCTATTGGTACAGTAGTGATTGCACATGACAAACATAGGTTATATCCTGCTATTGTTGTAAGACATACAGCACAAAACTTGATGATTTTATCAAGTGATGATAGTTGGGGAGTTGGTAGGAAAGATCCTGATAGGTGTGTTCCTGCAAAACCTGAATCACTGCTTAGTTTACCTCAATTGGACCAGCTTTTAAAGTGGTATAATAAGGAAAATAAAGTTAATATTCAGATAAGTTTTTTATGAGAATAGCTGGACATAGTAAAGAAGACTTAGAAATAGGAACTGTTGTTATATTCTATACTGGAAGTGGTATTAGTTCTGGTATTGTAGTGAAACATTGTCCTAAAATGGTAACTATTAAAACTGGAACCGGAAGATGGTCAACCAGTAATAGGTATCCGGGAGATTGTATATACGCATACCCAGACCAAATTGAAGATATAAGAGAACTTCATAATATTGTGAATAATCACAACCAAGAAACGAAAATGAACATTCAAATAAAATTTAAATAGTATGCCTGTAAGTAGAAATAGAAAAGGTTTTAGAAAAAGACAAAAACATAATCGTCATGTATTGGAACAGAATCGTAGTGCAAATGAAAGACGACGTGAAGAAGCCATTCAAAAGATGATGGAAGAAGTACAAAATACTCCGGAATCTGTTGTTGATGTTATTAACGCTGAAGAAGCTTTTGAGGAATCAAAAGAGCCTAAGAATGCTTTTGAGCATATAGTAGAAGGTGAAAAGATTGATATGGTTGATTCAGACGAAGTAACTGAAGTTGAATTTGAGGAGAATGTAGAAGAAACTACTCCTGAACCTGAGGTTGCAGAAGGTCCTGCTCCAACAAGTACTGATGAATTACTTGCACAATTTGTTGAAGCTGGTTTAGTTACTAAAAGTGGTTCTTGGTATAGTCATGGTGACACAAAACTAGGACAAGGTAAAGATGCTGCTGTTACTACATTAAACGCTAACCCTGAAATCTTTATTAAATTAAAGGGTGAGTTAAACGGTAATTCAGAGGTGTAATATGGTAAATATAGTAAGTAAAGAAGACAATAAGATGTGTGATAAAGATGGTAACGTTGTTGCTAAATTTAACAAATCTATAAATGAGTGGATAATTCTACCTATGTATAGAGGAATCAACATCAACTTTGGTGAAGATTTTCCACAAGCTTATTTTCTTGATGAATTAGAAAGTAATGATTAACGAAACTAAGTTAATTGATGCTGGCGAAGGTAGACCTACCATATGGTTTTTAAAAGGTCTGCCGGCTTCCGGTAAATCAACATGGACAATGGCTAACGGTGAAAATTTAAATGCTGTTAGGATAAATAAAGATTCATTACGTGATATGATGGGTCTTCCATATTCAAAAGATACTGAACGAGTTGTTGTTCATACTTCCAGAGAAATGGGTAAAGCGGCTCTTCGTGCGGGGAAAAATGTAATTGTCGATGATACTAACTTTGCTAGTAAACATTTAAATGCTTGGAAAAGTATTGCAGAGGAAAAAAGTATTAATGCTAATCTTATAGAAGTTCATTTTGATATACCTATTAAAGAGTGTATTAAGAGAGATGCTAATAGAGTAAATTCTATAGGAGAAGTTAGAATACTACAAATGTGGGAGAATATGACAGGTGGTTGTATCGATGACAAACGCGCCTATGCTGAACAGGATGAAACATTACCTAAAGCAATTATTGTTGATATAGATGGAACGCTTTCATTAGCTACCGGAAGAAATATTTATGATGATTCAATGATTCATACTGACAGAGTTAATGAGCCAGTTAAATGGTTAATTAGTCAGATATTCTGGAATGCTGGAACATTTCAGGTCGGCCCACCATATGATAAAATAGAAGAGATTAAGATTATATTTCTAACTGGTAGAGCTGGAAGTGACATATGTCATGAAGAGACTATGAAATGGTTGAAAAAGCATTCAGGAGTTAGAGATTTTACATTATTTATGAGACCTGAAGGTGATGATCGCAAGGACTCAATAGTTAAGACAGAGATTTTCAATGAACAAATAAAAGACAATTATAATGTTATATTTGCTCTTGATGATCGTGATTCTGTTGTAAATATGTGGAGAAAAGATCTTAAGATACCTTGTTTTCAAGTGTGGTATGGCGACTTTTAACTATAAAATTAAGCGAAGGAAAGTAAAAGTTCTTCTGAAAGAGGTTGGGTATTCTGATCAGCATATTAAGCTTGTTAATCAAATTATGCCCTTCATTAGAGGTTGCTCTGAGGAGCAGCGTTTAAAAGGCGAACCACCTATGCATAATGGCGAGATTCGTTTTGTAACTCAAATTGCATTTAATAATATATTAAATCATGGACAAACACCTAGTTGGTGGAAATACGAAGAAAATGAGTGATTTAGATAAGAAAATGGAAGCACTAATTCGGGAAAAACTTCCTGAAATGGCTGCTAATGAGTTAAGGGAATTCATTGAAGAAGCCCAAGAAGCTATTAAAGAACGAGATATATTAGCAATAGATCTTGAGAATAAACAGGAAATGGCTGACAAACTCATGAGAGAAAATCAAGAGTTAACCAGTACCGCTAAGGCTGTTATATCTCAAATGAAAGCTAATGAAACTAAATCAGTTGAGTTAGAAAAGAAAGAGATTAAGCAAGAAACTGAAATGCTTAAATATAAGAATTCACAACTTGAACTTCGAGTTAAAGATTCTAAAGAATTTCTAATGCTTTTAGTTAAGAATCCTCGTGCTATTGAATACATGAGTACTTCAAGTTTTGAAAGTATTCCTGTTGATAGGGGAAATGGATGGGTTGAACAACATACAAAAAGTTCTGATAAGGATTATACAAAAGAGACTCTTGAAACTAAAGAGGATCATGTAGGTCCAATTAATAAACCAAACGCATAAATTAAATTATGGAAATAGCAATGAAGAAAAACTATGACGTTGGGGTCGTTATAGGTAGATTTCAAACACACATCCCACATGAAGGACATATAGGTCTTTTAAAACATGTTACTACTAAACATAGTAAAGTTATAATTTTTCTTGGTGTATCTAGTGTTTTAGGTTCTAAAAGGAATCCACTAGATTTTCCTACAAGGAAAGCAATGATTCAAGCTTTACCTTTTATCAATGAGTCAGTAGTTATATTACCAATTGCAGATTGCAAAAGTAATACTGTATGGTCATTAAACTTAGATCTTAAGATAAAGGAAGTATTTCCAACAAATTCTGCAGTGATTTATGGTTCAAGAGATTCATTTATACCTTATTATGGAGGTAATAATGATACTTGTGAATTAGAACCTGAGGTTTATTTTGCTGCCGGAGATATAAGAAAACAGATTTCAAATAAAGTTTTAGAATCTTCTGAGTTTCGTGCTGGAGTAATCTATGCTAATTATAATACTTATCCTACAGCCTATCCGGTAGTGGATGGAATCATTCTCGATGAGAGAAATAGAATATTGTTAGGTAGAAAGCAGGATGAAGACAAGTATCGAGTAATAGGAGGCTTTGTTGACCCAACAGATGACAGTTATGAACATGCACTCAGACGCGAAATCCGTGAGGAAACATGCATTGAGGTAGATGACATTAGGTATCTAGGTTCAACTAAAGTTGATGATTGGAGATATAAAAACGAGACTGATAGAGGAATGGTTAGTGCATTTTATACTTGTAAGTATATATTTGGTACTCCTACTCCTAAGGACGATATCGTTGAATTGAGATGGTTCATACTTATTGATGCACTTACTGCTGATATAGTTAGTGGACACAAAGAATTACTTAATAAGTATTCTAAGCATTTAAAAGAATTATCTGGTAGTTATATTAATACATAAAGAGAAATGAATTTTTTCAAAACAAATCCATGTTTAATCACCGATGCTTACAAGGTAACGCATTGGATGCAGAGACCTGCTAATATGATTAAACTATACAGCTATGGCGAACCACGTAAAGGTGGTCAATATAAAGACATAGTTTTCGTAGGCTTACTCCCTATTATAAAAGAGTATTTTATGCGTGTTCCTACTATGGAAGAAATTGATATTGCAGAACTAAATGCATTGCATACTTTCGGCTATAAGGAATATTTCTCCAGAGAAATTTGGGAAAAAGTTCATAAATTAGGTTATATGCCTGTTAAGATACGTGCAGTTAAGGAAGGTACAATTCTTCCTGAAAATAACGTATGTTATACTATTGAGAGTACAGAAGAATTCTTTGCTCCAATGTTAAGTCATTTTGAAGATGCTTTAATGTGGAGTTGGTATACAAGTGCTGTAGCTACTAGAGCTTACAATCTTTACAAAGGTATTAAGGTTGAAATGGATAGAACCAGTGATGTTGGTGAATTCGTTATGCCTTTCGCTGTAAATGATTTTGGCTTAAGAGGAGCTATGGGTGCTGAACAAGGTGCTATTATGGGAGGAATGTCCCATTTAGTTGTATTCGATGGTACAGATAATTTACCTGCAATTGAAGGTATTCGTCAGTATTATGGTTCAGCTGGTATAGGTAAGTCTGTTTGGGCAACCGAACACTCTGTAGCTACATCTTATGGTCCTGGTCAAGGAGAGTATGATTATCTTAACGCACAGTTAGATAGAGCTCCTGATGATGCAACTATTAGTATTGTTATTGATAGTTATGATGCAGATAATTTTATTAAGAAGGTTGTACTATCTTGCAAAGATAAGATTGTTAATCGTTCTGGTAGAACTGTATTCAGACCTGACTCAGGTGATGCTTTGACTAATTTAGTTAAGTATACTGACATGCTTGGACATATCTTTGGATATTCCATGAATAATAAAGATTTTAAAGTTCTGAACTCAAATGTTGGGTTAATTCAAGGTGATGGTATGGATGAAGTATCTATTCCAAATATCTACCGAGATTTCACTCAAACAGGTTGGGCTGCAGATAACTTTATCACTGGATCTGGTGGTGGATTATTAGTAATAGGATTAAGCAGAGATACTCAGAGATGGGCTATCAAAGCTTCTTATGCTATTGTTAATGGTGTAGAAATTGATATTCGTAAAGTTCCTGCAACTGATATGACTAAAGCTTCTAAGTGTGGTCAATTAAAGCTACACAGAACAGGTGGTAAGTTTATGACTTTCGAGAGTAGTACTTGTGGTGACATGTTTTCAACATATACAGACGAATTAGAAACTGTATTTGAGAATGGTAAACTATTGAGAGATACTTCTTTCGAAGAAGTTAGACAAACATTTAAATCCTATTTATAATGGCTTTAGTGTACGATTACAATATCATACCATGTTTCGATGATTGCAAAATTTGCGCTCGTGAAAGAGTGATAAATTGTACTACAGGAGATTTTAAACCAAAAGAAAATATTAACACCAAAAAGGATGAGTTTAATAGAGTATAAATCTGAAGACGAATTTATAACAGACTGTGGACCTTGTGAATATTGTGTTCATGAGTCACAGTTTTGTAAGGAAGATGGAAAGGAATTTGAACCTATGCAAAGAGAGGGTGATTGTGTTGGAGAATCTTGTATGGATTGCGCTCATGAAGATGACTGTGCTGATGATGATACATTTGAGTCTAAGGAGTTAGATTGCGACCTTGATTGTAATGAGTGCTCATTTGATATGTGTATTCATACGGAAGTAGATGAAGAAATGGAAGAAGCACTTCAAGAAGAAGCAGAAAACTATATATCTGATTTGCAAAAAGCTGAAGAAGCTGTTAAAGAGGATAATGATAAGTATCACAGAACGGAACAATTAAAGTCTCGTTATCCTAATAAGAGATTTATTTAAAAATTAAAAATATGGCACACATTAAATTAGAAATTAAGAATTGTAAGGAATGCCCGTTTCTACACGAATCACCATACCCTACAATGGATAGTTTTGAACGCCCAAGTTATTGGTGGTGTGGAAATCCTAAATGTGGAGATGTAGCTTGTGAAAATGAGCAAGACGAAAAACGCAGACTATCAATTATCAGTAATGGAAAGCTATTAGGTTTAAGAAAAATAGCTGGATATGTTGAATGGAACGATGAGAAACATATCAAAATTCCAAATTGGTGCCCTGCAGAATGCTGATACCAGGTTATAGCGGCACTATTTCTTGGTAAATAATTTGAAGGACGAGTAATACTTTATTATAATTTTACTATAATATGTATAATGCGTACGAAAATTTGACATTATGGAGTCTAATACGCCAATATTAGGCTCCAATTTTGGCGCTTTGGCTGAGTGGTTAGGCGGTGGTCTGCAAAACCTCTTACGCTGGTTCGAGCCCAGCAAGCGCCTCATTATTAATTAATTAGAATTACTATATATGTTTAAAAGAATATTTGAAAAGTTGGCATGTAAGCACAAATGGGAAGTGCACTTCAGACAGAAAACTTTTGAATCTGAGTATGCTAAAATGCCTCACACTATTGTAGATACATTAATTTGTACTGAATGTGGTAAAATAAAGAGGGTTCGTGTATGACAAAAGAACAGGAACAAATAATAAAATCATTATCAGAGTATCTTGATAAGTATCCAGAGATAAGATTTGGTCAAGCTTTGTTCAATCTTAATATTAATGAGTTTGAAAAGCCTAATAAGTTTTTTGGTGAAAATAAACTAAGAGATATTTATAATGATTCTGATTTAAAAATACTATCTAGAATGGTCTAAGTAGTAAATGCCTCAGCGCCGTGAGTTGGAGAGCCGGGACGGACTGTAAATCCGTTGGCTTACGCCTGAGTAGGTTC